>Ga0307984_1000473_pt1 | contig 17506 bp, 15 predicted proteins | sample EllFjometageno78_FD_203169 | JGI IMG/M metagenome (GOLD analysis project Ga0307984, IMG submission 203169) | Marine microbial communities from Ellis Fjord, Antarctic Ocean - #78 | ecosystem: Environmental > Aquatic > Marine > Unclassified | place: Southern Ocean | collected 2014-10-09
CTAGAATTAAGAAACCCTTCTTCGCTAAATAGGACGTGATTTAAAATTCTCACCTGCTCTAAAGCAGTGAGTTCTTCATTCAATTCAAGCCAAACATCTCTTTTAAGCTTCTCGTACTTGACCTTGATCGCTTCAATATCTAAAAGAGGATCTGCTGCTGTGTGTATTAAAAGCGCTCCTTCAAAAATGTTTTGGGATCCCGAATCATGCCAATTTTTTATTGCCTTTTTAACAAAAGCTCCATGTAGCCCCTCAACCAGCTCATCTAGGCGATTTTCATGAACCTCACATTGAGTCTTACTAGCTCTATGATCTAGAATCGCGGGAAGAATTGAAGTCCCTTTAGACATCAGCTCCTCGCGGACGTGCTGATAAACACCTTCATCGGGGTCATCTAAAAGTTGAATCAATGCATATATTTCAGAAACGCTCATTAATGTATAAATTAGTTCCGGGTACTGACGTGTCCAAAAATAGCCACTCATTTTCGCTAATTTTCACAATTAAAAATCACTTATCCAACCAAAGGTGTTGAAGGAGTAACTTTACATAAATGAAATCAACCCCTCGATTATTTTATGCCTTGTTCTTTACAACAATCTTTCTATTAATCATTTGGGGTGTCTATTTCATAGATATAATCTACGAATTAGAACTTACGTCACACGGAAACAGGCCACGAAAACTACGCGGACTTAAAGGAATTGTGACTTTCCCATTTCTTCATGGGAGTCTTTCTCACATCTGGAACAACACCGCATCCTTCTTTGTCCTCAATGGGCTTCTGTTTTATTTCTACAGGTCTTTGGCTATTCGAGTTTGGTTGATCTCGTTTTTTACTACAGGCATATTGCTTTGGATGTTTGGAGGAGGAGGCAATCACATCGGAGCCAGCGGAATGGTGTATGCCCTTGCATCCTTCTTATTTTTAAGCGGCATCGTTCGTAAAAACCTCCTGCTGCTCAGAATCACATTGCTCGTAGCATTTTTATATGGAGGAATGGTTTGGCTTATGCTACCTTTAAAAGAGCATGTAAGTTGGGAAGGTCATTTAGCGGGCGCACTTTCAGGAGCTGTTCTTGCTTATTATTACCGCAACATGGGACCTAAAAACCCGATCTATAAGTATGAACTTTCGGAAGCCGCTGACGAAGACCTGCCGGAATGGTGGATGCGAGGGAATCCCAACCACCCTGACACCATCGCTCAACTTGCAGAAAATGAAAAAGACAAATCGATGAGCATCGATGAACAAACCGACTCCACCAGCAACGACGAATTCACATATCAGTGGACGGCAAAGGTGAATAAAAAGACGATTACCAAGTCCAATGCAAAGTCTAAGTCTGCAAAGTCAAACTCAGACACAGTATCTGAGAAATAAAGTTTAGACCTTTAATTGACTAGTTATTCAGCTAGTTATTCAGCATTACAGGCATAACGAGCATAAGCACATCCTCACCTTCTTCTTCAGGCTCCGATGGGCGAATAATCCCAGCTCTATTAGGGGCACTGAGCTCTAATGTCACCTCAGGTGACCCCAAGTTGTTAAGCATATCGGCAAGGAAGCGACTGTTGAATCCTATCTCAATGTCCTTTCCCTGATAGCTACAGGTTAATCTTTCTGTCGCCTCATTTGCAAAATCCAAATCCTCAGCGTTAACCGTTAGTTCACTACCTGCAATTCTCAAACGAACTTGATGGGTCGTTTTATTTGCAAAAATAGCGACCCTCCTTATAGCCTGAAGAAAACTCATTCGATTAATCGTCATGCGATTCGGATTGTCCTTAGGGATTACCGCATCATAATTGGGGTACTTCCCCTCAATGAGTCTGCATAAAATTGTCACCTCATCAAATTCGAATTTTGCATTCGAATCGTTAAAGCTCATTGAAACATTTTCAGCTGAAGCAGCAGTGTTCTTGAGAAGGTTTAGCGGTTTCTTTGGAACAATAAACTGAGACGATTCTTTTACTGTGGCATCTGTTCTTGCATATCTCACCAATCTGTGGGCATCGGTTGCAACAAATCGAATGCTATCTTCATAAAGTTCAAAGAATATACCTGACATCACAGGTCTAAGGTCATCTGATCCAGAAGCAAATAATGTTCTGTTAATCGCGGTAACTAATGTAGAGGCTTTTATTTGAACATCTGACCCTCCCTCTAAATCTGGAGTTTTCGGGAATTCATCTCCATTTGCTCCGGTGAGTTTATACTTCCCGGCATCACTAATGAGTTCTATCGCAAAAGCGTCTAAATCAACTTTAAACGTAAGAGGAATATCTGGAAATGCTTTTAAGATATCAAGTAACATCTTCGCCGGGATGGCAATCGTACCAGTATCCTCAGTTCTTACTTCAAACTTAACGGTCATCGTAGTTTCGAGATCGCTGGCAGAAATAACAACCTCTCCAGGAGTAAGGTCGAATAAAAAATGATCTAAAATCGGCAACGTGTTACTGCTGCTAAGAACTCCACTCAACATCTGAAGGCGGCGGAGAAGTTGGTTACTAGATACTATAAAATGCATAGTGTAAAGATGCAAGAAACTAGATGTAAATAACAGAAAAAACAACGCGATTTTTCCACACTTAACTCACCATTTCAACAGTAATATCAAACAGCTACGTTATGCTCCCTTAAAGCGCTGTTGAGAGAAGTTTTTCTGTTGGTACTTTCCTTGCGTTTGCCAATGATGAAAGCACAGGGGATATTGAACGTCCCTGCTGGGAATTTTTTAGGGCGTGTTCCCGGAATAACGACAGACCGTGGAGGCACATACCCTCTAAGTTCAACAGGTTTATCACCCGTAACATCAATGATCAAAGTACTCTGGGTCAAAACCACTCCTGCTCCGAGTACAGCTTCCGTGCCCACCCGAACTCCCTCAACCACAATACAACGAGAACCTATAAACGCCCCGTCTTCAATAATTACAGGAGAAGCTTGCAAAGGTTCTAATACTCCTCCTATCCCAACGCCACCACTCAGATGAACTTCCTTTCCGATTTGGGCACAAGAACCTACAGTAGCCCAAGTATCCACCATCGTACCAGAATCCACATATGCTCCTAGATTAATATAACTCGGCATAAGAATCACACCCTTAGCAATATACGCACCGTAACGGGCCACAGCATGAGGCACCACCCTAACTCCAGCCTTGGCATAGCCCTTCTTCAATGGCATTTTATCGTGGAACTCAAACGGTCCTACCTCAATCGTTTCCATCTTCTGAATCGGGAAATTTAGGACAACCGCTTTTTTAACCCAATCATTCACCTCCCAACCGCCATTCCCATCTGGAGATGCACACCTCAACTCACCCTTATCAAGATGCTCCATCACGATTGCGATAGCATCTCTAGACTGTGTAGACTGAAGTAATCCCCTGTCTAACCACGTCTTTTCAATAATGTCTTTAAGGATTGAGTTCTCCATTCAATTTTTTTTTCAAAGGTATGTATCCACAAGTGTATATTGCACCCATGGCAAGGTATATCGCATTTGATTGGGGTTTGAGGCGGACTGGGATCGCGATTACAGACAGCGCCGCCATTGTTGCGTCTCCTTTAAAAACTGTTGAAACGGAAGTTCTTTTCAAGGAAATAGACCAAATCATACTCGCCGAGCCTTGCAAAGGCATCATCGTAGGAGTACCCGGATTAATTATTGGCCTGAAAACGGATAGTTCTGATGGTATAGAAAAGTTTATCTCTTCCCTAGAAAACAAATACCCATCAATTCCTGTTCATAAAGTTGATGAAAGTGGCACCAGCAATGAAGCAATGAGCGCATTAATCTCTGGTGGCATGAAAAAAAGCAAGCGTAAAAACAAAGGCGTTTTAGACAAAGTAGCCTCAGCGATAATTCTACAGCGTTTCTTAAACTCTATTTAGTTTTTCTAGCTCTTAAAAACTTCTACGTTTTTTTGCTCTACAATCATATCCGTAAACTTCCCCTCAAAACGAGTAGCTCTTACAATGTGATTGTCTATCCAATGATAGTTTCCACCCCTGGGCTTCCCCATAAGTAGACCGTGATATTTGATAGAATGCTTTTTAAGCCAAACCTCAGTAACCTCTCTATGCTCTTCGGTTCTTGATGTGAAGAACGTGAGGACATGGCCTTCGCCATACCATTTGGCCATTGTTTCTACTGCATCCGGAAATGGCATGCAAGTCGCCATTCTTTCAGACTCTTCATTAGGTACATCATCAGTAATTGTACCATCGATGTCTATCAAATAGTTTTTCACTTCATTTGGCAATTGAGGCGAAATAGCATTTCCTGATTCATCCTCCCCTCCTAAAAGCTGTTTTTCTTCACTCATAAACCCTACTTATTTTCATTAACACTTGACACAACATGCATAAGCTCACAAACAGCTTTACCCCCTAAATAATCAGAATCTAAAAGTAAGTTCCGAAGCTTAAAAAACCCACCTACATCTCGGGATAAAATATGGAAATTCATATATCTGTCTTGTGGGCTGCCCTTGCTGGAAATCTTCAGGGCTGAAGATGATAGATCATTTAAAAAAGATTCGTTTTTTCTTTTAATCGCCTTCCCAATTTTCTTCAATAGGTTGCCAAGCGCCTTGTCCATTGTCGCTCCACTTGCTAAAGCGGTGCGCTCTAAAGTAGAATCCGTTCCTACTGCTACTTCCACTGACAATCTCTTCAAATCAGATAATTTCTCCTTTAACTCAACCATTTCTGAGGGCATCTTCCCTTCTACCCAAACTTTGATCCACTCCTCCTCACTCCACCAGCCTTTTTCTATTGACCATCCAACTTGAGACGCTTTCGACAACAACTCTTCACTTAATACAAGTACGTGATCTCGAAGGTGTAAAACCGGCATATCCATTTCTCGCATTTGAAAAGCTCCTTCGAGCTGTTTCCAGTACCCTAGCTCTCCCGGACCTAAAACTACATGAGAATTACTCAACAAAAGCTCTTGATACAGAGGCCTTAATAAAACACCAGGGCTCAAAAACTCAGCGTTTTTTTCACACCACTCATCCCAATCCTCACCCTTACTATTTATCACAGTTTTTCCGGCAAAAAAGCCATCTCCATTTTTCACGATACCTACTCTTTCTCCATCGCCCTTTTGAAAAAATAAATTCACATTTCTAATATGTGTACCCACCTTAAAACCTCTAAGCTTCAGATCTTCCGTTGTCTCTAAAACAGCCTTAGCTATACCTGATCCATTAAATTCATGCGCGAATAATGCTGCAGCCGAATGTTTCAGCTTTGGGTGACTTGCATCTAAAACCAAAAGCTCTGTATCTCCATACCACAATTCTAGCCACCTCCTGAAAAGGTGGACGTACTTCTCCCCATTCGCTTTGGCTTTTTGCAACTCCAACAATACAGCCTCAGACTCCATTAAATCCACCCCGTTCGCTCCCCAGCCCCTTACAACTTCCTCTAAGCCCTCCAAGGAGAATTTCCCCACAGGCAACTTTGAATTTTCTAAATGATTCGACCAAACAAACTTCTCGTTCTCTCCATTCACCCAACTGACCTCCTTAAAATCATGATCCTCCGATGCCAACCAAAATATCGGAACAACTCTCCTTCGCGACTCCTTTTCGAGTTTTCTCGCCAGTCTAATTGTCGTAATAATCTTGTAATGAAAAAACGCCGGACCACCACATAATTGAAGTTGGTGTCCCGTCGTAACAGTACCTGATTCTAAGTCTCTGAGCTTATCCAACCGCCCATTCATGGGCATTCCCACTTCTTGATATTGTTCAGAAATTACATCACAAACAACTGCACGCATTGCCGCCACACCACGAATGCGATCTCCCATAGGAATCTCTACTTCAGTGCTGCCATTTAAGTGATCCATCACAATGGGACTAAAACCCGGATACGCCGAAGCCTTTTCAGAATAAAGTTTCAAAATGTAAGATAGATTTTTTTTTTGCGAAATTACTGCAAAAGTGTGACCGAGCCACTTAACTCCTCCACAGAGCCATCCTCTGTGACAATAGACAGAGTCCAAACATACACACCCGATTTCGCCTCGCCTCCAGCTAAAGTATACCCCTCCCAATTCGGAGTCTCGTCAACACTCTCCCACACCATCGCGCCGCCCCTATCGAAAACTCTCATTATAGCACCTCGATTGGGTTGTAAAGACGGTGCAAAAACATCGTTCAACCCATCGTTATTTGGTGTAAACGCTGTTGGTACAAATGTGCTTCTCTCAAGATTAAATAAATTAGACATATCTCCCCTTGAGTCAGCAAGATTGTCATTTAGCTCAGATGTTAAATCTCTAATGGAAAAATCATCAACAAAATAATAAGCAACCGTTCTACCCGGCCCTTCAAAAGATTCTATATCCTTGCCTGCATCATCACCAAATAGACCAAACGTAAAATATTCATAATTATCACTTGCCGTGAAAGCAAACTTTACAAGCTCCCAACCTTGATAATACTGAATTTGAGTCATGCTGATTTGTGGATGCAACGAAATGGGATCTCTAAGTTGTTGTTCTACTGGGTTAGTTGAGAAAATCACACCTAAATCGCTAACTCCCAATCCTGCAGTACTGTGCTTGTATACATCACCATTTGCTATTGCAAAAGAAAACTCATAGCGCTTACCCACTTGCAATGGCTCAGAAAACTCACCCATTAAGTACTCGCGAGAATTTTGCCCAGACCTTCTACTTACCTCTAATCCTGCAATCGCATAACCATTGTAAGCCTCGACATACGCTAAAGGTGTTTCTGGAAGATCTCCACCATTGTAGCCGAAAGAGTGATAAAAATCAGGATTTGCAGTTGCGCTACCCGCATTAGTCCAGTTGTGGATTAAATCCCATTGGCCGGTTTGATTGGGTACTGTCTCACTAAACTCAAATCCTCCATTAATCACAAAGACTTGAGCGTTAATTGAAACAGCTGAAATGACTGAAAACACAACACCTAAAAAGAATTTAGTCGACCTAAATAAGGTTTTGGTGGGGGATAATTGTGTGTTTAACATAATCATAACACTGCAATCTAACGATTACAACATTAAGAAACAAAAAAAGTTACCATAAATACCCAACACCAACACAGGCACCCGCCGAATCTTTTGACAGCAAAACTTCACCCCTTATAAAGAAGGGGGTACTCCAGGGCGACCAACTAGTGTAAGCTCTAAACTTAATCGCATTGGTTTCACCCGGCATAATCTCATAAGTTGACTCGATAAGAACATCTTCCCAATCGGCAGGATCGGCAGGCGGCTTAAATAAGTGAGCTCTTTTCGGTTTAAATGGCGACCACTCTATTTGGCCTCCCCAAACCCACCCCCTTGCACTTCTCATCACTCCCCGCCACTCTAAACCTGCAATAACACTCATGTTTACAGCATTCCTTAATTGCAATTGTAATGTGTCAGATTCATTTAAAAGAGGATCCTCGAAAGATACAATCTGTTGAAGATCATCACTATTATCCCAATTAAACCCGATTAAATCATCATCTAACTTTTTATAATTCAAAAGATTTACCATGGACACATTGGCCCCTGTTTTGTAAAACAATTGAAAAGATTCTTTTACTGGGTGAGTTACTTCTAATGCAATTTCAGGGAAAGTTGTTTGTTCTAAAACTCTGAAGAATCCTTCCCCTATTTCTGGATCGCCACAAATCTCCTCTCCCATTCTAATCACAGAATAAAACTGAGCATCATTGAGCCATTTGCGAAACGGAGTCCGTTCTGGCTGGGGTGACAACGTATCTACTTGAACAGAGGATTTTATTGAAAGAATTCTGCCGTTTATCAAAACCGTATCTTTAAAACATACGGGGGAGACTTCAGCTTTAAGAGCAGCAGCAGTTGAAACACCTATGACAAAAAGGAAGAAGTTCCTCGTCAATTTTATCATTCGTCAACCTCCAATTTAGCTGGTAAAACCCATTCTAAGACTTCTTCCAGTTCTTGTGCTTCTTTTATTTTAACAACCTCTTCAGTTGGAGCTGCTTCTTCAATGATTTCATCCTCAACGATGGAATCAACCACATCAACTACAACTTCTGGGTGCACATCTTTCACGACTGTTGCAACAACCGTTTTCTCAATTTCTTCTTCAGCTAAGATTGGCTCTTCAATAATAATTTCTTCAGCTTCAAACACAGCTTCAACCACCGCAATTTCAACGACATCCTCAACAACAAGCTCCTCAACAACAAGCTCCTCAACAACTTCAACTTCTGCATCTACAACCTGAACTTCTGATACAGGCATTAAATACCAAGCAAATCCTACGATTACAACAGCAGCACCAAGAACGGCCTTAGAGGTAAACCCGCCTGAAGTGCTTCCACTTGCAGCAGACCCATTGATTGCATCTAATTGATTAAATACTCCATCTTGAACAGATCCGGGAGCATCAACTGCATGACCTTTATATAGGCCTTGAGTATGAGAGCTAAATATGTCTTTAATTGGTTTCATTATCATTCATTCGTCAATGTCATTGTGGTCATCTACACGAGGTTTTGCGACTTGTTCCATATGTAATAGAACTCCTTGCAAAAACTTCTTTGCTCTGCTGAGTTGACTTTTAGAAGTGTTTACTTCTATATTAAGCATCTCAGCAATTTCCTTGTGTTTATATCCGTCAATCACATATAATTTAAATACAACTCCATACCCTTCAGGCATACGAGAAATTGCATTCTCGAGTTCTTCACGGGTGAAATCACATTGTTTAGACGCATCAATGTCCTGGGGGGTTGCAAGCACTTCTGAAATATCTGCTTGATTGGCGTGTTTTTTATTTTTACGATACAGGGTAATAGCAGTGTTTACTACTATTCTACGCATCCAACCCTCGAAAGAATTATTTTCAGAAAAAGTGTCTAGTTTTGAAAAAATCTTAACCCAGGCGTTTTGAACTACATCCTCAGCATCAATTCTCGTATTGGTATATCTCAAAGAAACCGCAAACATGAGTCCGGAAAATCTACCGTACAAATCGAATTGCGCACTCCTGTCACCAGCTTTGCACTTTTCAATTAATTCTAGTAAATCAGGCTCGACACTCATCTAAATAAATTTATTTAAGTCCAAATCTAACCAACTCATAGCAGAACCATGAAAAATATCTTCTAATTCTGATTTTTTAAGCCCCATATTTTCAATATACTCACCGAATTTAAGGTCTCCCAAAGGGAAAGGGTAATCTGTCCCCATGCAAATTCTTTTCGAACCTTGCATCTCTAGCACATATTTTAAAAGCCGTTCGTCATGGGTGATGCTGTCTACCCAAAACTTACCTACATACTCCCGAGGATTGATCTTGTTTTCTACTGCGACAAGGTCGGGTCGGCAATTAAAACCGTGTTCGATACGCCCAAGTGTAGCAAGGAAAGCGCCACTTGCGTGGGAGAAAAGGACTCTAAGATGAGGCAGTCTTTCGAATACTCCGCCAAATATCATAGAGCAAGCAGCTCGAGACATCTCTGCAGGCATACCTACTAACCATGGAAGCCAATATTTCTCCATTTCCGATTTCCCCATCATGTCCCACGGGTGGATTAGAATAGCCATGCCCAATCTCTCACAAGCTTCGAAGAATGGGAAGAAACGTGGGTCATCGAGATTGAGGGAATTAATATTGGAACCGATTTGGACTCCTACATGACCTATAGACTGAGCTCTCTCAAGCTCCACAATAGCGAGGTCAACATCCTGCATAGGTACAGTACAAAGCCCAATGTAATTCTTAGGAAAACGAGTAACTAAGTCAGCGATATGATCGTTTAGGAAACGACTTAACTCAAGGGCGTCGTTAGGCTGAGCATCGTAGGAAAACATGACAGGGATGGTGCAAACTACCTGAACACTAACTCCAGATTCGTCATACTCATCCATCCTAATATTCTCATCCCAGCAGTTGGCCTCAATTTCTCTAAAAAACTTATCGCCCTGCATCATTCTTGCAAACCCCGCACGGTTGCTGTCTTCTAAATGTATGAATTTTCCGTATCCGAATTTCTCAGACCATTTAGGCATATGCCTGGGAATTATGTGAGTATGAACATCTATCTTGAACATATGATTTTAGTATTTTTCAGTTTTACTCACGTACCTCAACTCTAACCTATTTACCGGACTCACTACCCAACCATTGACAGATTTCCGGACAAAATGTGTTACCTGATCGTGATAAAGTGGAAGGACTGGCATTTCAGCATAAAGTATACTGTCCATTTTCTCATACAAAATAACCCTGGTTGACTCATCGGACTCTAACATAGCCTGATCGTATAGTTCTTCAAAATGAGGAGATTTAAAATGAGTGTAGTTAGGGCCGCCAGGAGAGAAATTGCGTTTTAAGAAAAGTCCTAAAAAATTCTCGGCATCTGCATGATCTGCAAGCCAAGATTTCTTAAACATCACAGATTTAGAGGTTGCAACATTCTCTCTGTGAACTGAAGCGGGGCTGACGTCGACTTCGACTTTAACACCTATTTTTTGCCAACCGTGTTGGATAGCCGCACATATGTCAACGTAATCAGAAGTAGTAGCAAGCTCGATTACAGGAAGACCCACTCCACCAGGATAGCCTGCTAATACGAGGAGTTCAGACGCAAGTTCTAAGTTATATTCCGGGGGTAAATGCAATCGGTTTCCCAGCATGGAGGGCGGAATAAATCTATCCGAAGGAAGAACAGAGCCACGCCTCAGGTTTTTTGCAATTCCAGCTCGATCAATACTCAAGCTCAGGGCTTTCCTCACTCTAGGATCAGAAATTGAATCAATAAGAATCCCTACATAATCAGTTTTTAAAAATGCGACACGTTTAAGCTCTAAATTTTCTTTGTGCTTCTGTGCGAGAGTACCTTCTGGGGTCATTAAATCCTCCATATATGCCGGATGTAAACCACTGATGAAATCGTAGCGGCCTTGAATAAGCCCCAAGTACTCTGACCCCATATCTGGCACAAAATCTATATGAACGGCATCCAAATATGGCAGAGAATTGCCCTCGTCATCTTTCTCCCAATAATCGGTGTTTTTATGAAGAACTAAAGCAACATCCTCCACAGACCAAGCGACTTTAAACGGCCCGGTACCAGCGGGGTTGAATCTGAATTTTACACCCCTAACCTTCACAGCTTCAGGAGCAACAATGGAAGCGTAAGGTGTGGTTAGAAGACCTAAGAATGGTGGGAAATCGTTTTTTAAGGAAATTTTTAAAGTACTGTCATTGAGTGCAATGATACCCTCGTCCATCACCGCATCTAAAATCCAACCGCCAGGTGATGCAACGACTGGGTCTCTCAACCTCTCTAAACTATAGACTACATCAGAGGCGATGAGTTCTCTGCCATTTTCAAGTCCGGGTACATCTGAAGCCGCTGAGAACATGACGCCTTTCCTGAGATGAAATACAACTCCATCCTCAACCCAATCCCAACTCTCGGCTATTGCTGGAATCACTTCTAAATCAGGGGACAGCTCAACCAATCCATCATAGATAGCATCGACAGCCCACATCATCTCTAAACTTCTAGCATGAGCAGGGTCAAGAGTGGCAATCCCTGCGCTTTCGTTATACCGGAACACTCTGTGATCATCAGAAAATTCATTAACGACACATCCCGACAACAAAGCTACCGTGGTGATTCGTAAGATGAAATGGGAGAACAACAGTTTCATAAATGAGCGAATAGTATCGTCCTCGCAAGTTAGTTAAGTGTAGCTTTGCATCGAAATGAACCAGCAATGATTAAGTACTTTGTATTAACAATTTTATCGGCTGTTACTTTAGTTTCCATTTCAGCCCAAACAACCCTCAGCGGACGCGTTAGAAATGCCGTAACCGGTGAATATATCCTTGGTGCAAATGTGATTCTTGAAAACAACACGAGAGGCGTTTCCACAAACCTTTATGGTTTCTACAGTCTATCTCTGCCCACAGGAGAGCACACGGTAAAGTACTCATTCATTGGGTTTGATAACTTTACAGTAAATGTGAACATGAGCGACTCGAAGGTGAAAGATGTTGATTTGGTTCCTCAAACCGTGGAGATCAAGGGAGCTTATATTATAGGTACTAAAGGAGAAAACACAAACAGCACTGAACTGGGGAGTACCGTGGTGAGTATTGAAACGATTAAAAGTCTGCCGGCACTTTTCGGTGAAGTGGACGTTTTAAAGGTCATTCAACTTCTGCCTGGAATTCAAAGTTCTGGGGAGGGAAATACCGGGTTTTACGTGAGAGGTGGCGGGCCTGATCAAAACCTCATCTTGTTGGACAATGCGGCGGTGTACAACGCGTCACATTTGTTTGGTTTTTTCTCAGTATTTAATGCTGATGCGATAAGTAATGTCGGTGTGCACAAGGGCACAATGCCCGCGAGATATGGAGGTAGAATTTCATCTGTTTTAGACATTTCTCTGAGGGAAGGAAACAGACGAGAGTACAAAGTAAATGGTGGGGTGGGCCTTATTTCCGCAAGATTTACTGTAGAAGGTCCCATTAAAAAAGACACGTCTAGTTTTATTATTTCTGCTCGCAGGACCTATATAGACGTTCTCACTCGCCCATTTGCAAAGGGAACTTCTGCTGAGGGGTCGGGTTACTATTTCTATGATCTAAACGCTAAGGTGAATCACAGGTTTGGCGAAAAAGACGAGGTGTTTCTAAGTGGATATTTCGGGAGAGATGTCTTTAGCTACAAAAATGTTGATGCTGGCTTCGGGACTTCTATTCCCTGGGGAAATTCCATCGCTTCTCTTCGGTGGAATCACCTTTTTAATGACCAACTTTTCCTCAACATGAATGTGTCATATAGCGACTACAACTTTGCTTTTGAAGGGGAGCAAGAGGAATTCGCCTTTGGGTTTAATAGCGGCATAGAGGATTGGAATTATAAGTCTACTCTGAACTATTACCCCAATTCACGTCATGAAATAAAAGGTGGAGTTGAGGTTGTTTTTCACGAATTTATGCCCACTGATTTTTTCGCAAGAAACGGAGATACTCCTATAGAATTTGGCGTGTCTGGGGTCACCTACTCTCATGAAAGCTCTGCGTTTATTGAAAGTGACTTTGAGGTCAATGAGTTTTTAAAAATCTACAGCGGTCTTCGCTACAGCGATTTCCGTCATGTGGGCCCCTTCACAAGATATTCTGCAGATTATACAGACCAGGAGACTACAGTATTCGAAAAAGGAGAGTTGGTAAAAAAATATGGTGGGTTCGAACCACGAATAAGTGCAAGGGTTAAAACAGGATCTTATTCAAGTGTTAAAGCTGGATTTAGTGAGAATTATCAATATGTACACTTGGCATCGCTTTCAGCTTCTACAGCCCCAACTGATGTTTGGCTTCCCAGCAGTGACCTTGTTAAACCACAATGGGGAAGGCAGTGGAGCACAGGGTATTTTACCGACCTTGGTGAGGATAGGTCCTGGGAAGCTTCCATAGAAGGATACTATAAATCTTTAGAAAACTTAGTAGAATACGCTGAGAACACATTAGCTACGGACAACATCGGAACCAATACGGACAACAACTTGATTTTCGGTGAGGGCTGGTCCTATGGAGCTGAGTTTTTCCTCAAAAGAAGGGCAGGAAGAATGAACGGTTGGGTAGGATATACCTGGAGTAAAACACAAAGAGTCTTTGAAGACCTGAACGACGGAGAAGTTTTCGATGCAAAATTTGACAGGAGACACGATCTAAGCGTTGTCCTTGACTATACCATTAATGAAAAATGGAGACTTGGCGGAGTTTTCGTTTATGCCACCGGAAATGCCATCTCTCTTCCCATTCAGAGGTACATACTCGAAGGTCGAATCACAGATTTGTATGGCGATCGAAACGGATATAGAATGAGTGATTATCACAGGGCTGACATTAGTGCGACTTACACACCGAAACAAAAGCGAGACAACCTTGAGTCATCATGGGTTTTCAGCGTCTACAACCTATACAACAGAGCAAATCCATACTTCTTGTTTTTTGATACTGAAGGATCATTAACCGACGGAAGTCTGCAGGTGAGTGCAAAACAAATCTCTCTCTTCCCCATACTTCCGTCATTTACATGGAACTTTAAATTTTAAGGCAGGTGAAATCTTTAAAGGCTCTAAGAACTCTCAACCCATTGTTTTGGGAACACAAAGGCAAACTCTTTGCCGGTATTTTCTTTATTGCCATAACGAACATATTGTCCGTTTTTGCCCCAGCCCTTGTTGCTGAGGGAGTGAATTCATTGCGTGATGCGAATGTCCATTACCTCGAACCGTTGTCCAACGCTACTTCTGAATCCGAAAGAGTTGAGATTTTTCAGCAAGAACATGCCATTGCTATTCCGAAAGTAATGATGAGAACGATGGCGGACATTGAGGAGGGTTTAGGATCTATTAATAGCTCTGACGATCTTTATAAACTGGTTGTAGCAATTGCAATCTTCCAGGCACTCCTTTATATGCTCACCTTTTTTATAAAAGGTGTTTTCCTTTATTTTACACGCCAAACCATTATCGTCAACTCCCGCCTTATGGAGTTCAGCCTTAAGAAGAAAATCTATGAACACTACTCCGTTCTTGACACCAACTTCTATAAATCTCACGACACTGGAGATTTAATGAACCGGATAAGTGAGGACGTCAGCAAAGTGCGGATGTATATGGGTCCGGCCGTTATGTACACCTTTAATCTGCTTGCATTGATCATCCTTGTTGTGGGTGTCATGGTTACGATTGACGTTGAACTCGCTCTTTACACACTACTCCCCCTACCCCTTATGTCGATTGGGATCTACTTTATTTCATCTAAGATTAACAAGCTTAGCGATGCCGTGGCAAGTAAGCAAAGTGACTTAACCTCATTCGCTCAGCAACACGTTTCAGGTATTCGAGTCCTTCAATCATACAACAGAGAATCAAAGGCGTCAGACAGATTTGAAAACGTCTCGGACGCGTATAAAAAACACTCCCTTGACCTTGTGAAAGTAGAAGCTCTATTCATCCCTTTAGTTGTTTTATTAGTGGGTCTAAGTACTGTACTCACCATTTACATTGGCGGCATGAAAGTGATAGAAGGCACCCTAGAATTAGGCCACATTTTCCAATTCGTCTTCTATGTAAACCTTCTAACGTGGCCCTTTGCCTCCGTCGGATGGGTTACTTCCTTGGTCCAAAAAGCGGAGGCTTCTATGGCCCGAATCTTGGATTTTTTAGACACTCAACCCGACGTGGTTTCTGGCAGCGTTGTCAGTGAGGGCAGTGACCATGCAGGACTTGTATTTAAAAACGTGAGTTTTACGTACCCAGAAACAGGAATTGTCGCAGTGAAAAACCTCAGCTTCACTATCGCCCCAGGATCTACAGTTGCTGTTACAGGAAGAACAGGAAGTGGGAAATCTACCATCACCCAACTAGCTATGAGGATGATGGATCCCGATTCGGGAAGCATTGAGTTTTTCAACAAAAACATTGTGGATTTGCATTTGGGGAAGTTTCGTGAAAGCACTGGATATGTCCCCCAGGATGTATTTCTTTTCTCAGACACGATTGCAAACAACATTGCTTTTGGGCAAGAGAGTGCAAGCCTTGAAATGATTCACAAAGCAGCCGATGCGGCTGGAGTTTCTGGAGATATTGAGGGCTTTACAGATGGCTACGATACAATTTTAGGGGAGCGTGGCGTTAATCTTAGCGGAGGCCAAAAGCAGCGGGTCAGCATCGCTCGCGCACTTATACGCGAACCCGAGCTCCTTATTTTAGACGACTGCCTTTCTGCTGTTGACATCAACACAGAAAAGCACATTTTAAAAAGTCTGAATAAGAATGAGGCAAATAGAAGTTCCTTAATTGTGAGTCACAGAATCAGTACAATTCAAGGTGCCGATTTAATTCTAGTAATTGACAAGGGCATAATCATCGAGCGGGGTACACACAAAGAATTGTCTGAAAAAGGTGGGCTTTATTCAGAAATGCTCGCAAAACAAGATGTCTAAGGTCATTCTATATAAACCATTTGAAGGGATTAGAGTCCTTGAATTGGCAAGTGTACTCGCGGGACCTTTGGCTGGTTCATTTTTCGCTGAAGGAGGTGCAACTGTGATTAAAGTGGAGCATCCAGCACAAGGCGATATCACAAGGAGATGGAGGTCTAGAAACGAAGATCAAAAGGATGATCTATCAGCATACTACGCGGCGGCAAACACATACAAGAATGTTCATAGAGTTGATTTAAAAACCGAAGAAGGCCAGAATTGGCTTGATGAAGAATTGGGTAAATGTGACATCCTGCTTCAGAACTTTAAGGAAAAAGATTTAGATAAATTCAACCTTGTCCCCTCAGAAATAGCTGAAAAATTCCCACAACTAATTCACATTAGACTTTTGGGGTTTGCTTCCCAACCGGAAAGACTAGCTTACGATGTTGTAGTACAAGCTGAGACAGGTTTTATGCACATGAATGGTGGGGAGAATGGTGAGGCTACAAAGATGCCTGTTGCACTGATGGATATTCTTGCTTCACACCAAATCCGCTCTGCTGCCTTAAGCGGACTTTACGCCAGGGAAAAAGGCATTTGTGGTTGGTTTGCTGAGGTGAGCCTAGAGTTAAGTGGCATCTCTGCACTTGCGAATCAAGCTACAAATTACCTCATGAATGAAAATGTGCCCAAACGACAGGGATCACTTCATCCAAATATCGCCCCGTATGGTGAGCAACTACATTTAGAAGATGGAAGTATCGTCCTTGCAGTGGGCAGTGACTCGCAATTTTCAGCTTTGTGTAAAATCCTTGGTCGCATAGAGTTTGCTTCCGATGAGAGATTTTGTGACAACTATGGGAGGGTAAAAAACAGGAGTATTCTCATAAAAGAACTTCAGAATTTAGCTGAGAATCACTCAAGAAATAGTCTGTTGAATTCTTTTCACGCCAAGGGCGTTCCAGCTGGTGCGATTAAAGATTTAGAAGAAGTTTTTGCTTCGGGAACACCTGGAGCAAGAGCTGTTATCCAGGAGGAAATAGAGGGCTCCAATCGCACAGTAAGAAAGCCTGCGACTACCGCTTACTCAGTGACAGTATTTGGGAAGTAAACCGTATAAGTTTTTCCTGGACTAGCTACAAACGAATCCTTGATAAGCCAAGGATTTAACTCCTTTAACTCCCTGTAGTTAGACCCATTTTTCAGTGCGAACTCACTCAGATTTTCTATGCTTGCAGTGACCGCAACTTTTCTTACGTCATGAGGGTGGTACAGGTCATTCTCAGTCAATTGAAAACCATAGGTTTCCGGATGTGATATCAGCTCCTTTACAGCAAGAAGTCTATAAACATACCTACCTGTCTCACTGTTGAGGTGAAGATCCCAATACCTGTCTACTCCCTGATTTTCTAATCTCTTTTCCACCCCATACATCCCCATATTGTATGAGGCAGCAGCCAAAGCCCAGTTCCCGAATTTCTCATAAGACTCCTTAAGATACTGGCAGGCCGCAT
>Ga0307984_1000474_pt1 | contig 17502 bp, 15 predicted proteins | sample EllFjometageno78_FD_203169 | JGI IMG/M metagenome (GOLD analysis project Ga0307984, IMG submission 203169) | Marine microbial communities from Ellis Fjord, Antarctic Ocean - #78 | ecosystem: Environmental > Aquatic > Marine > Unclassified | place: Southern Ocean | collected 2014-10-09
CCTGTTCCTATGTCTGATGGAACAGAACGTCGCTTTATCAACGACGGGGATACCGTCAAAATGAGAGGTTCAAATGGCACGATCGGTTTCGGTGAAGTTTCGGGGGAACTGCTCCCTGCATTTAAATAGGGGTCTTTTAGACTAGCCTTTTTAACGACTTCATAAAGTACAGGTAATACCCATTTTTAAGACAGGCAATAAGCAAGAATAACCGATGCCGTAAGATTCTCATCTTGCTGTATAATCCTGGTGTAAACCCGAATTTATTTTGGAGTTTGGCAATGTTTTCAATGGCCATAAACTGACTTTCAATTTTGATTCGGTTGAGAGAAGAACCGATGGAGCCAGATGTCGCATCGGGTACGTTGTAGTGAGCCGTCACTACGTTTGAGAACGTATATCTCTCTGATTTTATAATGCATTCATTACTGAACTCCCAATCATTTCTAGAGTGAAGGTCTTCGTTCCACTTGATGTGATTGTCAGTTAAGAATTTTCGACTTAAAAGTGTGCACATGGTTTGGAATGGAAAATGAAAATCCCCCTTGTTTAAGTGAGGAGCCTCTCCCCAATAACGATCAATTAACACCCCATTTTCCAAATGCTGAGCTCGACTCACTACGAAATCGAATGTATTTGCCTTGAAAAGTTTGAGATCATGTTCAAGTTTGTTAGGGAGTAGAATGTCATCGGAATCAAACCATAGAATATATTCATTTTGAGTATTCCCGAAACCAAAATTCCTAGCTGCAGATGCTCCTGTTCCCTTTGAATCAATGAGGTTTATTGTTCCATTGTACTCTGAGCAAATTATGGCAATTTCATGTCTATCTTCTGCTGAAGAATGGTCATTCACGACGGTGACTTCAAACGCTCGATAGGTTTGAGATTCGAGTGATTTAAGGGCCTGACCTAATTTCAATGGCCGGCCTTTTACGGGGACAATGACGTCAATCATTTTTTCTAATTAGGACATCAAGGACGGCATCTCCATTTGGGATTTTTTTATGGAATTCTCGTATTCTTGAAGCCGCTTTGTGGCCAACAGCCTCCCAGTTGTCTCTGTCCTTCCACCATCTTTCAAGAGCGTTTAACACATAGGAAAGAGACGCTGCCTCGGCTAAGTAACCATTGTCGCCATCCGTGATGATTTCTGCTGGACCTCCAACGTCAGTAGCCACCACAACCCGTCCTCTCATCATGGCTTCCTGTATTACTAACGGCAACCCTTCGTTAAAAGATGTAGATATTAGCGTCGAATTTTGATTCCATATCTGTTCAATGTCATCAACCCAACCGTGAATTTTAAATTTGTCCCCAACGCCAAATTTCTCAATCAACATTTTAATTTCCTCTTCGTGAATACCCTCTCCATAGACGTTAATCAAGAGCTTCCTCTCAGCCCAATTTTTGTGAGCCATCGCTTGGATAAGTAGTCCCATACCTTTCACTCTGAGATCTGCTGTTCCAATAAATGCAGCATTTACAATATCCGATTTAGGTAGTTTTGTGGCTTTAGATTTTAAAATTGGATTTGCAACAAGCGACGCATTGTTGAATGTCATCCCAAGTTGCCTTTCTGCTTGTTCCTGTATTCTATAGCTGACAAAAAACACTTTGACAGCACCTTTTACAAGATCTCCTACAATGTTTAGATTTCTTTTCTCAAAAACCCAATTTTCGGTGTTGTTTTGAATGATGATGACATAAGGCTTTGATAGGTTTTTGATCTGTATCTGATTTCTGCGAACTCCTAATTCAGCCAACCCCCCACAACTGATGACGTAAGCATCGAGTTCTTTTCCTGTGAAAAATTGATTGTACCTCCACCCAATCAGCTTTTCTTGTATTCGGCCAATGATTTTTTTCTGAATGTTATTCCCCGTGAAGCTGGGGCGGGAATAGACCTTCACATTGGAATTCTTAAAAAACTTGGCGGTATCCATAAATTCCGGGTGAAATACAGAAATGACAACCTTATTATCTAATTGAGAAGCTTTCAGCGCTAGACTTCGCCAAAGCTTTTCTGATCCTCCTCTAAATGATGTCGTATTTAATGTAAGAAACCCTAATATCATTGGTCAAAAATATGATTTTATTGCGGTACTTTAGTATTTATAATAAACCGATAACTATTAATGAAGATACTTTTCTTAACAGACGGCCTATCTCCCTTCGTTATTGGGGGTATACAGCAACACTCTTCGATGATGGTGAAGCATCTTGCACCCATGGTGGAGGAGATTACTGTGATGCATTGTGGTTATCCAAACGAAGTTCCATCTTCGGAAAGTGATGTTCTAGACTCCTTTGGTTCACCTTCAAATGTTAATGTGATCGGAGTCTTCTTTAAAGACAAGTCATCTTTTCCAGGCCATTATTTGCTTGCATCGAAGGAGTATAGCCTGAATCTATATAAATCAATTTATGGTAGCCTTTCAGACTACGATGTTATATATGCTCAGGGATTTACAGGTTACGCTTTTCTTGGAAAGCATAACAATCTAATTTCCAATCTCCATGGTTTAAATATGTTTCAGCCTTCGTTCTCTGGATGGGGATTTATGGGCAATCTGATTCTTCGAAAGATTGCTAGAAAGATTTTACTTAACTCCTCTCATGTTGTTTCCTTAGGTGGTTCACTAACAAAAACGTTACATAGAATTGGTGTTAATCATCAACGAATCATTGTGAGTCCAAATGGAATTGATGAAAAATGGATACTTGATTCAGCTCTTAAAAAAAAAGAAGGCATATGTTTTGTATTTATCGGTAGAAATGATGCTCTGAAAGGATTTCCAATATTGATTGAAGCTTTAAAAACAATTAACGTGAACATTTCTCTAAAAGTTATAGGACCTTGGCCAGAAACTAAAATCAACCGCCACAATCTTACATATTTTGGAGAGATAAAATCTAAAGACAAAATCATTGAAATTATTGATTCTTCAGATGTGTTAGTCGTCCCCAGTTTGTCAGAAGGTATGCCGACTGTTATACTTGAAGCAATGGCTAGGGGTAAAGCAGTTATAGCAACAGATGTTGGTGCAGTCTCAGATTTGGTGAGTGAAAAGAATGGAGTGTTGATAGAGCCAGGCAGCATAGATGAACTAACCGGCGCAATAGAAAATATGATTGACCGTGACTTGCAAAAGGCTTCGAAAGCATCCACCGACCTAGTTAGAAATTATGTTTGGAACAACGTCGCGAAGAATCTACTTAAAGAACTTATATAATTTAAAGAGGAGTTTAAAAGGAAGCGTGGTTTTAAAAAACAAAAGTGAAAGTGTCACTAATCTGATTCTCCAAATTTTCACCCTCATGAGATCACCCCAGAATCCTTTGTAAAGCGATTTGCGCAATCCTTTTTTCACCCTTAATGGCGCAAATACATTATTAAGCCGGAATGCGGCAGCAGCTTGATTTGAGAAAAATTCTTATCTTGTTTCAATATAAAATGAACCATTTAGAAAGCAACCCTTGTGATGAGAAGGTTTCCATAACTTACCAGTTTAGTTATGGTTTTTTTAAAAGCATACGAATACGTTCTGCACGTTGAAAACCAAAAACTTGATATATGAAAAGGTATAATTTGCTTCTTATTGTTTTCGTAGCCGGCCTAAAGTTGCTCGATTTCAAGATTGTATTGTGAATCTGCAATGCTAAGGAGGGGTTGTATTGGTGTAGTATTTGGATTGCTCCGAAAATACATAATAACGCACTATTCTCAAGAGCGTTATCTTTTAGTGGTTTAATTGATTCGTGATAAAAATTGACTCTTAGATTGGTGTAATTCTCCCATAATAGTTTTTTATTTCCTTGAGAGATTTGGCCACACTTTCTTTCCCGTATTAGTGTTTTTGAACTATCGAGTCTTTTAAATCGCCCTCCAATCCCATGTATTCTAATAAGAAGGTCAGATTCTTGACTGCTGGCAAGCTTCTCGTTCCAACCTTCCACATCTTTTAAAGTAGATTTTCGCCAAAGATTAGCACAAGTATTCCCAAGCGCCCCTTTCATTAAACCCAGCTCAACATTTTTTTCTGTTTTTATCTTTCTGATTTTTCCGAAAGTTGATTTTTTAAGGCAAGAATCGTAAATAACATCGCAGTCTTTTGTATGATCTAATTGTACGGAAATTTTACCTCCTAGTAAAAGATCATCGGCATCAAGAAACTGTATCCATTCTGTTTCAACGAGAGAGAGAGGTTTATTTCTTGCAGAAGAAGCGCCGGGCTTTTTTTCATGTAAAAGTAAAATGTCAATGTCTGGATTTTGTGTGCTCCATTTCTGGATTGTTTTCACAGTATTGTCAGTAGAGTTATTGTCAACGCAAAAAACTTTACGGACACATTTCCCTTGTAATTTCACTGAATCAAGACATTCCTCAATGAAGTCTTCTACATTGAAGCATGGGATAATCACATCAACATTCATTCAATCATTTATTTTCTTAGTGATACTTTTATATTCATTAAGGTAATAACTCTTATTAAACTGTTTGTTTGCCTTGTCTTGCCACATTTTTCTTTCTGATTTCGTGCTTGATGTTAGCCTGTCTGCCGAGATCATCCCAACCCCTGGCCCAACTCCTGTTTTACTATTAGAAATAACCCTCAAGCCTGCTAACATGTATTCGGCATATTTTGTTGGTGACGCACAGGAATTTGTAACTGATTGATTTCGGAGTATGAGACCGTAGTCACCTGCAGCTAGCCAGTTGAATACTTCTGAGTGATCAACGAACTTTCGGGTAATTCTATTTGGAAATTCTATTTGTAATTCTTTGAAATTCTTGTGCGGTTTTGCAAGTATTAGCACTTTAATTAACTCATTTCCTGTAAGCCAATTTCTCAGATACTTATTAAGCAATTCCAGACTTTGCCAGCCAGAAGTTGACCCTGAATAAATGAGAAGTATTTCATTGGTCTTGACTTCAAGTTCAGCTCTTTTTTTACGTCGGAATTCCTCAAGATGTACGCCACGTTTTATTTGATTCTCAGCTAATGTGGTTGGGATAACAACAACATCCCCAGGATTAGAACTTTGATACCCGTAACGGGTTGTCCAGTACCCTACAAGTTCTGATGTGACAGCAATCCGAATGTCACTTTCTATGACGCTCCTATTCTCACACATGTACATGAAGCTTTCTAAATAGGCTGGGTAAACTCCATATTCCTCGTGTTCAGCAGCCATGGCGCCTCTGCCATCATAGCATACCCTCAGATCCTTGCAAAATCTATTGCGCGTTTCTAATGCAATAAATGTAGCAAAAGCCCCTCGGCAAATAATTGTTTCGATTTTGCCTTGTCTCACTTTCCAAGCGAGTCTCAGGCTTTCCAACTTTAAAAAAAGAGGCCAAAGCCTTTGAGGAAGTGCTCTGGTTGTTGCGAGTGACTGGCCATAAAATTTCTCTAAATCTTTATGCGTTTTTAAGGCGAAAGGGTAGGGTAGGAACGCAATTAGTTTGCATGAAACTTCAGGTATGGAATCTAGATATTTTGCAACATCAACTGCTTGGCTGTTGATGATTCCAGAAGCATGTACACCATATAAAAGGTAGGCGCACCTTTTCATCTCTTGAGAACTTCTATGACGCGCTCAGTCGTATAGCCGTCCCATTTTTCGGGCACAACTCCAGACTTGGGATTTTCAACGGCTTTCAAAATGGCCTCGAGATCACATCCAACCAGATGGTTGGTTCCGATTTCTATGGTGCTGGGTCTTTCAGTGTTTTCTCGAATGGTGATGCAAGGGACCTGGCAGAATGTGGTTTCTTCTTGGATGCCGCCAGAGTCGGTCACCACAAATTTTGCGTGTTTGATGAGTTTTTGGAAATCGAAATACCCCATGGGTTCTCCAATGATGAGGCCTTCAATGCTTTCGAATTGATGCCACAGTCCCATGGATTCCATGTTTTTCCTTGTTCTTGGATGAACCGGGAAGACGAGGGGGCATTTTTCGGAAAGCTGTTCAAGCATGGAGATGATAAACCGAACCCCATCCTCGTTGTCGACGTTCGAAGGTCTGTGCATTGTCACTAAGCCATATTCGCCATTGGATACGCCAAAATGTTCGAGGATCGAGCTGGCGTCAATGTCAGGTTGGTGCTTGACAAGGGTGTCTATCATCGTGTTGCCGACGAAGATGTTGTGGTCTTCAGATGAAGCGATCAATTTTTCTTCAGCAAGGTTTTCCATCCCCGATCTTTCAGTCACAAAAAAGTAATCCGTGATCCGATCAATTTTGATGCGGTTGACTTCCTCTGGCATGTCCAGATCTCTGCTTCGAAGACCTGACTCCAGGTGGGCGATTTTCACTCCTTTTTGCTGAGCAGCAAGCGCTCCTGCTAGCGAAGAGTTGACATCACCAGGCACCATCACGACATCAGGCTTGATCTCTTCGATGAGGTTTCCCAGGTCAACGATCATGTTCGCGAAATGTTCTAAAGGGTCGCCTCTTAAACTTAAAAAGTGGTCTGGATGTAACTTGAATTGTTCAAGAAACACACCTGACATCTCCCTGTCATAATGCTGGCCAGTATGAACGATCTCGACAGCAAAGCCTTCTGTTTTTTCAGCGACCTCTTTAAATCGAGTGACCTTGATGAAGTTGGGTCTGGTACCTATGACGATGAGTAGCTTCATTGGGACTTGGTTTGATTCAAAACTACTATGTTTTCAGCAATTTTGGCCCAAATATCAGGACTAATACACTGGGATATCCGATGGCTTTCATCGCCCATTTGAAACACGTCATCGTCACTCAAGGCATACAATCTCTTTAAACGATGGACAAGTCCAACCTTATCAGTACTTGCGTAGGACCAACCATTCACGTCCTCTGAGACAAATGTTGTTGCAGCCCCCACAGCATCGCTGGTGATCAGAGGTAGTCCTGCCGCAGCCATTTCGTGTAGGACGACGCCCCATGGCTCGAATAGACTAGGGATCACAAACGCAGTAGCATCCAGAATCAAAGGCTCAAGCTCCGCAGGTTGTAAAAATCCATGATGAAACACTTTTTCATGTTTCAGTCGGGCATCAAACTTCTCTCCTGTGCCCACGCAATGGAGTTCCCATTTGGGGTTTTCCTGATGAAGCGAAAGAAAAGCCTCCCAAAGCAATGCCAATCCCTTTTGATCCACGTATCTGCCGATGTAAAGCAACTTTTTATTGATGTTTTTTGATTCCTTTCTTTTGGTGTAGATTTCATTGAATCGGTGTATGTCGGCACTGTAAAAACCTTCAAATATGTTTGAGTCAATGAACCCCATTTTACGGGCATATTTCTTTTGTTCCTCCCCTGGAACCCATGCCAAGTTGAAATGTCTTTTGATGAACAACGGTGAACTCAAGGCGACCAACCTTTGTTTAATACTCCCAGTCCATTTGTTGTCCATGGTGAGTATGACAGGGATTGAAGTGACATACGTTCTGGTGATTGCCAAATAATCCTCGTCCATCCATCCTGAAACAAAGATTCCGTCAGGTGAAATCTCGGCGACACGTGATGCGATGTCTTCACGGCTCATATTCGATCGGCTGAACATGTTAACCGGACCCTCGGCAGGTAGTTCAAAAGGGGCCTCTGATTTCACGGGCCAATGCACCACAGTCAGACGTATGTTGTCCTTGGTCCCAAGGGTTTCTAAACACTTGATGACATATCCTGCCAACTCTGTGTAGAGAAACACAATATTTATCGTCGGGTTATCTCCACTCATTCGATCTCACGAGATTTTATTTTCCCCGCTGGATTCCCTCTGTTGATTGAATAGGCTTCAAGATCTTTTGAGGCCACCGACCCCACCGTGAGCACAGCATGAGAGCCGCATGTAACCCCTGGTGTAACGATGCTTTTTGCGCCCAACCAGACACCTTCTTCCAACGTAATGTCTTCAACTATTAAATCAAATCCCGACACAGAGAAATTGTGATTCCCACACACCAACATCACCCCTTGAGAGAGGCAACAATTTGGACCAATCTCAACATGCCCCAAATTGTCAATCCACACTCCTTCTCCAATCCAACTGTGATTTCCCACACCGAGCATCCACGGATATTTGATGTTGATTTTGGGCTTAAGGATGACACCCATTCCGATTTTTGCGCCAAAAATTCGTAGAAGCATTCTCTTCAGCGAGTTGGGAAAAGGCACGGAAGTATTGAAAAACAAAACATTCACAACATACCACAGGCTTCTTTTTGCCTTCGAGCCGGGATGGTATGACGTGTTGTCAAATTTCTTGAGTTCTGTTTTTTTCATTCCTCTTTCCTACTGGGGTGCTTCAAGTTTCAACAAGGTATCACATTGAGAGGCAAGTTCTTCATCGTGTGTAACGAGAACAACGGTGACGCCTTTTTTGGCTTGTTCTTTCAGGATTGAAAGAATGACGCCACGCATCCCTACATCAAGCGCGCTTGTTGCTTCATCAAGGATCAGAACGGGTCTGTTGATTTGTAAAGCCCTCAGAATGGCCAGCCGCTGTTGCTCTCCACCACTGAGGTTTTTTCCTCCCTCACTTAAAATAAATGCTAAGGGGTTGCTGCCCAGACATTGATTTAGTTTTAATCTGTCGATGAGCTCCAAGACTTTGATTGTGTCGACCTTGACCCCAGGCACCCTCAATGTGAGATTTTCCAAAACAGTGCCGCTAAAAAGAAAAGGATGTTGAGACAGATATGCTGTTTGGCTTAAATGTTCTGTCTTTGGCAATACGTCCCCAGTAGGTTTTTCAATGAATGATATGGATCCATGTTCAGGGGAGTGAATGCCCATTAAAGCATTGATTAAAGTGCTTTTTCCGCATCCAGAAGGTCCTACAATGGCATTTATTTTCCCTGAGGCAAATTCGACATTTACTTTTTCCAAAACCAGCCTATCTAGATTAGCGTAGCCCAGGCTTAATTCGGACACCTCAATGTTTAAAGCGCTTCTGAGTGTTTCTTTTTTGAGATGAGCACTGTCTGCATTAGATGCAACACTGCCTAATTCCATTGCCTCGAGTACATATGCTTGGCTTTGCATGTTAATGATGGTAGCATTCAGACGAGACATCGAAGGCATGATGCGGTAGGCACTTAGTGCCAAAAGGGAAAGCAGTTCAAAGAATCCTTCGCCAAACCCTGTCATCAGAATGCTGCTGATGATTGCCGCTGACAATGATGCTACAGCCAGAACCTCATACAGTTTGCTGGGTACAAAATTGATGACGCTTGTGTTTCCCATCACCCTAAAAACCTGCCGCACATCTTTGAGATATTCATCTTTCATCGTCTTCACCGCTCGGAAAGTGATGAGCTCCAGAAACCCATTGATTGAATTGGAGATCAAGGTGTTTGTTCTTGGAGAGAGCCTGTTCAGTGTTTCGCTGTAGGATCCAAGTTTGTTTTTTGTAAAGCCTCGAATAATCACAATCCCTACAATTAGAATGAGCGCAAGACCAGAAAACACCCAAGGATTATAGATGAGTAGTCCCACACCGATGATGACCACAATCAAACTCTCATTGATGAGTAGGAGTGAGCCGATGATGAAATTTCGAGCCAGATTTATAGGCCAGCTGTTGATTTGGCTCAATATCTTCCCGGATTCTTGAGATCTCATTTTTTCAAGGGACTTGGCGAAGTGGTAGTCCCACATGTTGCCTGAAATTCTGTGGGCTACCGAGAAAGAAAATCGAGCTTGAAAGAAGTTAATCATTAATCCGAAAAGAGCTTTGAATAAGAAAGCTCCAGACATCGTTGCACAGAGTAGAATCAGGAAGCCTTTTTCTGTATCTATCCCGATGCTGTGGCTTAGGTTAAAAGCATCTGCAAGAAAGGCATTGGTGGAAATAGCGGAAGGATTGACAACCAATCCGATGACCGGTATCACCACAGCGAGTCCCAGGAGGTCAACGAAGCTGTTGACGACAATCCCCGCAAGCAAAAGTCCAGATTTCTTTCTCTCCTCCTTTGAAAGCAGTGCAAAAACCCGAACAACAAACGCAGCGATGGTGTTTTTCTTCGCACTCTCTTTTGTGTTGGTTTTTGACGTAGGCAAAATAAACAGGTGTTTATACCAAATTCGAAATCAATGTCTCGACGGTGACGCCATCCGCTTCAGCTTTGTAATTGGGTACAATTCGGTGACGAAGAATCGGAAGCGCTACGGCTTGAACATCTTCAATGTCTGGACTGTATTTTCCGGCGAGTGCGGCGTGAACTTTGGCTCCCACGACAAGAAATTGAGAAGCTCTCGGTCCTGCTCCCCAACTGATGTACTTGTTGACTTCTTCGGTTGCTTTCTCACGGCCTGGACGTGTTTTGCTGGTGAGGTTTACGGCGTAGTTAAGTACGTTTTCAGCAACGGGCATCCGTCTGATAAGCTTTTGATAGCTCAGAATCTCTTCGCCAGAAAGCACAGGAGACACTTGAGCAGAATGATCACCTGTTGTGAGTTTAACGACATTGAGTTCTTCTTCAAAACTCGGATAGTCTACCCAGGTATTGAACATGAATCGATCGAGTTGAGCTTCAGGAAGGGGGTAAGTGCCTTCTTGTTCGATGGGGTTTTGAGTTGCGAGAACGAAAAACGGATTTGGCAACAGATATCCTTTACCATTTACAGTGACGGATTTTTCTTGCATCGCTTCGAGAAGTGCGGCTTGGGTTTTAGGAGGCGTACGGTTAATCTCATCCGCAAGCACGATGTTTGCAAAAAGCGGTCCTTTGACGAACTCAAATTTCCGCGCGTCGTTTAGGATCTCAGAACCTGTAATATCTGATGGCATAAGGTCAGGTGTAAACTGAATCCGGTTGAAAGACATGCCCAATGCATCTGAAACTGTTTGTACGAGTAAAGTTTTTGCAAGTCCAGGTACGCCAACAAGTAGGCAGTGGCCTCCCGCAAGAATTGCCATTGTGACTTCTTTCACAACATTCTGTTGTCCTACAATGACTTTTCCAACTTCATCAATAAGTTGTTGATGCTTGACACGCAGATTGTCTAGAGCTTCTTTATCGTTCATTTTTGTTTATCTAATGCAGACCAAATATAAGACGCATCACTCGACCTACACTCATTTTATAAATTGAGTTATTTTTCTAAGTGGTTTTAGAAAAACAGTCCATGGATATGGGGTTTTATCATTCACTTTCCAAGCGTTATAATCTTCAATATGGGCTTTCAAACGATTCATCAAAGAAGCATTGCTTAATCCTCCTGCCCTCATTTTCACAAGTGTTCTGGGTAGATAGGTTAACGACAGGTTCTCGGAGTACAGGCTTCTTATCATCCATTCGTAATCCGCAGAGAACTTAAAATTCAGATTAAATCCTCCATGTTGTTTAAAAACGGATTGCCTCACAAACAGAGATGGATGGGGTGGCATCCATCCGTGTTTGAAATTCCCTTGTGGTCCAGCCTTCCATCTTCGGACAATGCGTCCCTCTTTTTTCGGGTCAAAAACCACGAGATCTCCGAAAACAGCCTGCGTATTTGAAGACTTAAATGCGGAGACGACATCTGAGATGACATTTGGATCGCAGTAGACATCATCGCTATTCAGAAATGCGATTATTTCTCCAGTCGCTTTGGCCAGCCCTTTGTTCATGGCATCGTAAAGTCCGTCATCTTTTTCCGAAACTACATGGTCGGGATATTGATGTCCTCTGACAATTTCTATTGTACCATCGTTCGATCCACCGTCAATGACGATGTGTTCGACGGTCACATTTTCTATGACTTGTTCCTCAACAGAATCGAGACATTGAGATATAACATCAGAGGCATTGTAACATACAGTGATGATACTCACCTTAGAGATGTTCACTGCTTCCAATTAATATTGAATTCACAGTTGATATATTCCGATGAAAGTCTGATGAACGTGTCAGAGATGTGCTCATCGATCCACTCATTCATATCCAAGGCTCTCATGTTGTTTTCTATTTGGGACTGGAAGAGCGCATAATCATCTTTGGGATTTGCTCTATGTGCGGCTTTTCTGTCTTCAAGTCGCAGTATCGTCCAAAACCCGTCTCCCTCATCGTCCATCAATTGAACGGGACTACTCATTTCTCCTATTTCTAAAGGTTCAAGTAAGAAATACAAATTGGGATCTAGTTCATCGATTCCAAACATGAGCCCGCCGTCACGTGGATTGACAACCTGACCCTTAGAGTTCTTTGACGATTCACGGGTAGAAAAAGACAAAACATCTCTTTCGAAAGTTGTGCTTCCGGCATTAATGGACGCATAAATCGAGTCTATTTTCGAGTTTAGACTTTCGAGTGCAAGCGGATTTACTCGAGGTTTCATCAAAACGTGACACGCACTGAATTGTTCCCCTCTTTTGTCTGTAACTCTGACAAAATGGTACCCAAAATCTGATTCAAATACGGGCGAGTATCCATTCACGGGTGTGTCAAAAACGGCAGCTTCGAATTCTGGAATGAAGACGCCGCGCGCTATATTTTCATAACACCCCCCTTTGTATTTAGAGCCGGGGTCCTCCGAATAGCGAGTGGCAGCCAATGTCATGGGAAGTTGTCCTGTAGCGACAAGGTTTCTGATTGAATCAAGCGTTGTGCGAACGGCTTGTTTTTGTCTGTCGGAGATCACCGGTTGTAGAACAATCTCACTGTAGCTTAATTCTTCGGGAATAAGTGGCAGAGAATCTAAGGGTGTGTTGTCGAAATATTCGAGAACTTCAGCTGGAGTAGCGCGTACCTCTTGGCTGATTGTTTGCTGCATCCTTTGCGCGAGCAATTGATCTAATATAGGCTCAGTAAAATCGGCTTTCCACTGAGCGACAGACTTCCCATACTCCGCTTCAAAAGATTCTACCGATCCCAGCATTTTAATATAATAAGCGAGACGTCGTTCGATTTCGTCCATGACTTCTCCGTCACTGACTTCTAAACTATCCAGTCGTGCATTGTGTAAGAGCAGTTTCTCAAAAAGAAGTTCTTCTAAGAAGCCACATTTGTTGCTTTCATCCACTTCTCCGCCTTCTATTCGTGCTTGAAGTGCTCTGTCCTCGATCGCGCTGTTAAGAATGATTTCATCACCCACTACTGCGACGATTCCATCAAGAAGTTGAAATTCAGAATTCCCAGGCTGTGCGAACAGCGATAGAGAGAAAAGAAACGAAAATATAAATATAGAAATGCCTTGCATGTGGCGAAGTTAGTTCGGTGGGTTTAAGTGGGGATGCTATCTCGTACTATTTCTCCTTGAGCCCAAGCTTCTTTCACAAGATCGTCTCGTAAATCCTCTAGTAAAGTGCGCCTTCTCTCCTGAAGAATCAGATCTACAATCCGCTCTCTAGCTATTTCGATGGGGGAGGGGAGATCTTTAAAGTGATGTTCGAGGATTCTTAAAAGATATCTTTTGTGGTCATCCGTAAATTCAACCACTTTTCTTTGACGTAATTGATCTTCAACGCGATATATCTGCATCGGGATTTGGTCTAACAAGTCACTTAAAAACCACCAGTAATCATAGTCTAAGGCGAAATGAGCGCCATGTTCGATACACCACTGTTCTAATTTGGGTATGGACAATGAATCGGATTCCCCAAGCCATGTTCTGACAGAATCTAACTGGGTTTCCTCGGCAGGTAGTTGTACGTAAAGTGCACGAACCACGTGTTCTCGAAGTAGAAAAAGATCAGCGTGATCATTGTGAAAAGTTTCTATTTCATTTTCCTCAACTTTTCCATTTAACCGAGATGCGACGTAACGGCTTTCAAAATGACTCACGAGCAACGCATTTCTATATTCAGTAACATCTGCCTCAAAATCGTGATTGAATTCAGGAATATTTTTTTTAACCTCTGCTAATAGAACGTGCTCTCTGATCCATCCTTCAATGATGCGCTCTGCCATAAGCGTGCTGTCTTCGATAGACATATTGTCTGGAATTCTTTTGGTCAGCCTATCTAAAGATAGCGTCTCACCGAATGCTGAGATGACGGTTCTTTCATGTGATGTTTCCCTTTCAAACACCTCACATGACATCATATTTAAGCACACGACAGCTAAGGTAAAAACCAGAACCTTACTTGATATTCCCATGTTCCATCAGTCGATTATGCTGTACAGCACAGCGGTGTTTATTTCGACTTGATATTTACGTCGCAATGCCATGATCCACTCTTTTTCAAGATGATCTTGATAGCTCGCAATCACTTGACCTCTTGCTTCATCCAGTGTTTTAGGTGTGGGTGGAACGAGTTCTCTCACATCAATCAGGACAATGCCCTCTTCACCCACTTCGAAAGTCATGAATCTTGGAGCCTTGCTGTCTAAATCAAAAGTCCCATTTGTGAGTGCATAGAAAACGGTGTCGCTCCACGTGTTTACTCCTTCTGGGTAAAGTGCGGATTCAATTCGGATTGCCAGAGGTCTCTCTCCAATGAGTTCTCTGCGCATCGCCTCAATATCGTCCCCTTTCTTTACGCCTTTCTTGACCTTTTTTGCAAGCTTTGCGTCTTCACAAGTATACACAGCAATGTCTAACCTTTCCGGCCACATGAACAGCTCTGAGTTGTTTGCATGGTACTCTTCCAGGCCAGATGTGTCGCGAACTGCTCTGGACCAAACCTTATTGTCGGTCAACTCAAACAGAAGAATTCCATCGTGGTACTCCTCAATGAGCAATCTGAAATCATCGTGTTTCTCTTCGAGTCTTTCATCTTCATATGCGAGGAGTTTTTCTTCGACCATTTGTTGTATTAATGATTTTAAGATCATTTCACCTGGACGATTTAACCCTCTGTTCTTTTGGCCGTTTGCGTAGTTGATAAAATCTCTCACGGTTGTTTTGTTTCCGTCTATAGAAAACAATGTTCTCCCAAGTTCAGATTTATTGACATGTTCTATGGGATGTCCTTTGTGGAAAACGCTATCTGTTTTACCCACTGAGATAACTAAGTTTGATATGCGACGCGCCTCTTGAGTGAATCCGTATTCTGACTTCAGTTTGTTGAGGAAAGAAGACCGTGTTTTATCTGCGCGGGAATCTCGACTCACCTTCTTTTTAAGTGAATTTTTCACTTCGTCAAAAGACACAAGGCCCTTAAAACCGAGTCGCTTTACAATATGCCATCCATAGCTACTTAGAAAGGGTTCAGAAACATCTCCATTTTGTGCCAAAGCGAACGAAGCGTTTTCAAATTCCTCTACCATTTTACCCGTTCCAAACCAAGGTAAAACGCCACCTTTGCTTGCCGTTGTTGCATCATCACTGTATTTCAGCGCAAGAGATTCGAATGTTTCTCCGGCTTGAAGGAATTCAGCCACGGCGTCGATTGTCGCCTTGCTACTTTCGAGCATCCCCTTATCTGTGACGTCAGGAACACGAACCATGATGTGCGCTACTTGCACTTCTCCTCTCGCATCTCGTCTTCCGTCAACCTTTAAGAAGTGGTAACCAAATCGGGTGCGTACAATGTTGCTGATTTCTCCTACGGGTGTCGTGTACGCAGCAACCTCAAAATTATAGATCATCGAGAATGCCGTAAACCAACCCAAATCACCCCCGTTATCTTTTGCCGATGGGTCATCACTTCCTCCCTTGCTTGTAGCGACTTCTGTGAAATCTTCACCAGCCTCCACTCGCGCTCTAAGAAGCGAAATCCTTCTCCATGCTCTCAATGTATCTGCAGGAAGAGCCTCAGGATTCACACTCACGAGAATGTGGCTTGCATGAATTTCTTCTTGCTGTCGGTCAAATGCCTCTTGGACCAACTCATCTAACAGATCGATATCCACGAGATAGGGTCTTGCCAATTGTTTTCGGTATCCTGCAAGTTCTTTAATGTAATCTGCGACAGTATCCATCCCTAGATATTCAGCCTCCATCACCTTAAGCTTAAACTTGACAAACAATTCCATATAATCATCGAGAAGCTCACGTGTAATGATACTGTCACGGTTGTTTTTTCCATAAATATGTTTAAAGTCATCTAACGTGACACCCTCACCACCCACTGAAAGTACGTATTCATTTTCGGTAACTTTCTCAAGGTCGGTTTGTGCTTGAATCTCAGTAAACCATCCAATCATCGTAAAACAGATGAGGGTAAAAATCAAAATAAATTGTTTCATTTTATTGCTTTTTCTTGCGCTTAGCGAATGCTATAATTTGGTGCTTCTCTAGAAATCATGACATCGTGCGGGTGACTTTCTTTCATGCTGGCACTTGTTATTTTAATGAATTGAGAATCTTCTTGTAGGTCGGAAATATTCTTGGCTCCACAATATCCAAGTCCTGCACGAATACCTCCTATAATTTGGTGCATGACCTCTTCTACAGATCCTTTGAATGGGACTTGGCCACTAATCCCTTCTGGGACTAATTTTTTGACATCATCTTCGGTGTCTTGGAAATACCTGTCTTTCGACCCTTTTTCCATGGCTTCAATAGATCCCATTCCCCGATACCCTTTAAAACGACGGCCTTCAAAAATAAAAGTTTCGCCTGGGCTTTCACCAGTTCCTGCAAGCATTGATCCCACCATCACACTGTCGCCTCCTCCTGAGAGTGCTTTCACAATATCTCCTGTATAGCGGACCCCACCATCAGCAATCACGGGCACTCCTGTCCCTTTCAGGGCTTTTGCGACATTCAACACAGCAGAAAGCTGTGGAACGCCTACTCCGGCTATGATTCGGGTCGTGCAAATTGATCCAGGTCCTACTCCAACTTTAACTGCATCTGCTCCTGCTTTTACAAGCGCAAGACCCGCTTCAGCTGTTGCGATGTTTCCACAAACGACATCCACCCGAGGAAAATGTTTTTTCACGTCTTTCACAACGTCAATGACTCCCTTGCTGTGTCCGTGAGCGGTGTCAACAATCACAGCATCAACCCCAGCTTCTACAAGTGCTGTAATTCGTTCCATTGTGTCTGACGTAACACCTACAGCAGCAGCCACACGCAATTGACCAAATCCATCCTTACATGAATTAGGGAATTCAGTGAGTTTAATAATATCTCTATATGTGATTAATCCGATCAGCTTGCCATTGTCATCTACAACGGGTAGTTTTTCGATGCGGTGCTCACGGAGGATTTGGGCTGCCTGATCTAAATCAGACCCATCCTTCGTAACGATTAATCCTTCACTAGTCATCACTTCCGCTACAGGACGGGATGGCGTTTTTTCGAATCTCAAATCTCGATTCGTCACGATTCCAACAAGGATGCCTTCTGGACTCACAACAGGAATGCCACCTATCCGTTTCTTACGCATAATTCCCTGTGCATCACCCACGGTCGCATTTTTGTTTAAAGTGATTGGGTCCTGAATCATTCCATTTTCAGACCGTTTTACTTTTCTCACTTCCAATGCCTGTTGAGCGATGCTCATGTTTTTATGAATAACTCCCATGCCCCCTTGTCGTGCCATAGCGATTGCCATTTCACTTTCAGTAACAGTGTCCATAGCAGCTGAAATAATTGGCGTTTTGAGCTCAATATTTCTCGAGAAACGTGATGTTA
>Ga0307984_1000476_pt1 | contig 17435 bp, 19 predicted proteins | sample EllFjometageno78_FD_203169 | JGI IMG/M metagenome (GOLD analysis project Ga0307984, IMG submission 203169) | Marine microbial communities from Ellis Fjord, Antarctic Ocean - #78 | ecosystem: Environmental > Aquatic > Marine > Unclassified | place: Southern Ocean | collected 2014-10-09
GTGGAATCCATAATTATTCTCCTTCACTCGGTTGTTCATCTATTGGTTGTTGCATTGCTATCTGGTGTTCTCTATTGCGATGTGCCTCTAGTGAGTCACCTACCAGATGGTCTTCTGCTGATTTACCAGCAATTTCCTCATCTATATCAGCAATTTCATCATCGGTCAGTTTCAAGATTTTCTTTTGAACGTATGACTTACTGAACAATGTACCCATATAAGGGGCAACACCATTAAGAACTTCAACACGGCTTCTAAGAATCTCTTGCTCTTTAGATTCTGTATAGTAGACATCGGATGCAAAGTTATATTGCAACTGCTCTTTAATATCTTCCCAGTCTGCTTCGGTGATAACACCCTTCAGCACCAACTGAGTCTTTAATATATCGTCAAATGTACAAGAGAAACGCCGGCGTAACTTGCCAATGAACTTAGTGAACTTTAATTCATCTCTTGTAATCTCAGCGGATTTACCAAAATTCATTCCACCTGATTGCTCTAGTCTTGACATAGGAACATTCAATGACTGATACAGTTTACGTTGGAAGTAATCTACGTCTTCAATCTGACCTAGATTCTGACCACCTGGCAATGTTTGAATCTCTGTACCTCTACCACCTTCTTTTCGTGGGAGCCAAAAGTCTTCAAGCATCGACATAAACTTCTTGTCATCTCGTATCTCTCCAGTGTTGGCATCATATACTAACTTATTACGATATCGGTCCATAATATCTTTTAAGTATTGCTCTGCTCTGCCTGTCGGGAGATTACCTACATCTATATAAAATATTCGTCTTTCTGGTGCTCGTGTGATACGATAGATCACTACAGCATTTTCCATCATTCTTAACTGGTTAGCCGGGCGAATAGCTTTGTGTAGATACGACAACGGCATGTTCTTGTCTTGATCTATCAAACCAGAGGTGCAATATGTGATTGCATCCTTCGTGATTTTTATAGCTTTATCGGAAGCGTTGGGAGCACTAATCTGCCCCGCTTTAGCGGCTATCCCTCTATCATTATATATAAAGTATTCTTGTATCTCTTTGATAAAGTTAACGCCACCGGCGTCCTTATCTTTCGTTACATTTCTAACTTTGTGAATCTTTCTAGGATCAATATATCGAATGTCTTTGATGCCCTCTTTAGGCTTTGCAGTATCGATTACTTTATGAAAGTAAATTCTACCATCAACATACCACCGACGAAAGTAATCCTGCGCTTTGTCGTTGAAATCCATCATTCGTATTACATTGCCAAATTCGATCTGTATCGCCTTCTTGACAGTTGCAGACTGTTGTACTTTGTCAACATTAAGAACAACAGGTTTCTCATCATTGATGTTTGAGATGCTGTCGTTAACAATGTCTTCAATTGCGGCATCAACATCTGCCATCATAGAGATGTCACGGTATCTTTTGATTGCTTCAGCTTCAGTATTAGCTTTGCCGTCCAAGTCCATGTAAGTGCCGTAGTACCCGCCAGCATTAATACTGTCAAGAGCACCATCGGAATCAGGCGCCACAAAAGATTTCTCCGTTACTGGCGCCTTCTTCCTATTGATCTGATATCCAAATAATTCCATAATATTATCCTATTCCAGCCTACGTCACATCGTAATGAGTATACTGAAAGGTAGTTGTAAATTCTTCAAAAACGTCATTCTGTGCATATTGCAATGCAATTTCTGACATGTTAATTGGAAAACTATTTCTCAACGTATAAGTGCCGCCGGGAAGAACTTCATCGTTCCGATCAAGATGTTCAACGATCAAGTCAGATTGATAATCCCGAGGAGTTAATGCGCCCTCGTTAGTCTCTCTATCATTCATTCCGTTCATCCACTCTTCCATCGGGCGGCGTAACGTAAAGTTAGAATCGTTGACTATGGTAATAGTCCAAGGATCAAAGATTCTTTCTCCAGCCATCTTGATCTCGCGACCACGATACTGAATGATTGCGGGGTTCACGTTAGATGCGGGTAATGACGCACCTGTCACGAGAAGACTATACGATGGATCAACACCTTGTACAAAACTAGGGAAGGCTAAGCGAACACGGAACTGATTTGGTCTAGCACCACCAGCACCTAGTCTCGCCTTAAATTCTTCAATATTCATTTTTTTCTCCTGTCTGAATACTTCTATTTATATTGGCTTTAGGCACCAAGTTCTTCAAATGAGATGCCTGTTCGTGTAGCAACAAAGGTCAACGTAATAAAGTTGATTGCTTTTGCAGGCTTCACGAATATATCTGCTCGAAACTCATTCTGGTCTATGATTTCTGCGGTGTTGTTTGTCTCATCACACACTACTCGGAAGTCATAAATACCGCGTCTACCTTGAACATCACGCAAGAACGGCTCGACCAGTGATCTGAACTGGGCTCGTGTAAATGCATCGTTAAACTCGAACAACTGATATTTAGCAGCAGTTGCAATAGCCTTCTCAAGTACGATAAACAATCTACGCACGTTGATTCGGTTGAATGCAGAAGGCTTGGCAAGAAGAGTCTTATCACCGAAGAGAATAATTCCGTTTCCAGGAAATCCAACAACTGGATTGACACCCATCTTATATAATTCATCTCTTTCAGATTTCTTCGGCGACCATGCTAACTTAACAGCATTCTTGATAACGCCCCTGTTGTAACCAGCAGGAGAGAACCATGGATCGTTGGATACGTCTGCAACAACACAAGTACCCGCAACATCACCATTCAGTGGGACATAAACATATCGGTCATTGTAACGATCATACATGTATTTCCAGCCACTGTCCATTTCAGCATAAGAACTGCGAGTTAATGCAGCGAGATCGGCTGTGATGGAAGTCACTTCAGCCCCAACGTTGTCTACAACGGATGAGCGTAATGGCGAACACAGCACTAAACAGTCTTTGCGAACTTCTGCAACATTATCTATTACATAATCAGCAACAGACATTGAATGACCAGAAGTCATGATCAGTGATACGTCAACCAGCTCATCATTGGAAAACAGATTATATCCCGTCTGCAAGTCAGCAACAGCAGGTGCCGCGTCAACTCCGCCAATTAAAGAGGTTGTGTGATCGGCCGATACTTGTTGTATTGCTTGGAAAGCTGTGGTTTTCCCAATTGCAAGTACTCCCCAATCGGTTCCAGCTGTAATGTGATCCATGGACCAGATGTATTTTGAACGTTGGTTAATTACATTTTTATAGTAGTTACTCTGGTTTACATCGTCTTTTGCATCAGATGCTTTAGAAACACCAGGGAACTTTTCTATAATAGTACCTTTTGTACCGGTAAATCCTCCATCTTCATCAACGACAACAACGTGCATTTCGTCTAGTAGCGGATCATCCGTACCGCCAGCATTTATTCCGTGAGTTGTAGTAGACGGAGCGTAATCAAACTGATTTGCATATTCCCATGCTGTTGTTAACGTAACGGCTGTTGTCGCACCGGAGCCGGCGGTGCCAGATAATGTAACAGTTGGTGCAGTAGTGTACCCAGAACCCGGGTTGGTAATAGCTATTGCAGTTATTACACCGGTATCTATCGTCACTGTTGCCGTTGCTAAAATGCCGCCAGCAACATTGGGAGCTGAGATAGTTGCTATGGTATCAGCAGAGTACGCTGATCCACCTGCAGTAACTGCCAAAGTCTTTACAGAAGTGTTGGTGAACGAGGCATAATCCGCAGAAGAAACTTTCAAATGGTTTCCTTTGGTGCCTGGGTATTTTGCTGCCCATGGACCAACAGTGCCTTCGCCTGCAGCGAATGACTCATAGTATTTGTCTGAATTTACAATAAGTTCAGCAGTTCCTGAAGATACTGCATTTTTAGCGGCAGAACCTACTTCCCGAACCACGAGGCAGTTACTGCCATATGCTAGGAAGGAAGCAGCGGTCATAAAATCTAAGAATGCTGATGTACTTGGCTTGCCAAACACAGCTACTAAATTGTTCTCGGAATCTATACTTACTATTTGATTTGCTGGGCCCCAGTTGTATTCCCCTACGATACCGCCAATAGTGGTAGCGACCGCGGGCACAACGTTGGTGAGGTCCTGTTCTGTTGTCAGGACTCCTGGTGATAGCTGAAAAGCCATGTTATTCTCCTCATTTGAATTACGGTTGTTGTAATATATTCTTATTGTTATTTATAAGTTTTGCGATTTGTCTAGTTCAATGATGAAGCGGTTCATCCGCCCATAACCATACATCACCAGCTTCTACGAAAACTTCTTCTTTTTGTCCATCATCAATTATGCCAAATGGTGTTAAATCAGTGGCAATCATACTCATTTGTGAATTATATAAATTATCTCTCATATCAACGGTGGTTAAATCTTTGAAGAACGTATTGGTTGTCAGCCAAGAAAATAACACCAAGCACATAGCAAGGTCATCATTATATCCTTCGTCCGCGGAAAACGTACCACTCTTTTCAACGAAAGTGGATAGTTCAGAGATACAATCTGCATCGAATATTAATAATTTCTGTTCTTCAATCAGTGCTTTGAGACCAAAACATCCCTGTCTCTTGACAGCTTTGGAAGTTCTCACACCCAGACTTGTTTTCTTACCAAACCCCGGCGATATATACTGTTTATTATTATCTTGTACTACACTAAAAATATTCTCATACTCTAGTTCTTGATGTAGTATATCAACAACCTGTTGACCTATATCATTTGTCTCAACAAGTACGAAGGCTTCATTGAAATCACTTGCAACTTTGTGAATGATATTAGGATATAACAGGGGAGACATCTTATTATTTCTATACTTGCCTACCAATCTAAACGGCATATCAGTAATGTCAACTATAATGAATGCACTAAAGTCTCCGCCGACACCCCTTGATGTGTCAACTACCGATACATAATATTTATCCTTTTGAGGTTCTTCATATATCTGTAATCCATCTTTTTCGTAGATTGGATCATATGAACTCATCATACCAAGTGATTTACCATTGATAAGAGTGTTAGATGACCCCAAGAATTCACATAGAACCTCTTGGCTAAACTTCAATTCGCCTAATAGTTTGAGCTGGTCATCGGCCCACTTCTCATCTCTACCTGGAATTCTAGAATGGTGAATGAACATGGTCTTGAAACCATTCTGCCCTTTCTCTGCTTCGTTCCAGAATTTCCAGAAGTGATTGTATCCAAGTGGGGTGGATGTTAATAGAATCTTCGTTGTTTCGCCCGCAGAAATTGTGGGATATACAGAGGTGAAGAAATCATCAGCTACGTTGTTAGGAATAATAGCAGCTTCGTCAATGTACAACCAGTTTACGGACTTACCACGAATACCAGACGCGGTTGTTGCAGCAGTGAATACAACGGAGCCATTCTCTAAGTCTACGTTACCCTTGTTCCAGGTCTTAACACCTTGCTGCATCCAGATGGGAAGATTCTCGTACATGATTTGATATCGATTCAACACCTCACGTGCAGCGGCTGTCTTGTTCGCCATAATGGCTACAGTCTTGCTGTCATTAAATAACGAATAGTGGAGAATACATGCAGCGGCTGTTATGGTCTTGCCTTGCTGTCTGCCTTCCATAAGAATAGCTTTACGCTCACCCATTATGAATGCGACTTTTTCTTTCTGACATTCATATAATACAAAGGGTTGTAATCCCTTATCAAGAGTTACGATCTTGCAGTAGTTCTCAATGAAATATATGATGTCGCTTTTACACTTCAGATATTCTTCAATCTGTTCTGGTGTAAACTCAATTGCATATCCAAGGGGTTTTAGATTTGGATTGCCATGATAACTAGTTTCACTCTGAGTCATGTTCTATGGTCTTTTCATGTTCTACGGTCTTTTCTTGTTCTTTGTTTATCATCTTCAACAATTCCGATGTACTGCCAACAAAGAGATTATTATTAGTCACACCACTACCAGATGCTTTGCCATCAAGTTTATCTATTTTCTTTTTCTTTTCTTGTACGCCCATAATGTCTTTAGCGCCTTCGGCCATTGACTTAATCAATTGACCGGCTACTTCAAATGCTCTTGGATTGTCGCTATTCTGGGCGATAGACAATATACCCTGAATTGCCTCCTCGTTATATGACATTGATCTCTTTAGTGCCATGCGAGCCTCTTCAAAGTCAGACTCTAAATTTCCGGCTGGTGGATCTACGGGTACAGTGGGAGCGCGAGTGGCTTCTAGTTCTGTTTTCTTTGTTTCAAATGTCTTGTCTAGTGCATCAAATACTTTATTCGCCATAATTTTTTATCCATAATCTTGTTCAAAATCTTCAATGAATTGGTATGCATCAGAAGGTCCTGGGAGCTCCTTAAATTTATTGGGTACCTCGACCGTGATGGTTGGTGCCTCGCTGTATCCTGAACCGCCCGAGATGATATTAATTTGTTTAATCTTATCACCCTCTAGTACTGCGACCGCAGTCGCGTTGCCGCTGATCTCTACGTTGGGAGTAAAAGTGTATCCAGCGCCCGCGTATGTCAATGTAATTGCGGTAACAGCATCCCCGGTAATGGTCGAAGTTGCGGTTGCTCTAGTGTTACTAACAGTGAAGGTCTGCTTGTAATATTCGCCTGCCAGCTCGGGATTCATCCAAGCAGTTGCAACTGCCTTTCGTATCAGACCCTGTGAATCCACATATCCGTAATAGTTTACCTTCATGGTAAAATTGAAGGTCCATATAATACTCTGTCTCGCATCGTATTGGCCTTCATAATTGTCTTCGTATGTGATGCCATCCAGAATAATCTTAATGTCTCGTTTGATTCCCATCTCTGGTAAATCATTAACGGTTACATTGAAGTCTGGATTAAACGTTGGCAGTATCTGCTCTGCTATCTGTAACGCATCCTCTTGATTCTTTGCGAATACATAGAGTGCCATGCCAATATCGTATGGAGTAGAAACGAATGAGGTGTTTGCCCTGATTGAATCAGTGGATGACATCGATACATTTTTCTTGATGGGAGATATCTTTCTCGTTGTATCGTACTGAAACCCCATGATCTCAAACCCCATCCTAGGTAAAGTAATCGCCACAGCACCACGGGAGTCTGCATCTGGAATCTGTGAAATTCTAGCGAGAAACTTGTCTTTCTGTGAATACGCCAATGGTACCCGAACTGACTGAACTTCAACGCCAGAAGAATTCTTCCTAGATATTTGAATATTATTGAATATGGTGCCGAACGCTACGATTGCCTTCTTCGTGGTCGAATGATAGAATTGCTTGTTCTTAAACATTATAAGTCACCGAATGGGTTGCCTTCAGAGAAATCTAGGATATCTGTGAAGGACTGAAAATCAGCATTGTCTGTATTAGCATTAGTCGATTGTGTTGCGAACTCTTCTCGTATGATCGTATTGTTGCGCTCAGTTACAAGCACATTACCATCTTCGGTCAGTATCTCATACTCTAATGTATTGAGTGAGTTTTGGTCTTCGATTGCGTCAAGTGCGGCGATTCCAGTATCGATCTTCTCAGAACTGTACTCGAATAATTCAGTAATTAATTTATATACATATATTTTGCCCAACTGATAGAAAGGATTCTGGAACTCTACCATTTTAATTTCAAACAATGAACCAGTCTTAGCAAAATAGAGTAAGTCTCCCTCTGCTGGTCTTGCTTCTAGTTGGAAGGTACCGTCTGATGTATCGACCATCTGCTCCCATCGCTTTTTCGACAGAATAAATGTTGCTTGGTCCCGTATCTCTAATCCAAACTTAGCGAATAGTTCGCCTTCACCTTCAAACCCATCGACATTCTCAAGATACATTTCAAGTGGATACGACTGAGTGTATTGGGAAATAGCATCTTCATCAAATATACTATCCCGATTGACAATAGTTCGTGGAATATAGAAAATATCATGGCCATAAATCTTCAAACTTTCGATGACCAACGACTCAACTAGGCGTTGTTCGCCTGTCGTGCCCGAGGTGTCACCATTCTGAAAGTAAACATTAGTAGCCATTGTAGTTTATCCTACCATGAAAGATGGCGGCAATTCATATTTCAATTGCATCTCATCCTCGATTTTATCAATCTCCGTCAGTGCTTCTTGAAATATTGCTTCACCATTTAGCGTAACACCGCCCGGCATCTGAATTCCACCAAACTTCTTCATGTTCTCTCCCCACTGTCTCTTAATGAGCGCGGTTGCATATTTCTTTAGGAACATGTCATCATAGACTTCGGTGAATGCTTCTGGATCTATAATAGAGTATGCTTGGGCAATTAGATAATCACCAGGAAGAAAGGTCACGTCCCATTTGGTGTCAATGTAAAGTCTGTTTGTTTTTCTGTTCCATCTTATCTGTCTTTGATTAACAAATAATTGATCAAGGGTTGCCAAGTGTGACTGCACCATGCTATAATAGACCATGTCAGCCGACAAGAGATTCTGCATGTCATTCATTCTAAATTGATAATTAAGATTGAACAAATTATTAGTACTGTTTGATCCAGTAGAGCCACCGAACGGAAACAACTTAATAATATTTAACACGGAAGATGAAATAGGAATATATTCAAGTTCTATATCACCAGCAACATGAGGGCTTGCAGCAGCAGTTGTAGCAGTGGCGCCAGATTCGGTGCCAGTAACAGTTTCACTAGCAGTAAAAGTTCCCGTTATCTTTCTGACTATCAATGCGCTTCCGCCGGCAACGGTAGTTTTATCAACAACCGCAGTTGCTCCACTTGAGGAACCAGTAATAGTTTCGGATTCAGTAAAACTATCGACAGTATTAGTCGTAATGTTTATTGTGGATCCAGTGAGTTGATGCTTTACATACGTCTTCTCAACACCATCGAAGTGATATTCATTGAAATACTGTAAAGCGTCATCTATTCTATCGCTTACTTGATCTTCATCGACATTAATCTCTATGACGGGAAACCCAAGTCTCCTCATGCAGTAATCGATTAATTGTTGTCTTGATGCATTAGCCATTATTTGCTCCTTAAACCTTTGTGACTTCTGGATTCACCGTAATAATGCCTTCTTGCACCCGGGCGACTGTACTACCTGTTAGGATTTCTACATCATAGACGTATCTACCTGCCTTTACACCACCTGATTGAGTAGCTGTTAAGGCTAATGTGATGTTTCCACCAGCGTCATCGTGAGTCGCTGTGAATGCCGTGAAGGTAGTAGAGTAATAACTTTTACGGAACTGCGAGTTGGCTGTGTAGCCAGTCAGGTCTTTCACGGAACCATCGGTATTTTTCACAGGCACAACAATGCTTATGGTGGTGCCTTGGTCAATTGTGAGATTTGCTATGATTGCCATTCAAGTTTCCTTTATATGTATTTATCATTGTCGGAGTTTAGATTATGAAAACTATTTTAACACTCTTAATTGGTGACAATATAGTTCCAGTGCCGTTGAATGTATTTATACGGCTACAGAAGGCAAGTCAGGAGAATGATGGAGAGAATCATTGAATTGCGTGGATGTACAGGTTCTCTTTGTGTGTCGGAATAAAACTGCGAATTAGATCGTAACTGCTTTTAACCCGACCCACATATCAGCTTGGGCTTGAGTCAATACCACATTTTCAACTAATTTAGACAGAATTACATCAAAGTATCCACCCGGTCCAGTTACAGTGGGATCTATTAAGTCTATTCGATTTATTGTATTCTGTGTTTTCCCAATCAACAGCGTTAGTTCCGTATCTGGCGTGGGTAGTCTACGCAATCTTTCAGCTTCATTCGATACAGAAATCTGTAACGTCAAAGGTAGGAGTTCCCAGAAATCATAATACGAAATCGTAGTTGGGGCATCGCTCGTATACCACTCAATCGCCTCTGCTTCCATGTCGCCCATCTCTGCGAGGGTCGGTTGGGGTCTATCATACTCGGGAGAGCAAAAGTACCACCCCACAGTTGCGACACCTTCTGCGTCTACGAATACTTGGAATGAGTAGTGATCTTCTGAAACACTTCTAAGGTAGTAACTGATAATTGCATATAAATTCATAATCTAGTTTAACCACCCGTTCTAATCACCCGTTCTAATTGCTACGAATCTACATGCAGGCCCAAAAATTTCGGTATAGCTACCTGTATATGTGCTTTCCTCTAATGTGATATTAGCCGGAGGAGTCAGATTATCAATATCCGTAGCCTCTTTGAAAACTGTCATCTGGCTCGACTCAAAGTAGTCGTATCTTACTCGGGCGGTAAATGTGTCGCCAGCCGATACTGTACCCTTCCAATATGCTCCTGTGGAGCCAAACCAATCGGCGTTACTTCTTCTTCGCGTAACACCCCGTCCTCTGACAGTGGAGTTGCCCTCATATATATAGCCTCTTGTAAATATTATGTTCTGACCCCAATGCTTGGTACCCCCAAATGCCCACGAAAATAACATATAGAATTCCCATGTGCCCGCCGAGTTGATTGTAATAGTGCCATTACTATTAGTTACATCCTTCGAACTGTGTGTTGTACTACATGGTAGGGTGAATATGCTGTCTGATGTAGTCATCACATAATTTGAAGCTAAACCACAAATAATGTGTGGTCTGTTCTCTGCCGCCTCGCCTGCTGTATGTCCTGAGTTATATCCAACGTTATAGCCCCTGTCTCTTCCCGTTGAATCATTAGTCGGATTGCCAATCGTTGCTATAGCAGTGTGGAAGTCTCTAGAGTCTTGATAGCCTTCAGCGTATCCACGTAATGTGCCATTAGCATCGTTACCTGTTACCGAGTTTGTAGTGTGAAAATTACTAGCAGTATTGTAGCCAGCTGTATTTCCTGCTGTATGTCCTGAGTTATATCCAACGTTATAGCCCCTGTCCGCGCCTGTTGAATCATCATCCGGGCTAGCCAACGTTGCTACAGTAGTGTGAAAATCCCTAGCATCATTGTAGCCAGCTGTGTTTCCTGCTGTATTTCCTGCGTTATATCCAACATTATACCCTCTATCCTCGCCCGTTGAATCATGCACCGGGTCGGGCAATGATGCTATAGCAGTGTGGAAGTCTCTAGAGTCTTGATAGCCTTCAGCGTATCCACGCAATGTACCAGTCAAATCGGTACCTACTACAGATTCGGTAGTATGGTAGTCTCTCGAAGCCTTGTATCCCTCTGCGAATCCACGTTCTACAGAAAGTAAATCATCACCTGTAACTGTGTTGGTTGAGTGAAACGTACTAGCTGCGGTATACCCATCTAAGTAAGCACGGGAAGCGCCGCTCGCATCAGTGCCAGAAGCGACCGCTGTTTTATGGAAGTCGCGAGCTGCTTTATATCCTACCGAGTACCCAATTTCTAAGCTATTATTATCTGTGCCATCAACGACTGCGGCTCGGTGGTCGGCGCTTGAATCGAGATAACCTTCATCAAATTTCTCCGATAATAAAGTAGCGTTGACATGATCTGGAGCTAAATAGTTAGACATAAGTCACCACCGCACGTTTAACTTGAATGTCACCGGTGTGATCGTCTGTTGAAGCTGCTAATCGTTGAATCTCAACTCGACCTTCAGTTGCTGAAACTAAGTCAGTATTTAATAGGACGTTGCTTAGTGACAAACTTACTTCTGATGTATCTGATGGAACCGATATGTCATCGAATGTGACTTGGCGAATTGATGTTCCCGCGCTGTTATAAACATCGACTACTAATTTGACATTCTTAGAAGTAACTGCGGATGACATCTGCATGGTTAAGGCGATGTTCATTACTGATGTAGCGGGTATGGGTATGTATCCATCACCGAAATGAAGGATGTGATCTTGCCCAGATGCCATTACTGAAACGGTTTGGCCATTAACAATAGCTTGCTCGGATCGCCGCGCCGCAGTTGTATCGAGTCTGAAAGTTCTTGCGGGAAAGTCAAGATTGCTGTCACTATATGCAACAAGAGATGCAATGGTCGCCGAGTAGTCTTGTACGGTATTTCCACCGGAGCCTACTATTCTCCATGTACCAGTTCCTGTACCAACGAACTCTTTGCCGGTATTAGTTGCAATCTCGTCTGGTGCGTTAGTTGAACCACCATCGATTGTTGCACTCGTTGCGGGATAAACCTTTATCGTGGCTCCAGAAGTATTATATACATTAACAACTTTACCAACAGCAGCCGCTGGCAAACGAACACCTTGATTAGTGGAGGCGGTGCTTATAATATTGTAAGTCTTAGTTATTGGTGCCGCGGTACCCTGTGTGGTGCCAGCCGCTACTAATCCACTCGCAGTGGATAGAGTTAAACTTCCCGTCGCTGAAAGTTCACTCGCGGCCATATCATCACCAGACTCTAGCTTGTCGTTTTCGAGATTGGTGAAGTTAGCATCAACTTCGGTATTTGTTAATGTAAGACCCTTAGTCGATCTTAATATAATAGTTGCCATTGCCTTTCCTATTCAAATTTTTGTACAATTGTTTTGAGGACATTTTTAATATCAAACAGCCCTCTTTTAGACTATTTATATCATCACAAATTCTGTTCTATCTTATCCAATATAGTAATCTACTTGCCTTCGTACCTACTGCTCTATGTGCAGTACTTGAGTTGGTGTATCCTTGGTCAATCGGATGCTGATATGGAGTCAGGATTAGATGGTAACTACTTCAAGTGTGCCCCATGTATCAGATTGAGCTTGGGTTATAACACTAGCACTAACAAACACTGCTCGTATGTCATTAAAGATTGTGCGTTGAGCCGTATCACCGTCATTGTAAATCTGGTCAGTTCTAATATCTCGTTCTATGTCATCGAGTGTATACCCTGTCAATTTATCAGAGGCTTCACTTGATTCTTTAAGTGAGTCTTTCAGAATTGTCATATCTACTCTGACTGATCTAGGCAATAACCTAAACAGTTCACCGTATGTCATTTCGGTTTGAGCATCAAACCACGCGATAGCATCCGCTTCAACTGCAAGCATCTCGTCATCCGTTGGTTGATCACCAAGCATAGGTGAAAACCACTCCGCAATAAAGACTCCGTTACCGTCATTGTCATCTTGTAGCATGTATCCGCCCTCGGCCGATGGTGCGTTGCGAGTGAGGTACTTAACTATTTTAACCATTTCCATCATAATTTCCTATTTTATATTTCTCTTATTCCGATAAAGAAAGCATCAGTGCTGTCTGCTGACACTTGCTCGATGTATTTATTGCCATTAAAATCCGCATAGGCAAAGATTTCTATGTAATCGCCCACTGCACAACTGAATCGTTCCCTAACCGTGACCATGCCATATGGTGAATCATTCGAATAGAAGGATGTATCGCCATGCCGGAAGAACACGTTGTTCTTTTTTATAGAGGCTCTGGCTAATTTAGCGTAGGATGAGCTGCTGTTGCGCGTTATCTCCCATCCCGCCGCTACCTCGTAAACCCCTGCTTGTGTTATGGTGATTCTATCCGACCCTGTATTATGAGTAACTCCTTTAACTGTAGACGATGCGGTGTTGAAGTTTACTTTAGTGTAAACGCTCGTGCTTAGAGTCTGATTGCTTGGAGTTCTTAGCATCCATCGACCAACTTGATTGCGGCCAGTTGTAATGCCCGCGGTATTTCCTGTAGTGAGACCCGCTGAATTTCCCGCTGAGTAGCCTATACCATAACCTTCAGCATAGCCTCGCTGTACACCAGTTGGATCATTTCCACTAGTGCTATTCGTGGTATGGTAATCCCGAGCAGCTAAGTAACCCTTGTAATATCCTCGCTGCGAACCTGTTGAGTCATTGCCAGAATAGGAAACGGAGACATGGTAATCACGCGCTGCCTTGTAGCCCTCATAATAGCCGCGCTCTCGACCAACACCGTCATTGCCTGAGACTGTGTTCGTTGTGTGGTACAGGCTAGCCGCGTCATACCCGTCAAGATATCCCCGTGATTGACCGCTCAAGTCAGTTCCTGATAAAATCGCCGCCTTATGGAAATCACGAGCCGCCAAATACCCAACAGAGTAACCATGTGCTAGCCCGTTTGCGTCTGTACCCACAACACCCACCGTTCTGTGGACTGCACTTGAATCAGAATACCCTTGGTCAAAAGAGTCTGATATTTCAGAAGCGAAGTCGTAATTTGGAACGATGAAGTTAGACATTATATTTCCCTCACGCCGATGAAAAATGCATCGGTTGAATCTGCTGAAACTTGTTCGATTAATTTGGCGCCGTTGAAATTGGCATAGGCAAAGATTTCTATGTAATCGCCCACTGCACAACTGAATCGTTCGCGCACTGCATTCATACCATAGACTGTGCCCGCAGAACGCCACAGGGTATCACCATGACGCACGAATGAGCCATTTCTTTTTATTGAGGCTCGACTGAGAATATTTGTGCCTGAAGTACTGCCAGTTCCTCGCGTTATCTCAAATCCTGCCGCCACTTCGTATACCGCTGCCTGCGTTATGTAAATTCTGTCGTGACTCGTGTTGAAGGTACACCCACGCACCGAAGCCGAAACCGTAGTGGCACTAAAATTGACTTTGGTATATGTGTTTTTATTGAGTGTCTGATTGCCTGGCATTCTAACCATCCAACGACCAACTTGATTCTTTCCAGTTGTAATACCCGCCGAATTTCCACTCGCGTAACCGGCTGTATTACCAGAAGAATATCCTGCGGAATATCCTGAGTTATATCCAGCGGTGTTTCCTGCTGAATAGCCTACTGTATTTCCAGAAGAATACCCAGTTCCATGTCCCGCGGTATAGCCAGTATGGTACCCTCTTGCCGTGCCTGTTACATCAGTACCGCTGGTAGTGCTAGTGGCGTGATAATCTCGTGCAGCTTTATATCCCTCAAAATAGCCACGTTCACGCCCGATACTATCATTGCCTGACACTGTATTATCTGTGTGGTAGATGCTTGCAGCGTCATATCCAATAAGATATGCTCGTGATTGCCCAGTTGCATCTGTGCCAGACGCGGTCGCTTCTTTATGAAAGGCACGAGCTGCTTTGTATCCTATAGAATAACCAGACTCTAATCCATTTGTGTCTGTAGTATCAATGCCTGCTGCTCGATGTGAGGCACTCGAATCAGAATATCCCTGATCGAAGGATGCTGATATTTCAGGAGCGAAATTATAATTTGGAGTGATGAAGTTAGACATTATATTATCTCTCTAACACCAATGAAAAAAGCATCCGTTGAATCGGCTGAAACTTGCTCGATGTATTTAGTGCCATCAAAGTTAGCATATGCATAAATTTCTACATAGTCGCCCACCTGCATGGTTCTTCTCTCTCGAACTGCATTCATGCCGTAACCATTACCAGCGGATCGCCACATAGTATCGCCGTGTCGAAGCCATGAGCCATTGACCTTTATCGAAGCCCTAGTAAGTTTATCCGTTCCTGACTGCACTCCGCCGACTCTTGTTATCTCAAAGCCAGCAGCTATTTCATAGACACCTGCTTGCGTTATGTAAATTCTGTCCAATCCTGTGTTGAAGGTACACCCACGAACAGACCCTGCAACGGTGGTCGAACTAAAATTTACTTTAGTGTAAGTACTCTGCCCAAGCCCTTGATTGCCTGGCATTCTTACCATCCAACGCCCAACTTGGTTGCGCCCAGTTGTAATACCAGCAGTATTGCCGCTTGAGTAGCCCGCGGTATTACCTGCCGAATATCCTGCGGTATTTCCTGTGCTTGTACCAGCGGTATTTCCTGTAGAATATCCGGCGCTATGACCTGAGTTATACCCCACGGTATTGCCGGCAGCGTTTCCAGTATTATATGCTCTTCCCGTGCCTGTTGCATCGGTGCCTGAAAGGGTGCTTTGTGTATGGTAGCTTCGAGCTGCTTTAAATCCATCAAAATAACCGCGTTCACGCCCGACACTATCATTACCTGACACAGTGTTCGATGTATGAAAAACACTTGCAGCGTCATATCCATCTCGGTAAGCGCGTGATTGCTGGCTTAAATCAGTGCCAACAACAGCCGCTGTACTATGGAAATCTCGGCCATTCTTATATCCTACTGAGTACCCAGACTCTAATCCATTTGTGTCTGTAGTATCAACGGTTGGCGATCTATGCACCGTACTTGAGTCAGAATATCCTTGATCAAATGATGCTGATATTTCAGGTGCAAAGTCATAGTTAGGAACTATGAAGTTAGACATAAGTAACCACAGCGCGTTTGGCTTGAATTGTCCCGCTGTGTTCACTTGTTGAAGTCGCTAATCGTTGAATCTCAACTCGACCTAGAGTGGCTGCAGCAATATCGGTGTTTAACAGGACGTTGCTTAGTGTCAAACTTACTTCTGCTGTGTCTGACGGAACTGATATGTCATCGAAGTTGACTTGGCGAACCGATGTTCCCGCGCTGTTATAAACATCAACTACTAACCGTACATTCTTAGAGGCTACCGTGGATGACATCTGTATGGTCAACGATATACTCATTGCCATTGAGGGAGGTATAGGCATGTATCCGTCGCCAAAATGGAGAATATCCGATTGCTCTATTACCGAAACCGTTTGACCGTTTACATTTGCTTGAGTCGCCTGATTTGCTGGCGTTGCATCAAGTCTAAATGTGCTTGGCGGAAAGTCCAACTCACTGTCGCTATACGCAACAAGAGATGCAATAGCCGCCGTATTCGCGGCTATTGCGGCGAAGTTGTCATCAACCTCAGTATTGGTTAAGGGAGAACCCTTAGTCGCTCTTAATGTAATCGGCATTACCTTTCCTATTCAAAATTTTATACAATTGTTTAAGAACATTTTAATATTAAACAGTTCTTCTTTTAGACTATTTATATCACCACAGAATCGCTTTACTTATACAACATCCGATAAGGGCGTTAAGTCTTCTGTAGTCCAGTAATCCTTGGCTAACATGATAGTCAAATGCTCTTGATTGCGTCCAACCTGGGCGATCCCTATAAGTCATTTCAGGCATATGTTAAACTCCCAGTGGCTTGATATTCTAAATTGCATGTTGTTATCGATAATTTCGTTATATTAGACAATGGCTAGTCTAGCTGCTTCTCTAGCATCTGATATTTCTTGTGGTACAGCAACTGCCGTTTCTTGAAAGCGTATGACATACCAATCAGTTGAACTTAGGTACTCACGAGAATCTACATTAATAATCTTCTGGTCACTGTCATCTATCTCAGCCTGGGTGAATTCGGGGTCAGGCGTATTGCCCTCTGCTATCCACTCTTGAATGTCTTGATAGTCTCGATTGCCTTCGTCATTCGGCACTGAAGCGGTTCCGAAACCTATTTGATTCATGCTGCCGTTTATTAGATAACCGCCTTCTTGTAACTGCACTGTTTTAATATTCATTTTATAGCTCTGCGTTTAAGGTGTAGTTAAACTGTATCCCATGTGCGCCAGAAGAGAATACCCGAACATAAATGGCAGACGCTGTTTTGCCTGTGGAATTTATCGCCGAGCCAGTAGTTGATGCTGCCCCGCCGCCCAGATAGGTCACTTTATTAT
>Ga0307984_1000477_pt1 | contig 17434 bp, 12 predicted proteins | sample EllFjometageno78_FD_203169 | JGI IMG/M metagenome (GOLD analysis project Ga0307984, IMG submission 203169) | Marine microbial communities from Ellis Fjord, Antarctic Ocean - #78 | ecosystem: Environmental > Aquatic > Marine > Unclassified | place: Southern Ocean | collected 2014-10-09
CATGATCCGTTAATGTATTTTAATGGAGAAGAAATATCTATATCCGTAAGGGCTTACACGCATGGCTATGACTTGTTTATTCCTAACAAGCCTATTGCTTGGCATGACTACACTGGTGACAAACGAGCAAGACATTGGGATGACAATGTTGATTGGAGCGCTAGAGACAATCAGTCAAAGTCTAGAGTTCGTCAACTGCTAGGGGTTAATGGAGAAGTGTGCAGTCCGTGTAATAAAAGCACCTTTAAGGAATATGGCTTAGGAGATGAAAGAACTTTGGAAGGGTATGAATTGTATTCAGGGTTAAAGTTCAGGGATCAAACCATGACCAATAGGTGTCAACAAAATCTACCTACACCAGGGCTAGAGGGCGACTCAGTTTACATAGAAACAAAAGACTATCACGTTAGGATAAATAAACATGACTTCTTGTATGAAGATTGCGTATTTGCAGCCCTTGTGTTTGAGGATAATAACGGAATGGTTGTGTACTATGATACAATAAATAAAGAGGAGATAGTGGCTCTTAAATCATCAGAAGGATCATACATTAATGTGGTTAGGTCAATGAAGGGAACCAAGCCTTTAAGATATTTTGTATGGCCTTATAGCGCATCGCATGGATGGGGAGATAAAGTGGTCAGTTATTTTTAGTAAATTTGTATAAATAAACTTTTTATTATGCCAGACTATACTCTAACATACAGCGAAAACTCTAAGGGGTGGCCGTCATTTTATTCTTATCTTCCTGAGTACATGGCTGGTATGAATAATTATTTATATTCTTTTTCAGGAGGCAACATATACCAACACAATACGAACGAGGTTAGAAATAATTATTATGGTACACAAAGTTTTTCTAGAATTACCAGCGTATTTAATGACGACCCATTAGTTAATAAAATATTTAAGACAGTAAACTTAGAGTCAGATGCCGCATGGTCCGCTTCTCTAGAAACTGACTTGCCTAACACAGGGCTCATTGACCTAGACTGGTTTGTTCAGAAAGAAGGCGACTGGTTTGCATATATAAGAAGTGCCGGAGGTGATCCAGCATCGCTTACAGAGTATGCCCTTAGATCAATGAATGGCATATCACAGAGCTTGTCTGTAACAGGAACTGCCAATACTCCTATTATAAATTTTTCTACTACTATAAACATAGGGAATATAATAAGTATAGGAGACAGCCTGTACTCTGTTAACCCTCCTTACACGGGTCCCACCTTAGTGGGAACGGTGACAGCAATAGAAATAGATCTAGTGAATAATATAAACAGGATTACGGTAGATGCGACAGTAGCTGGTGGTGCAGCACCCACACTTCAAGACTCTTTTATTTTATATATTAAAAATCAAGAGGCTGAGTCACATGGACTTTTAGGACACTACATGAAATTTATACTTCAGAATAATGCAACGATAGCAACAGAGCTGTTTGCTGTAGAGTCTCAAGTAGTTAAAAGCAATCCTTAAAAATTAGTATCTTTGTTTAGAAATGAGTTTTAACATAAGACCATTAGTAGAAACAGACTACGACGCAATACTCGTGGGCTGGTGGAAGGACTGGAAATGGACTCCACCTCTGCAAGACTTCCTGCCTGACAATGGTAAAGGAGGTATAATGGTTTTAGATAATGATATACCTGTATGTGCAGGTTTTGTATATATGACAAATTCAAAAGTTGCCTGGGTGGATTGGATTATTTCTAGTAGAAATTATAGTAAGAAACCACAGCGTCAACAAGCTTTAAGTTTGCTCATTAAAACATTAACAGACACATGTAAGACTAGCGGTAACAAGTTCTGCTATGCGCTGCTTAAAAATAAAAGTCTAATTAAAACATATCAGGACCTTGGGTATACGGCAGCAGATAATTACTCACAAGAAATGATAAAAAAATTATAATATGGCAGCAGTAACAGCAATCATAGGCACAGCAGTGTCGCTAGGAGGAGCAGCAATGAATTTTGCTCAAGCCTCTAAGCAGGGTAAACTACAACAGCAAGCGGAGCGAGATGCCGAAAAAGCAGTAAAGGCTGCTCGTGCTAAGTTAGAGGAAAACTTTTACGAAGGGCTAGACATCAATCTAAAGTCTTTTGAGCAAGAGCGTAATGCTTTGGCGGGTGTAGGTCAGCAGCTAGTGCAGGCAGGTCAGGAAGGAGAACGTGGAGCAGGAGCTACCGCTGGAAGAGTTATGCTGGGGATGCAACAAGGCGAGCAAGATATTACTAATAGACAAATTAATAGTTTAGAAAAGCTAGAACAGACTGTTGCTGGTGAAGAGTCACGACTAGCAACCATGAAAGCTAATTTAGATTTGGGCGAAGCTCAAGGCGCTCAGATAGCTGCAGCGGATGCCGCTAAGAATCAAGCATCAGCAATAGCTGGAGGTGTACAAGGATTGGCTTCTGCAGGTGCAAATCTTTTTGAAAGTAGTGAGCTTTACGGATCTAAAGGAGCTAGAGAAAAGGCACAAGCTAATAGAGCGCAAAGAATGAATCTTGGAACGTATGATCAATATAAAGCTCAAGGAGGAACAATGGATCTATCTGGTTTTGAAGCTATAGGAGGTAGGGAAAGAGGTGCTACTGTTTTAGATTCTATAAGAGGAGAAACTTCAAATTTGTTTAAAAGCATATTCCCAAGGTAATTAAGAAATAAATTATGGCATCATACTATAAGTACAAGTCTAGAGAAGGTGAAGATCAGATAGACTGGAGAAAAATAACTCAAGGGATAACAGATGATCTAACTAAAGTTGCAGCTGACAGAGAGGGTAAGCGAGAAGCAATAGACCAGGCGGTACTTACTAACCTAGAGACTATAGCTGATAAGCCTCAAGGGCAAGATACTGCTCAGAATCAATTAATAGCCAGCTATGCAGATCAAGCTTCATCTATTGCATTAGCTAATCAAAAATTATTAAAGTCTGGAGCAATAACCTTAAAAGAGTACACGGCTAGAACTAACACCGGAGGCTCATCGACTAAAAAGCTTTTTGGTCTTTCTAAAAAATATCAAGAGAACTATCAGAATCACATGGACAGATTAAAATCTGTTGATGGTAAGCCACCTGTAGGGAGTCTTTTAGAGGGTGCATTTATACAGTATGCAGAAGCATTTAGCAATCCTGATAACACTAGATATTATATGGACCCTGCTACAGGGGAAGCATTTTTAGCTAAGGTTAGCAAAGAAGGTGACAAGGGAAAAGTACAAAAGATAGACGGAGAAGCTTATTCATTAATGAATGTAGGTACTGCGGAAAATATAATTACTAGAAATGTTAATCGCTATCAGTCTGCTGCAGTGGCTAATAATTTAGCAGATCAAGCTGGTTCATTTCTTAAAGTGATTAATCTTGATGGCGTGAAGACTGAGGAAAATGCTTTTAAAAGAATGTTCGGTCTTGATGAAAAAGGTAATACGATAGAGACTGAAATGACAGAAGAAGGAAGATCTGTTTTAAATCAAATCAAAGCAACCTTTGCTTCAGACATGGACTATGCTAGTATGCTAACGGACACTATGGGCAAAACTGCTATAGCTGAAAATGCTGATGGCACTTACACCAACATCATTACTAATCAAAAGTATGACGGTAAACCAGGGGATGCCGTAATCTTTGAAAATATTAACGGGCAACAACAGCCTAAGCAAAGTGATAACTGGGATAAGCAAAAGAAAGAAGCTGAGATGGGTGTGTTAAATCAGATCAGAACTAAGCTTGACATCAAAGAGACTGCGATGCCTGATAAAGAAATTGCGAGAGCGAATTTAGCGTTAAGACAAAAGGAGCTTGATGAAAGAATTGCTGCTCGTAAACAAAATGGAAAACAAACGGTAGAAAGCACAATAATGGCAGATGCTAAATCTTATTTAGAAGAAAATATTTTATTAACGGCTTTAGAACAAAGCGATGATACTGATGTAATTTCTTCAATTAATGGAGTTATAAGTGAATTCGGTATTTCACTAGATAATCCTATTAATTTAATAGATGGACAGAGTATTAGATTGACTCAAGTAAATGAAAAAGGCGAAGAAGTAACTGAAGAAATTTTACTTCCTTCTGATAAAAGCAGAGACATACTTTTATCTGAAGCTCCAAATTCAGAGGCTGCTAAACAATCAATTATAACTTTTATTTTAGAAAATGTAAACGCTAGATCTTTGTCTGCTTTAAAAAATAAATTAAAGCCAGCATCTCAAGAAACTAAACCCGAAAAACCGGGAGGTGCGGGAGAATGGAATAAAGGAACTCAGGATGATGGATGAAAAAGCATTACAGTACGCGTATGATTTATTTAAAGCTGATGGTTATAAAGACAGTATAGATGATTATAGAAATCTTTTAAGCACAAACACAGAGGCTTTAGATTACAGTTATAAATTATTTAAAGACGATGGTTATAAAGACTCTCCTAATGACTTTAAAAATTTATTAGGAATACAAGAGCCCTTAAAAAAAAAAGAAATTTCTGGGGAATCAGAATTGGTGGATGGTTCTTTGGTCTCGCAAGACTTGTTCGACACAACTAAAGAGTTTGATGCACGTATAAATCTTATAGACGAATCTTTTACAGACAAATCAGAAGAATACGCAGTTCCTGAATTACAAGAAAATTTTAAACAGTACGGATTTGATTTTGAGGAGAACGCTCCTGGAATGGATTCAGTTAAAATTCTAGCCCCTAAAGATGAGCAAGGAAATAGAAAAGAGCTTGAGATACCTTTAAAACAAAGAAAAGTAACAACAGGTGGATTTGGAACTAATGTTTATTCTCCTGAAATTCAAGATGAACTTAACAAACAAAACGCTAAAAAGCTTCAAGATTTTTTAAAGAATAACAAAATTAAAACTCAAGGCAACTGGATCAAAGACGCAGAAAAAGGCTGGGTAAAAGAACAAAAAAACATACTTACAGAGCAAGAGGTAGAGCAAAGAGTTAAAGAAATTAATGACGTTGAAGAACAATTCAATGTTTCTAAAATTAAATTTTTAGAAAATAAATTTGAATACGACAACTCTCCCGAACTACAAACCCCTGAAAATAAAATCAAATTACAAGGAGTGTATACCGACTTGTTGTCTCAAGAAAAAGACTTAAAAGAACAAGGTAAGTTATTGGACGAACAGGCGGGCAGATACACTGAGATGAAAGCCAAGCAAGGTAGCTGGGCTAAAGGTATATGGAATGGATTAACAGATGGTCTTGGTAACATCTCATCCACATATGAAAGATTAAAAATAGATTATAAAGCTGAATCAAAAACTAGAGCAGGTTTATCTGAAGATAAATATAAAGAAGAAGTTATTCGTTTAGCCAGAAAAAAAGGTTTAATAAACAGAAGACTAGAAGAATTATTAGATGATGTTACAGCTGAAGAGTTGTTAAGCGAATTTACGGACATAGCAAGAACAGAAAAAACCACTAGCTCTGCTGGAGTTGGAGCCCCTGGTGTTTATTTAGAAAAAAAAATAACTTTTGCCGAAGACATAAAATCAGAAATTATAGATTTAAAAAAGAAAGGAGAGAAGTTTTTTGAATCATATGATGAAGCTGTAAAAGGTCGTAGGCGTAATAACTTTTCTAAATACGCTAATCAATTTGATGAGAGTGAAGGAAGACTAGAGTCTGCCCGTAAAGGATTTACCTTAGCGATAGGGTCTCCTGATGTAACTCCAGAGTGGAGTGACGCTAAGAAAGAGGGTTTTTGGGGAGGCGCTATACTAGGCCTTGCCGAATCTATTCCTGCAATGGTAGCAGTACCTATACCTTATCTAGGATTTGCGCAAAGAGCAGCTCAGATGTATGCTCTTGTGACTGACAATGTTACCGAAGAGATGGAGAATAATCCAGAGTTTGATAACATAAGTGAAAACGAAAAAGCTATGGTAGTTACCCCTATTGGTATTGCTGTGGGTGTATTAGAGTCTATAGGGTTTAGAAATTTAATAAATCAAAAAGGATTAATAAATCAATTTGTTTTAAAAGCACTACGCCAAGTTCCTAAAGGATCAAGCGTTAAAACTTTCAGAGAATTTGTTAGACAAGATATCGATAGTGCCTTAAAAAGAGGACTATTGACTATAGGAGCAGGTGGAGCAGCTGAGTTTGAAACAGGTTTTGCTCAGCAAATAGCAGAGCTAAGTGTAAAACAAATTTATAATCTTACCAAGGAGAAAGAAATGTTTAACACTCCCGACACAGTAGGAGAGTATGTTGCTGAAGTTTTAAAGGCTGGAGCTCAAGAGATGATAGGAGGATTTATAATGTCAGTTCCTGGAGCTATAACAAATGCGGCCACCAGTCCAGACATGGAAGCGGTGTCGTCTGAAATGTATGATATGTTTGAGGAGATGGTAGGTGATCCTCAGTATGACGCTATGTTTGAGACCAGATTAAAACAAAAAATTAATGCAACTGAAGGTGAGTTTAAAAACTACACTGAAGAGGATGCGGCAAAGGAGCGTCAAACCTATCAAGAGCTTCAAGGTATAAATGCAAATCAAATACCTGATACTTACACAAAAGAACAAAAGCAGCGTGCTCTAATGTTGATATATAATATCAATCAACTTCAGAAAAAAATAGAGACTACAGATGACGTTCTTGCCGAACCTCTTAAGGTAGAGCAAGAAGGTATGAAGAAAGAGCTTGAACGAATGGTAAGCTCTACTTATGACGCTCAACAAAAAGACAAAGTTGAGGTAGAACAAATTATTGTGGATGATCCAAATAAATCTTTTTCTTTTGAATATGACTCGAAAGAAGATGTTCCTGACGCACTTAAAGGGGTAGAGCCTTCAGGTGAGGGAAGTATAGAGATTGATGGTAAAAAGAAAATAAGATTAACTTATAGTGGACAACAATTGTTAGATGCAGGCATTGGTGTTGCTCCAGAATCTACCTCTGATGCAGCTGTTTCTGATGAGGTTGCTGACTTTCAAGAACTTGTTGAAGGACCTAGCGACACCGAAGTTAGCATAGAGCCAGGAGAATCAACTAAAGAAACAGTACAAAGCCTAGAAGGAGAGCCAGTAGAGGTAGAGGTAGAGACTATTAGTGATAACATAACCGTTACCAAAGGAGCTTTAGAAGAATCCCTTGAAACAGATAACGACGCTAATACTGTATCAAGCATAAAAACTTTAGCCGTTAAAGCTGTTAAAGCTTTGTCTAAAGTATTTCCAAAGGTTAACATTGTTCTGCATGAGAACAGTGAGAATTATAAGAAGATAGCGGGCGATACTAGTGAAGGTACTTATGATTTTAAGTCCAATACTATACATATAAATTTACCTAAAGCATCTACTAGGGCAATGGCTCATGAAGTATTTCATGCAGTATTGCTTAATGCAGTTAAAACTAATGCAGCTGCTCAAGCTATTACTAAAAGAATGATGCAGGCTGTGGCAAAAGCAAAAGGATTAACACCTGAAATAAAAAAACAGATAGAAAATTTTGTTTCTAATTATGAAGAAGCCATTCAAGACGAAGAGCGATTGGCAGAAATAGTAGGATACATTGCTGACAATTTTATGCAGCTAGATGCGCCAACTAAAAGCAAAATAAGAAAATGGGTCGAGGGTCTATTGACTAAAGTTGGTATTTCATTTAAAGAGTTTACCTCTGATGACCAGGGAATTATTGATATGCTTAATGTGGTTGCTAAGAAAACAGCAGCGGGTGAGGCTATTACATCAAAAGAAATTTCCCCACTAACAGAATTTAAGGGAGGCAAAAAAGTAGATAACCCTGCGGATGTTTTAAAAAGAAGAAGGGTAGGATCATTTGAAATTAGTTACACTCAACAAGAAAGTATTGAACAACTAATAAAAGATGGTCGTGTTACACAACCAGAAAATGTTTCGTTTTTAAATAACATGTTTACAACAATCACATCTCCTGATGACATGCTTGCAGGAGAAATAAAATATGATGGTGTTGTTATTTTTGAAGGTGAAGGTGGAGTATTTTTTGTAACTAAATTTGGTGATGTTTGGGCATCAGGTAAAAAAGGTACAGCAGAAACTATTGCAAATGCATTAAATAAACAATTAAAACAAAATGGTGGTAAAGCATTTCTTACTCTTACTAAAGGTACTGATTCTAAATTAGTTAGTAGTGCTTCTGGTGTAAACTCTACACTTGCAATACTAAATACCATGTTGGATAAAAAATTAATTAGTCCATCTTTGTTTAGATCCGCTGTTTCTAATACAGTTAAAAAAGCTGATGGAGAAATTAATCTTAGACAAAGCGCTAAAGATTTAAAAATAGATATAAAAAAATACTTTACTGATCCATCAACAAGTACGTTTGAAAAAAGAGGGTTTATAGTAAAAGACATTGTTGGAGAAATAGCTAAAAATATCCCTAAAGAAAGTCAAGCAGCAATAGCTGAGTTTTTAGGTGGTGATAAATTAAGAAGTGTAGCAAAAGGAAACACTGTATTAAAAGGAGGTAAGCCAGGCTCACAATCTCTTGTAGATTTAATAGCTAAAGTTGCCGCAGAAAAACTAACAAAAGGTTTAGATGTAGGTGATGTTTATGCTGTTATTGAAATTAATGGAGAGGTAGAAGTTAAAAAAGATTCACACCCAAGTTATCCATTTCACATTGCATTAAAAGATGGGACTCAACCTATTTTACATTTACCTGAAAATAGACAAGCAGGAAGCGAAGTATTAGTTCAAAAAGGTGCGGATGGGGAATACAATCTTGATTATGCGGTTCGTAACGTATCTGTAGTAGAAGGGCAATATGATACTGAAGCAGCAGCTGTAGCTGTTGGTGAAGGTACAAGGCGTAGGTCAGATAAAAAATCTTCAAAGAAAAAAGAAACAGCTGTAGAACCAAGAAGAAAAATGTCTCCCGTACAACAGCTTGCGGTAAAATACAACATGCAGCCTAATGATTATTTCCCTGGAGACTTGTACAACCCTGGAGCTCTTCGTAAAGAAGCGGCTCGTTTAGGTCTTACACTTAAGACCTCTTACTTCAGAGAGGGTTATAGAAGAGGAGAGGTATCGGGGTATTATTTAAAAAAAGGTAGTAGGGCTATAAAACCCATGAGTGATCCAGAGCCAAGACGGCGAAAAAATATTACTGAATTGGGCAGATCAGTTAATGACATTGCTGAAATAGTTTTAATAGGTAGAGATAACAACGTAAAAGAAGCTACCATAAAAGACTATCTAAAGAGAGTAAGAAAATTTAAGACCAAAGAAGTTAATGACATACTAAAAAAAGATACGTTTACTATTTTAAATATGCCTAAAAGTTTTGGCAACATAAAAGGCGGACTTATAGGGGGGTTAAATTTATTTGAAAAAACAAAAAGATTTAAATTTAATTTAGAAAAAAACAATATAACCAAAGCCGGTAAAGTTGTTTTAAAAGCTCAACAAAATTTAGAAGTTTTGTTAGCCTCTTATCAGGATGAATTAATTGATAAGCCTAAAAAAGTTGTTAAAACTTTAGAGGTTAAAATAAAAAAATCAAAGACAGAGTTAGCTGCTTTAAAGAAAAAGTATAAAGGAGAAAAGCTTTATAATAATACTAAGCAGGAGATGATGGATCAGACCATCGAGTACATGCAAACTTTGCCTGAGTATAAAAATGAAGGTGATAAGCGAAGTCTTTCTCTTCAGCAAGCAAAGATGGAAGTTGATCTTAACAAGGCTTTTAAAGATAGACCTACAGTTAATATGGCAGAGCGAATGAAAAAAGCTCAGGCTATGATTAATGAAAGAATTAGAAGGGGGGCTGACTTAGCGTCAATGCAACGCGCTTTACGTAATTATATACGTATGATAATGCCCGATACCTTATACACTAAATCTGCTGTGACTAAAATGATTAATAAAATCATAGTCGCTAACGAATCAAATATTGACACAATCCGTAATGAGGTTATGGATGAGGCTAACATTCTTATCAATAAAGATTTAAGTGATAAGATTAAAAAGCTGTTAAATAGAAAGTTTCAGAAAGTTGAGAGCGACAGGGTTAAAGCAAATATTATTGATCGTATTACTCTAAATACTTTAAATATTATAAAGAAAAGAATAGCAGAAATAGACGCCATACAAGACGTTGAAAAACTTCTAGAGCTAGGAGGAAAAATACAAGACGAGATAAACGCAGCTAGAGAAAAAGATTTGCAGTCTGAGCAAGACCAATCCAATGACGCTGGTCTACAGATATTAATGGGGTATGTTGCAGCTCAGGTTGCGGAAAATTATGAAGTATCAAAAACATCTGCCTTAACAATGGTTTATGATAATCTTAATAGTTTAATTGAGACGGGTCGAAACCAGCTTGAACAGCAGGTTGCTGCTAAGTACCGCATGTATATGAGGGATTTTGAAATAGCATACTACGAAATGACTGGTCAAGAGATTGAAATGCTTATAAAAAACCCTGCTTTTGATCCGCTTTTACCTGAATCTAAATCTAATCCACTTACCGTTTCTAATCCAGAGGCTCAAAGAATAATAGAAAAAGTAACTAGAGTTTCAGACGCAAAAATAAATAAAGTAAAGACCTTAATGAAGAGATCATTTGATCGTTTACAAGATGGATGGCTGGATTATATTAGAGGCATGTTAGATCTTCCATCTGTTATGGCATTAATAAGCAAAATTCCGGGCGAATCATTTGGGGGACAACTTATGGAGAGAACGGCTGATCGGGTTAATGATGCAAGTAATACAGAAAAAGCATTTAAAATGCTAGATCAAGTAATAATTGAGAAAAAAATGTCTGATGTGTATGGAAAGGATTGGTTAAATCTTAGTCAGGCTGATTCAGTAATGCGAGATACTGGTATTGTAAAAAATAGTACGCAACAAGAGCAGGCGAAAAAAGATTACGATAACAATCCTTCTCCTGATAATTTATTAGATTTAGAACAACAAACCATTGTCGCAAGTCCTAATGAATTAGGGTATTTATATAATCAATATAAAGATCCTGCAAACAGAGCGTCTTTTGAACAGAAGTTTGGAGATGAGTATGAAAGAGTAATGTTAGATATTACTAAATACCTTGAAGATAATCACAGTGAAGTTCTAGATATTGCTGACTGGCAAGTAAATGAGTTGTTCCCATACTTATACGGAAGGTATAATGAAATGTATCGAAAAGTTTATCGTACCGATATGCCCTGGAATAAATATTATGCGGGTAGAATTTTTAGAGATTTTGACACTGCAGAACAAAATGAAAATCAAGATGCTCCTATGGATTTAATAGGAAACATGACTTCTTTTATGCAAATAGCATCTCCAGGATCAACAAAGCTTAGACAAAAAACAAAGACTCCTATTAAAAATGTAGACATGATGGCTGCTATGATAAATTATATGAGTGAAATGAATCACTTTGCTGCCTTTGGAGAAGTGGTAAATGATATGAATAAGCTATTCACAAATCCTACAATATCTAAAGTTATTGAGGCTAATTATGGAAGACCCGTAAATAATTACATAAAAGATATTATACAAAAACTTGCCAATCGAGGCATAAAAAAGGGTGATAACTTTAAATTATTTGAGGCTTGGCAAAGTAGATTTGTTATAGGCGCTTTAGCAATAAACCCTACCGTATATTTAAAGCAGTTAACTTCTTTTATTACTTACGGTAATGAAATAGGTTATAGCAATTGGATTAAATATTCACAATCGGTAGTAAATGTTCCGGAGTTTTTAAGAATAAAAAAAGAAATTTTAGAGAATTCTATTTATTTACAAGACAGATATAGCTCTGACTTTAAGACAACCCTAGAGACTTACTCTAAGTCTAAAGTTGAAAGCGTATTACCACCAGGTAAAACATCTGAAATAGTTGAGGCGTTAATGTATCTTATAAAACAAGGAGATAAAGCAGCTATACTAATAGGTGGTGTTCCTAATTACATGTATTATAAGGACCAGTATAAAGCAAAAAATCCTAACACTACTGAACAGCAAGCGATTGATTATGCTATAAAGAAATTTGAAAAAGACACAAGGACTACTCAGCAGTCGGGTGATTTGCAGAACAAAGATTATTATCAAACTCAAACAGGGTTTAAGAGATTCTTTCAGATGTTTCAGAACTCTATTAAACAGTATTTAAGAAAGGAAATAACAGCCTCCAGAGAGCTATATAGAAGAATCAAATCTTCTGGTAAAGAAGGAAAGGGAACTGTAGGTACTAATCTTAGGACTTTATTTGTATACCACTCGGTGTTGCCTGTATTTTTTGAATTCATTAGTATGGGTCTTCCAGGTATCTGGGCTGACTGGGAAGATGAGGATGCTGTAGACTTAGGCAGAGCTGCGCTTATAGGAAACTTAAACGCGCTGTTTATTGTTGGTGACATGATTGAGTCTATTGCGGATGCGCTTACAGACAAGCCTTGGACAGGAAGCAGTAAATCATTACCTCCGCTACAGGCGGCTGCAGATTTTGCAAAACAAATTTATAAGTATAGACGAACTACTGATCCGCAGAAAAAAGAAAAAATATTATTTGACGCTATAATAGACATTACAAAATACGCTGGAGTACCAGGGCCTCAACTTCAAAAATTGAGAAATAACATAAAAGAACTTATAGAGGGAGGTGAAGATCCTGGTAAAGTTATATTAAGAATGTTTAATTTTTCTGAGTATCAAATTAGTGGACGCAAAAAGAAAACTAAAAAAAGAACTCAAAGAGAAATAAATAAAGAGTTGAAAGCTATGGATCCAAACTTATATAAAGAGCTTCAGGGTTTAGGAGATGACAATGAAATAAAAGCCATGGAAAAAGAGCTTAGAGATTTAGAAAAAAGTATGTTAGAAAATTTATATTAATAACTATGCCATTCAAAAGCCAAGCGCAGCGAGCGTACATGTACAAGAACCTACCTGAGATAGCTCAGAAGTGGGAGAGGGAGACGACCTCTGGGACATTGCCTAAGCGCATACATCCTAAAGCTAAGCCTCCTAGCCTGTTAACGCAGCGAAGAAGACGTAGAAAGTTTAGGGCATAACAAGGTATATAAGGTACATGATACTAATCATGAACATTACTGCTACAATATATTCCCAGTCTGGATTAAATTTCATCTGTTACTGATTCACTTACGCTCTTAAGTTTTTTGGACAATAAATTAACTTCACCCCGTAGCGGAGCATATTCTTTATCCATAAGTAATTCGTAAATGTTGTTTAATGAGGTGTGAAGATCAGCCATAACAAAATTAATATTCTGTATTCTTTTTTTCTCAACGGGAGACACATTAAGCTTCATGACCTCTAAGTTATAAATTTTTTTATTAAGCTTTACCAATTACCATATTTTTGTTATAGTAGTCTAAATAGGTGTCTGAGTCTATTTGTTCTAAAAATTCAAAGATCATATGATTGGTATTATCTATGTGCATCAAATAATAAAAAGGATTTTCTCCTTTGGTTACGCCGCAGATCTCAAAAGTTTCATCTGGTGCGGTAACATATGCATTGTCTACAAACTTTTCAATTTGCATAGCAATCTGAACAGACTTAAACAAATCTAAATTCATTAAGTCTAAAACAAAATTGCTGTCGAAGGTGTATAAGAAACCGTCTTCAGTTTCTTTAAGCGCCTCGGTAAATGTCTGCCTTAAATCCATGTTCTCTTAGTTCTTTTATCCTATACTCCTGGAGCTTTGATACGCGACCCTTGCGCGTCTTCACTTCTAAAAATAATATATCCCTATCGGGATGCAACGCTAACAAGTCAGGTATACCGTTCTTGTTTGTCTTGATGAGCTTGAGAACATAGTAACCATCTGCTTCTAGCTCTTTAATTTTTTTTGACTGTACTTGTTGCTCGGTCATATTCGATGCGTTTTATTGCATATTTATGCGCTTCTTTATCTGAGTATTCATGAATGCCCTCTGGAATATCAAAAAACATATCAAAGTAGTACCCGTAACTTCCTTTTTTAAAAGGCCACTTGCTAAAATCTATCATGCTTTCTTTGTTTACCATTCTCTTCTTCTCGTCAACCTGTTGGACAAAATGGTTAATTTAAAAATCTCATAAATAATTTGTGTGGTTGTAGCCCCATTTGTAAAATCAGAATCAATAAACAATTCATCATCACGCCAATATTTAAAGTAAAGACTACTACCTCCTTTGTAAAAATCTAAAAATAAAAAATTAGTGTAATCGTATAGACCTAAATATGCGAAAACATTTAGTATTTTTTGATTATGTAATGTACAGCTTCCCTTTTTGTACAATGAATTTGGAATATCAGAACTGTCGTACCCACTCATTTCAAACCTTAATCTTTCTCCATCTTTAGTTAGGCGTTCCCTAATAAACTCCTTTATTTCGGATTCCCCCATGGTCTTAAGAGTTTCTACATATTCTGATTGTTCTTTTTGTGTTTTCATAGTATTAATTATAAATTTAGTAAATCTTTTTTGAAGTGATTAAGGGTGTAGTCCTTCTTGTTAATAACTGCCTTGTAGATATCGTCTTCAATACCCCCTTGTGAGAAGATCCAGTACACGTCATTCTTTAGTCGCTCTTTGGTGGTCATCCTATCTCGTGACTGCCAATAACTAGTAGCACTGAAGTCAATATTGTAATAAACTAAACACTCAGCTTGACGTAAACTTATGCCCTCTCTTCCACTAACTATCTGAAGGGCAATGTTTTTGCCAGTGTTAACAAATTCTTTAAGGTCGGCAGTTAAATTGTCCTGGAAAACTTCCTTTAAAGCATTCAGCTCTTCTTTAAACTTATAGAAGATACCTATTTTTTTACCCTTAAATTGGTCCTTTATGAACTCAGCCTTTGTGAAGTCTAATATTTTCGAAGCTCCACTCTCAAACTTTACAGTCCCGGAATAGATCTGATGTAGTTTCATCATGAGCTTTACTGGAGTATCTGCAAGTATAACCTCTTCTTTGCCTTCAACCACTAAATTCTTTTTAAGTTGCCGAGCTATATTGTGAGTGATGTTGCTCATTTTAACGTGCATAATATTCTCGGTAGTGTCAACCTTAAATCCCGCTTCCTTTTGAGAAAAGCTAATAAAGTATGGCTGCATGGCATCCATGATGGTTGCCCTTCCCTTTGAGTAGTCTTTTATATACAAACCATTGATAGGTCGTTGAGTGACATTGACATGATCATCGCAAAACCTATAGAAGTTTTTGTATTTTTTAAATGGATTCCCTGGTATTGAATATATCTGATGATACATCTGACTGTACGACTCAGGAGTTGGAGTTCCAGAGAGAAGGATAACAAGCGGATCATTTTTTTGAATTAGGATCTTTACTTGCTTAGACCTTTTATTAGGTTTAGGGAAAGCTCCCATGCCATGAGCCTCGTCAAGAACAATTATATCGAAGGTTCCTTCTATTTTGTGTAGGCTCTCATAGTTTATTACTTGTATGTCAAACGAGGGACCATACATTTGATAGTCACCTTCGATAGAGCTTATAGCTTTTTTCTTGGTAATAAAAAGCATGCTCTTCATCTCCATGCCTTCAGCTATACCCATACTGGTAAGAGTCTTTCCTGTTCTAACCTCCATCGCTATGTACACAAAGCCATGCTCACCCAACACGTCAATACCTTTGTCAATTATTTCTTTTTGATAATCTCTAAATTCCATAATTAAAATTCTAAATCTTTTTGTATCACCCCTTCAGATCTTGGTCTAATTCTTATAATCTTACCTTTATTGCCTCTTTGTATCTCAGGTTCGATTCCTTGAGTAAAAGTTGCATAGCTTATTAGCCACTTATAGAAGGCTGTCCTTGATATAGTTCTCTTGCCATGACTAGCATAGTCAGGATACATCTGAATAAACTCATGGTAAAGGGTGTCCATGTGAATATTTGCATTTATCATTAAAGAATCATTCTTATCATGTATACTTAAAAGTCCGCACCACTCAGCAAAGTCATAGTTAGTGTCCGCAATAAATAATCTAGTCTTAAGGTTCTTCTGCTCACTCTTCACTAAGCCTCTTTTTAGGTAAATCTGTATGCACATGATCATGTAGTTGTCAAACAGACACCACTCTTCTTGATCCCACCCTCCAAAGAGATATCTTCCAAACTCTTCCATAGGGGTCTTGTTCTCGTTGTAGTGCTGATAAAGTTCTATCTCCCACTTACGTCTTACAAAGGAGCTACCGCTTCCTTTAATAGCATAGTTGGTCGTGATTGCTATCTTAGGACTCTTACTAAAAGGTATCTTGATGGCATCTTTATTTTTTTTCTCGAGTTGCAATCCTTCGGTAACTACTGAGAACAGTCTCTCAAAGTCAAAGTATTTTTTTACATCATCAAATACTATTATCTGAGTGTCTACAGATACGGTTTGATAAGGGAAAGATTTCTCAAAAGCAAATGCTTTACCATCTATAGTGGCAACCTTTTTCATGGAGTTAATTGCCTGAAACCAAATACCTTTTCCTGTACCTCCGTTAGCAGTCTCTGAGATGACTTCATCATTAAGTATTACTGCGGGGCAGTAGGATATGTTCTTATAACCGTGAAGCATAAACCCAATCGTAGATTCCATTGTAGTTATTCTATTCTCTTCTTTGTTGCAGATGTTACTAATAAATTGTTTATAGTCACCACCATTTACTTCGCAGCTTGTGTAGGTTCTATTAATAATGTGATTCTTCCACACGTATCCATTTAACTCTAAATAATCAATAGGTATAACTTCATCTTTTGTAATCTTAATGGCGCAATTCTCGTAGTACAAGTAACTCTCATCTACTGTATCTTCGATAAAGTAAATGTCTATAGTGTCTAAAAGGGTAAGGAACTCTTCCTTGAATAGTCTGGTCTGATCCGCGAAGTAATTGTAGATCGACATATCATCTTGAGTGATCAGGTGACCCAATATAAAATCTTTAATCTCCTTCTCATTAGTGTTGTCTATAAGATTGTTTGTCACCTTAACAAACACGTAGGTCTTCTGGTCCTCTGGACAGAATTTATAAAAACCATTAGCTTCCAGAAACTTCTTAAATATTAAAGGAAGTGCCTTTATAATACCCTTATCGCTCTTGGTCCAGAACTTAACGGAGTTATCTTCCTCAGCTTTCTCTACTACAGAATCTATGAGTTCTTCGTCTAGACCAGACTCCTTTAGTTCTTGACGAATAGCTTTTTTCGAATCTCCTCGTCTTAGCTTCTGCTGTATTTGGCTTACCTTCTCCTCATCCTCGTAGTACTTAGTGTTGAAGTTACCCGTGTTGGAGTATGCGGACTTAATTGCTTTTCCTATCTCTACGGAGGTAAAACTAGAGCTCTGATATTGATTTAATATTATAGAGGCCATATTCTGTGATACTCCAAAGTCATTGAATGCCATGGCTAATATAAACGCATTGTGATTTCGCTCACCCTCATTCATAGGA
>Ga0307984_1000478_pt1:0-5000 | contig 17386 bp, 17 predicted proteins | sample EllFjometageno78_FD_203169 | JGI IMG/M metagenome (GOLD analysis project Ga0307984, IMG submission 203169) | Marine microbial communities from Ellis Fjord, Antarctic Ocean - #78 | ecosystem: Environmental > Aquatic > Marine > Unclassified | place: Southern Ocean | collected 2014-10-09
GCTTTAATAATAACATTACACAAATATTTTTCGGCGAATCAAATATATTCTCATTATATGATTAAAAGTAATTTTGTTATAGTAATTTATAAGTTATAATTTTTGCAACCTAATGAAAAAATTATAACTTATAAATTACTATAAATTGAGAGATAAGTTAATATATTAACTTTTTATTCCGTCGAATTCATTAACCTAAAATTTTAAAATTACACACTAGATAGATAATAATCCCGTTATCACAACAATATAAATAAACACAACCTAAATGATGATGCTGTCTAGTAACATAGTAGATTTATCTTTAGTTAATTTAAGAATTTTATTTATTCATTTCCAAATTAGAAATTTCAGTACTTGTGCTGATAGAAGGTTATAATGTTTTCTATTATTACAAATCAAATCATTAAAAATCTAATTTAATAACACTCTATGATTAGTTAAGTGTTTTTAGTATCACATTTAAATTTACTTAATCTACTAAATACATCAGATAAATAAAACGTGAACGTGAAATTAGTAAAAGTACATAATTTCTTCTCTCGAATGTCAAATAAATGAACACTTCTATATCTAAATTTTTTTATTGAACGAAATTAAAAAAGAATGATTCGATAATTACTAAAATTAATTACCGAATTTATTTGTTTTACCATTAATTAGTACATATTTAATTAACAGTACTATTTTGTAACTGTAGTCATTCCAACTATTATAGTTAAACCATATCCAAAATTCAACAACGATACTCTAAATAGTAATTGTAAAATCAGCTTCTATTTTTCTTGATGTAAACTCCAAAGGCTAGTGTTATAATAACTATTGGAATAGTAAACCGAGAGTACCACTTTATTAATAACATCAACAGCACAAACTTAATTGTATATATATTAAAGTAATTGTCGGTCCTCAATAAACGCGCCCTAAGCTTTACCTCGCTACTTCTAGTGTTAAGTTGTTAAATATAGCCTAATGAAATTTTGTTCATAAGTTATTTTTAAAATTTAATTTTTATATTTAGGTATTGATATTAGGCCATAGAAACATAAAATAATTATTTTATTATACCAGTTTCTACAATATACTATATGCAATATGCAATATTCTGTAGAAATTGAAATTATATTTTTGAACAAAATATAATTTATTTCACTTTTACTTCATCATCTCTATATCATCAACAATAATACATTCTGTTGTTAAAATCATACTAGCGATTGATGTCGCATTTTGTAATCCTGAACGTGTTACTTTTGCAGGATCAACTACACCTTCTTTGTACATATTTCCAAATATATTTTTAGCAGCATTATATCCTATTTCAAATTCTTGTTCTTGAACTTTTCCAATAATAACCGGCCCATTAATTCCAGCATTTTCAGCAATTCTTTTTAATGGAGCAACAATTGCACGTGAGATAATAAGAGCACCAATTAACTCATCTTCTTTTAAATTATTTTTTGCCCATGTTACTAAATTTTCTGATAAATGAGCTAATGTTGCCCCACCACCAGGTACAATTCCTTCTTCAACTGCAGCTCGTGTTGCATTGATAGCATCTTCTAAACGTAATTTTTTATCTTTCATTTCTGTTTCTGTTACTGCACCTACCCTAATAACAGCAATTCCACCTGAAAGTTTGGCAATACGATCTTGTAATTTTTCTTTTTCATAAGCAGTTTCGGCAACATTCACTTGTTTACGTAATTGTTCACACCGAGCTTTAATATTTTCAATTTCTAAACCATCTCCAACAATGGTTGTTGTATCTTTATTCACTATAATTCGTCTTGCTTGACCTAATAAATTTAATTGAATATTATCTAAACTTAATCCAGCATCTTGAGTAATAACAGTGCCACCAGTCAAAACAGCAATATCTTGTAACATCAACTTTCTTAATTCCCCAAATCCTGGGGCACGAACAGCAACAACATTTACAATACCTCTTAATTTATTTAAAATTAAAGTTGCTAAGGCCTCTTTTTCAACATCTTCAGCAATAAGTAATAAAGGACGTTTTGTTTTGGTAATTTGTTCTAAAATTGGTAATAAATCTTGTTGAACTAATGTAATTCTTTTGTCAGTCAACAAAATATAAGGATTTTCATACAATACTTCCATTTTTTCTGTATCAGTTATAAAGTATGGTGATATAAATCCTTTTTCTAATTTCATTCCTTCTGTGATTTCTAATTCGGTGATAATTCCTTTACCTTCTTCTAGTGAAATTACACCTTCTTTACCAACTTTTGCTAATGCATCAGCTATTAAAGCTCCAATAATATCATCATTACCAGCAGAAATGGATGCCACTTGTTTAATTGAGTGAATATCTTCTACTGGTTGTGCAAATTCATTTATTTGCATAACCAAATATTGTGTAGCTTTTTCCATCCCTAATTTTATTGAAATTGGATTTGCCCCAGCTGCCACATTTTTTAATCCTTCTTTAACCATCGCATAAGCTAGAACTGTTGCAGTTGTAGTACCATCGCCCGCAACATCATTTGTTTTTGCAGCTGCTTGACGAATTAAAGAAACACCTGTGTTTTCAATATGGTCTTCTAATTTAATTTCTTTGGCAATTGTTACACCATCATTAACAATTTGTGGTGAGCCATAGGTTTTTTCTAAAACAACATTACGTCCTTTTGGACCTAAAGTTACAGAAACGGCTTCTACCATTATTTCCATCCCACGTTCTAAAGCACGTCGTGCATTATCTTGATATAATATTTTTTTTGCCATAAGATCAAATTTTAATAAATTTATAAAAATTACGTATTTATAACTGTAAAATAAAAATTAGCAATTCGGCAAGTTAAATTTTTAATTTTGTTAAAATTTTTTTGTTTAAAAGCTTTACTAAAAATAACAGAAACTAGTATTATTAAAAAGTAATATAGTTTGGGCTTGTAGCTCAGTGGACTAGAGCACGTGGCTACGAACTACGGTGTCAGGGGTTCGAATCCCTTCTTGCCCAATATATAAGAATATATTTATGTGGGATATTCAGATAAATATTAATTTATTGAATTACTATATTACTTTACTGGGGTGTCGCCAAGTGGTAAGGCTGTGGACTTTGACTCCGCCATTCGTAGGTTCGAATCCTGCCACCCCAGTTTTTATAATGATATTTATATAATTTTAAGTCTTTTAATAAGTTAAATATACACTGAAGAGCAGAGAAATTTTACTTAATAAAAAACTATGTCAGCTTATATTCAATTTATAAAAGGAATAGATGAAAAAGTGTTACCTGATATCCGGTTAACTCGTTCAAGAGATGGGAGTACAGGAACTGCCACATTTTGTTTTAAAAGTGCTAATATTTTAGATAAGAGTTTAGCATTAAATGGAGAAATTACTGGTATGTATATGATCGATCAAGAAGGGATTTTAGAAACTCGTGACGTGAGTGCTTGCTTTGTCCGTGGAAAACCTCAAGCTGTTGAATCTATTTATATTATGAAAAGTCCTGAAGCTTGGGATAGATTTATGAGATTTATGAAACGATATGGTGAAAGTAATAGTTTAATTTTTACAAAAGCTTAAATTTTAATATTGCTTTTTATTAAAAAACTTATCTTTTTTCATTGATACTTCTTATACATTTAAATACTAATGGGTAATTTTTATATCACTAAATTTTTAAAGATTATGAAGTAACTCAAAAAAAAATAGCCAAGGCTGACAAAGTTAATTTAAGTAAATCAGATGTTTCATAATCTTTAAGGAAAATTTTCTATTCCATTTATTACCAATGACTTTAATTTTTTAACCTCCCCCAACAATAGTAACTATTTCAATTGTGTCTTTATCATTAATAAAAACTGTATTCCATTTTTCTTTAGGACAAATAAAGTGATTATATTCGAGTACTAAAAGAGATGAATTATAATTAAAATAATCAATTATATCAAATAAACTAATAATTTTATCGCTAAAAAACTGTTCACCATTTAAAAAAAATTTGTTTTTCTCTTTCATATTAAAATTTTTAAAAATATAATATTAAATTAACAACCTAGACGTGCTTTACTATAACTTGGTATAGTAATATAGGTAAATAGTTTGGCGGGTGTGGCCAAGTGGTTAAGGCAGTGGGTTGTGATTCCACCATTCGCCGGTTCAAGTCCGGTCACTCGCCCTACTTTAAAGATTTAAGAACAAAAAGTAAGAAAAATCAAATATATAGATATATAGGTATAATAGTTTTATGTCACGTTATCGAGGACCAAAATTACGCATTACAAGAAGATTAGGTAAATTACCAGGACTAACACAAAAAACATCAAAGAAAACTGCGAGACCTGGTCAACACGGAAAAACTTTAGGTGACGGGAAAAAGAAAACAACTGAATATGGAATACGATTAGAAGAGAAGCAGAAATTGAAATTTAATTATGGGGTAAGTGAAAGTCAACTATACCATTATATTAAAGAAGCACGTCGTCGAAATGGAGTAACTGGTTTAATCTTATTACAATTATTAGAAATGAGATTAGATACGATTTGTTTTTCATTAGGTTTTGCTCCAACAATTGCAGCTGCTCGTCAATTAGTAAACCATGGTCATATTACGGTAAATAGTAAAGTTATTGATATTCCAAGTTTCCAATGTCAAATTAATGATATTATAGGTGTAAAACCAAAATCAACATCAAAAAATATAGTTGAAAATAATTTAAAAATCAGCAATTTTATTGATCCTCCTACTCATTTAACATTAGATAAGTCAAAATCTGAAGGAATCGTCAAAAATTATTGCGATCGAAGTGAACTTCTATTAGAGTTAAATGAATTATTAGTAATTGAATATTACTCAAGAAGATAACTTTAATAAAACCTTTATATTTATTTATATTTCAATTTAAAAAAAAATTATAATTTATAAATTGCTTTATGTTAAAACTAAGATTAAAACGAAACGGAAGAAAACGACAACCATCATACCGATTGGTTATTATGGAAAATACGACTCGACGGGATGG
>Ga0307984_1000478_pt1:10000-17386 | contig 17386 bp, 17 predicted proteins | sample EllFjometageno78_FD_203169 | JGI IMG/M metagenome (GOLD analysis project Ga0307984, IMG submission 203169) | Marine microbial communities from Ellis Fjord, Antarctic Ocean - #78 | ecosystem: Environmental > Aquatic > Marine > Unclassified | place: Southern Ocean | collected 2014-10-09
TCTTTTTTCATAAAAAGCATGGTACATGGCTTCGATAATACTTTGACGAATTTCTGCACCTGAAAATGCTTCAGAAAGTTGAGCTAATTTTGAATAATCAAATGATTCCCAACGGTTAGGTCGAAATTCTTGGATATGAATTCTGAAAATTTGTTCCCTTTCTTGTTTTTGTGGTAAATCCAAGAAAAAAATTTCATCAAATCGACCTTTTCGAATAATTTCTAATGGCAAAAGATCTACATTATTTGCTGTTGCAACTACAAAAACTGGCTTTGTTTTTTCGGATAACCAACTTATAAATGTAGCTAATACACGGTTACTAGTACCACTATCTCCTGCACTACTATTATTACTAAAAGCTTTATCAATTTCATCAATCCATAAAATACATGGTGAAATTGTTTCAGCTACTTCAATCATTTGTCGAAGACGGGATTCTGATTCACCAACAATTCCCCCAAAAAGTTTACCAACATCTAGTTTTAGTAATGGTAATTGCCATTCAGTAGCAATAGCTTTAGCAGTCAAAGATTTTCCAGTACCTTGAATTCCAACAAGTAATAAACCACGTGGAGTTGGCAATCCATAATTGAATGCTTGAATACCAAAAGAGGTTTTTCGTTTCTTTAACCAATTTTTTAAATTATCAACTCCACCAATTTTAGAAATTGTTTCGTTTGCTGACCAATATTCTAAAATTTCTGTTTGACTAATAATTTGTTTTTTTTCATTTAATAGAAGTTGTATACTATTTTTATCAATTGTTTTATAAGTTGCAATAATTTTTGATAAAACACGTCTAATACGTTCAAGAGATAAACCTTGGCATGCTCTCGTTAAACTTTCTAAAATTTGTTGGTCAATTTCAATATTTAATGATTCAATTAATCGTTTTAATTCATAATTAATTTCGCTTTCAACGGGTAATTGAAATTGTAAAATTGTAATTAAATCATACAATTCTTTTGGAATATTTAATTCTGATCCAATAATAATTATGGTCTTTGGTTGGAGCTTTAGAATTCTACTTATATTTTTTAATTTTCTTGAAATTGAAACATCCGTTAAAAATCGATTAAAATCTTTTAATAAAAATAAAGCAGGTGTTTGAGCTGTTAACCGTTCCACAAGTTCAAGTGCTTGTACTGGATTTCGCTTTGCAAATCCTTCATTGTTTGGATTATTTGTATAGCCATCAATAAAATCCCAACTATAAATACTTCTATTCAAACTTGTTTTAATATATTTGCGAATAATATACTCTACACGATCTTCTTCAATTGTATTAATATAAATTATAGGATATCTAGCTTTTAATAAAAGTGTTAATTCATCAGTAAATTTCATAAAATCATTCGATCAAAATTCTATTTAATAAATTACTATTATATTAATTTTACATAAAAAATTGTTTATTATTAGAGTAAACAAAACTGAGTAACTCTAATAATTTCATTCATTAACGTGGTATTGCTAATTTCTTTCGACCTTTTTTTCTTCGATTCCGTATTATTTTTTTCCCTTGAGCTGTTGCCATACGAGCACGAAAGCCCGACACTTTTAAAACAGACGAACGAGTTTTATTTGATAGAGTACGTTTTGTCATAAATATATATTTTTTTTAAATAAAAATGAATTTAACCTTTATAAGATAAAGGAATGTAAAAAATCACGAATTAATAAATGTCTTATTGTTATATTTCGATTTTGGAATAAATTATAAGCTTCTTCTTTAAATTCGAACAATGGGTTACGCTGTCCATAACTTCTCCACCCTACAGCATCACGTAACAATGCGATTTTTTGTAAATGTTCTTTCCAAGCAATATCTGTATAATAAAGTATTATGGTACGTTCGAAAGATCTAATTAAACCAATTTGACATATTTCAAATTCTAGGACTTTTGCCTCATAAGATAACCAAAATTCTTGAAATAAATAAGTTTTTAATTCAAATGGGTCTATAATATTTAAATTATCATTTAAACTTACAAACCTTGTTTTAAATAATTCTTCAATTAAAGAACTATTTTTTGTAAATTTCGGGTCTTTGAATAAATTTATAATATCTTTAATAACTTGCTCACCATAAGCTAAAATTGTTTCGCGAAGAGATTGACTTTCTAAAAGTTTTCTCCGTTCATAATAAACTATATTTCGTTGTTTGTTTAATATATCATCATAATCGAATAAATATTTCCGTCCATCATAATCTCTCTCTTCTACACGTTTCTGAGCAGCATCTAAACTTTTAGTTAATAAATTTGATTCCAATGGGAGATCATCTAAAAGTTGATTTTGCATAAAGTTTTGAAGTTTTGAACTACCAAAATTTCGAAATAAGGAATCTTCTAAACTTAAGAAAAACCTCGAAGTTCCTGGATCACCTTGACGTCCACATCTACCACGTAATTGATTATCCACGCGGCGAGAATTATTGCGTTCAGTACCAATAATATAAAGCCCACCTAAATTTTTAACAATTTTATTGTTAATATTTTGATTTTTTCTCTCAAATTTTACTAATTCATTCAGTAAAAATTTAATTGAACATTGGTAAGGGATTTTAGGAATTCTAATTTGATCAATTTCATTTAGGAATTTTAAAATCCCAGTTGATGATAAACTTAAAAATTTCTCATCATTAAGTAATGAATTTAAAACACTTATAAATTTTTGTGAAGTAAAATTAATATCTTTTGTTAAAGGAAAAATACTATTTAATTTTGTTGAAGTCTTTTGGCTTTTATAAGAAACGAGAATATTATAAAGTTGTTTTCGAACTTTAAATTTAATATTACCACCTAAGATAATATCTGTACCCCTGCCTGCCATATTTGTTGCTATTGTAATACTACCAATCTCCCCTGCTTGTGCCACAATCTCTGATTCTCGTTTCACATTGTCTGGTTTTGCATTTAATAATCGATACGATAGTTGATATTCTTTTAATAAATCTGCTAACATCTCAGAATTTTCAACAGTTGTTGTTCCAATTAAAATGGGTTGTTTTGTCTTTGCAATAGATTTACATTCCCGTGCAATAGCAGTCCATTTTGTTAAACTATCTTTATAAACAAAGTCAGATAAATCTTTACGAAGGTTTGGTCGAGCTGTTGGTATTTCTTCTACAGGTAAGTTATAAATTTTTTCAAATTCTACCTCAGATGTTTTAGCCGTCCCCGTCATACCTGATAATTTAGGATATAATAAGAAAAAATTTTGATAAGTAATGGATGCGGCTGTTTCTGTATTTTGTCTAATTGGAACACCTTCTTTTGCCTCAACAGCTTGATGTAAACCTTCATTCCATCTTCTATCTGGCATAATCCGGCCTGTAAATTCATCAACAATAATAATTTGATTGTTTTGAACAATATAATGTACATTTTGGAAGAACAAAGCAGTTGCTTTAATAGCACTTAAAATATAGGGAATCCAAGGATCATTAGGATTATACAAATCTTCAACTTGTAAAATTTTTTCAATTTGAGCGGTACCTTGTTCAGTTAAAATGATATTTCTATTTTTTTCATCTACTTTAAAATGAACACTAACCTCTAAATATTCAGCAACTTCTGCTGCAACAATATATTTATCAATACAAGTTTCCACTGCTTGAGAAATAATTAATGGAACTTGTGCTTCATCAATAAATATTGAATCAACTTCATCTACAATACAATAATTAAATGGGGGTAAAACAACTTGATTCAAATTTGATGCCATATTATCACGTAGATAATCAAAAGCTACTTCATTATTTGTTACATAAGTTATATCAGCGTTATAATTTTGTTGTCGTTCTAAGAAGCTCATATCCTCTTGAATTAAACCTGTGTTTAACCCTAAAAATCGATAGATTTGCCCCATTGAAATTTGGTCACGACTTGCTAAATAATCATTTACCGTAACAATATGAACACCTTTATTCGTTAAAGCATTTAAATAAGCGGGTAAAGTTGCAACTAATGTTTTTCCTTCACCAGTTCGCATTTCGCTAATTTCCCCACTATTTAAAACTAAACCTCCAATTAATTGAACATCAAAATGACGAAGACCTAAAGTTCTTAAACTTGCTTCCCTTGTTATTGCAAAGGATTCAGCAATTAATGAGTTTAAATCTTGTTCTTCTTGGTATTGTTTTTTTAATTGAAATGTTTTATTTCGTAGTTCTGTATCAGTTAATATTTTAAAATTATTTTCTAAAGCATTAATTTGATTAATTAACGCTTGATATTGGTTTGTGACTGAATCTTTAATAAATGGATTTTTTAACATTTTGAAAAAATTTATAAAGTTCTATTAAGTAATAATATTTACTCGTTTATGTTGAGCATCTTTATAATCAAATTTTACAGTTCCATCGACTAATGCAAATAAAGTGAAATCTTTTCCATATCCAACATTAGAACCTGGTTTAAATTTCATCCCTCTTTGACGGATTAAAATACTCCCTGCTTTTACACTTTCACCGCCAAATCTTTTAACACCTAAGCGTTTTGCATTTGAATCACGACCATTTTTTGTACTCCCTGCACCTTTTTTATGTGCCATCTTTATATTCCTTAAGTATTAATTAAATGTGAATAGCTATTTTTTCAATAAGAACTCTATTTAAGAGTTATTTCTTCAATAAGAACTCTCGTTAAATCTTGGCGATGTCCTTGTTTTTTACGAGTTTTTTTCTTAGGACGCATTTTATAAACAATAGTTTTACGACTACGTAAATGTTCTAAAATTTTTCCTTTAACTGTTACATCATCTGAGCTTAGATAAGGTTTACCTATTAAAAATTTACCATCAATATTAACAAATAAAACTCTATTTAATGTAATTTCTTTTCCGAGTTCTGCTGGAATACGGTTTAAATCGTAATATTTTCCTGTTTCAACCCAAAATTGTCTTCCACTAATTTCTACAATTGCGTATTTCATAATTTAGAAGATTTTCTCTTTTTATAAAATAATATTACAAAATAAATTTTAGTTAAGTCAACTTTAATTAGAACTAGATAAGTTTATAAATTTTTAAGTAACCATAATTCATTATAAAAAAAGTCAAACGCTTTAGACCGATGAGAATCTGTATTTGTAATAATTGATAATGTTCGAGTTATTTTAATATTTTCAACTGTTATAATTTCTACTGTTTTTAATTCTATTTCCTTTTCTATTGCTGACGATGACACAAAAGCAGCTCCTAAGCCAAGACTGACTGCGGTCTTTATAGCTTCTATAGAATTTAGTTCCATAACTACATTAAATTGTTTGGTTTGAATATTATTTTGAATTAAAATATTATCAATAAACTTATGTATTGTAGAATTTGAATTTAATGTTATAAAATTTAAATGATAAAGATCTTCTCGACTAATTTTCTTTTTTTTCTTTCTTGCAAATGAGTGTGACTTAGGAATTATTAAAATGAGTTCATCTTCAACATAATTTTCAATTTCTAAATTTTTTCTTAAACCAGTAGGAATATCACCCCCTACAATAGCAATATCAATGATTCGGTCAGCAACCTTTTTTGCAATAATTCGAGTTGAATCAATATCAATATTCAAAGTAATTTGTGGGTAACTTTGAGCAAATAAAGTTAAAACACGAGGCATTAAATATGCCCCAATAGTTTGACTTGCGCCAACTTTTAAATTTCCTCGTTCACCTTCTTTTAAATCATTTAAAGCGCGACAACTTTCTTCACATAAAGCAAGTATTCGTTCAGAATATTGAAGAAAAACATTACCTGCTTCAGTTAAAGATATTTTATTACCAGTTCGATTTAATAATAAAATTCCTAAGCGATTTTCTAGCGTTTTAATTTGTTTACTTAATGAAGGTTGAGAAACAAATAAAATTTCAGCAGCTTGAGTAAAACTTTTTTCGGAAGCAATAGCTTTAAAAATACGTAATTGTTGTAGAGTAAATGGAAGAACCATATAACAAATATTCAAGAAATTAATTAAAGAATTTTATAAATGCGGATGGAGAGACTCGAACTCTCAAAACAAAAGTTACTAGGACCTAAATCTAGCGCGTCTACCAATTTCGCCACATCCGCTAATCTTATTTTGTTAATCTATATATAGATATATTTTAAATGACAAAGTAAATTTGAATTAAGATTCAAGAATTAAAATTTATTTATCATCGACATTAAGTAAATTTGATATTTTCTTAATATATGTTCAAATTTATACTAAGAAAATATCAAAGTTATTCATCAACGTAAAGACGATATACAAAACTTGTTGTTTTACCACGTAATATTGATTTTGCTAATGATAAAGATTTTTGTGCGGATTTTGCTGCTTTTCTTTTCCAGTTAGCTTTACGACTATTCTTTTTTGCTTTTGATGTCCGTTTCTTAGGTACAGCCATAATTTTTTTTTATCTTTATTTAAGATAGCTTTTTAATTTAAATTTATTGTACAAAATAGAATTTAATTTGTCTAGATTTGTTGATACTGCGTTTACGAAATCTATTTAAAATTAAAATGCCTTTAATTAAGTAAATTAAAAAAAATTGTAAATCTTTTAAAAGAATAATTACAAGACTATTTTTGGTTTTTCTAGCCTTGTAATTATCCTTTAACGTGATAAACGTTGAATTTGTTGAATTGCTAAACGACCAATATTAAATAAAGCCCATGATGCTGCTACTAAAACAGGCGCAGCAATTACTAGTAAACGAGTATCCATAACTGATAATCCTCTAGAAATGTTAAAAATTTAAATACAGAAAATAATGTTAATGACTAGTATTATACTTAATATTATATATAAAACTTAAAATATTTTTTAAGAATAATTTTTTTACATTTAATAAGAGATTATACAAAACAACCTCTATACAATAACCTTTTTTAAAACTTTGGCATTGAACTATCTTCCCAGGAGGTCCCCCCCCAAGTATTGTCGTCGATTTATAACGTTTCACAACTGAGTTCGAGATGGATCAGTGTGGTTCCGCTCAGTACACTAAAAACACCAAAGCAAAAAATCTTTAAGATATAAAAATATCTTAAAGATTTTTAAAATTCAAGTCCTCGGTCTATTAGGACATCTCAGCACATACATTACTGTACTTACACTTAATGCCTATCAAACGGTTAGTCTTACCGTGACCTTACTCACTTACGTGATGAGAATACTTATCTCGAGGTGGGCTTCCCACTTAGATGCTTTCAGCGGTTATCCACTCCATACATAGCTACCCAGCGTTTACCGTTGGCACGATAACTGGTACACCAGAGGTATGTCCTTCTCGGTCCTCTCGTACTAAAGAAGGCTCCTCTCAATATTCTAACGCCTACACCGGATATGGACCGAACTGTCTCACGACGTTCTGAACCCAGCTCGCGTACCGCTTTCATGGGCG
>Ga0307984_1000479_pt1 | contig 17365 bp, 36 predicted proteins | sample EllFjometageno78_FD_203169 | JGI IMG/M metagenome (GOLD analysis project Ga0307984, IMG submission 203169) | Marine microbial communities from Ellis Fjord, Antarctic Ocean - #78 | ecosystem: Environmental > Aquatic > Marine > Unclassified | place: Southern Ocean | collected 2014-10-09
CCCGTCTTCCACCCATTCCCTGAAATCTTCTACTACAGTAGCCATAATTTATTTGTTTTTTAGTTGTTCTTGTATAGCATTCTCTGGAAAAACTAAGTCTGTAAGTTTATCTCTATAATCCTGCTTGTCCTCTTCTAAGACTTTGCATTCAACTTCAACATATGAAGCAATTTCTGCAATAGTATCACCTTTACTTTGGTAGTTTGAATTAAATTTAAAATTATCTACTACATCTTTATTAAAATTGTATTTTTTCGCCATGTTAATTAATTTTTAGTGTTTGTATTGTTATTAAGTAAACCATTGTATCACCTACTTTATCTAGTAAAGCTTTATCGGAGATAGAGCCTTCGTAGTATTTATTTATTTGCTTTACTAAAGATTCTAATTCTTTTTTAGTTTTTACCTCAACCATTTGTAGTTTTTTTCATGAGAATTGTTTAGACATGTAAAGTTTACTAAAAAATATTTTAATATTTTATTTAAAGTGCTTTATATTATATAGTTATAATATCAAAACGAGTACGTATTATTTATGTAAAGAGTGTAAGTATATTTTACACCAAAAAAGTATACAAAATAGTGTGTTGTTGTAACACTCTGATTCTCAGCAAGTAACACTAAAATAATTACATTATTTTCATTATTTAAGTTACATTTCTTTCATTATTCAAGTTAAATTACTTTCATTATTCAAAAGTGTGACATTAGGCTATTAAGTAAGAAGAGTAACAGGCTATTGTCACACTTTTACATGGTAAAATAAAGATGAGGCATAAAGTAATTAACTTCACACCTCATCAGTAGTGTTATATAAGTTTCTTGTCTCTCAAGATCACTGGGATATTATTAGAGGAAGTGTAACTCTTATATTTTTTGAAACACTCTAGCTTTTCTAAGACTGGCTTCATTATATCGTAAGCTAAGTCATGGTTATACTTCACAGTGTTACCATTCTTGAAAGTTACTTCAATTACTTGATTTTTGCCTATTAAAGACGTGCGAATTACAAAACGCTTTGATTTTAAAACACTCATAATTTTTAAGAGTTAAAGGGTTAATAAATGAAATATAAATTTAATATCAGTTTAGGTGCGTATTCTTTCTGTAACGCCTCGCTAACTACTCATTAATGTATAGCATAAGCGACAAAAACACTCGCGTAGGGCGGAGTATACTCTTCCGGTCTTATCTCAGAACCAGGCTTGCTCGTGTAGGTGGTTTAGATTACACCTTCAAGTGTGTTTACAAGTTGTAAAAGTTTACAAGCGAAAACACTGTTTCTTTACCGATCACCCAGTAAAGTGTCTCACGAGGTGTAGTATCATCGAACACCCAACCATTATATGTTTCTACACCGTATAATTCAGATTGATAGTGTTCATTTAAGTGATCTTCACACTCATCATCGCTACCGTTAATTGCTAGATCAATAGTTTCTAGTAGTATTTCCATATCTACTTTACAATCTTTATCTACCGTCTTTAAGTCGCTTAGATGTGCATATCCAAAGGTTTTGAATATACTATGATGGTATACTTTAATTTGCACTTCATCTTTATCATCACTGAATGTAGTTGCAGTTACTTCTACATAGTTAATTACTTCTGAATATACTTTTGAAATTTTCATAGAATATAATTTAAAGGTTAATAATTAGTAAATATTTATTAGAATATATGGGCAGTATTTAAGTAGTGTTTTATAGTAACCACTTATATTGTGGATCTGCACCTGAATAGTTTTAGGGTAAATTCGCTTGTTTTTATGGCGATTATAAAGTAGATGTTCATAGTGTATAGATTCTTGTGGAATTATTATTAAAATATTAAGTAATTTGAAGTATTTAATGTTATTATTTTTTAGATAAGCAATATTAGTATTCATAGTGTATAAATTAAATTAAGTAAATAAATATAGTTTTAATATCTCACTTCGCCACGTATTTTGTCTGTATATGGTGAGGTGTATAGCATGGTTTAGAATACTAATTGAGTTTCATACTCATTAATATCCCTATCTACACAATCACAGGATTCTATTTCCGCTCCATCACATAGCTTATTAAATCCACTATTCTCCATTAAATCTATGTGGTGAGTTATAGTTATATAGAATTGACCTTTTTCAATTCCTGCACACTCGTCACTGTTGTACATTTCAAATTCAGTGACTAGCTCACTCGACTTCAGTAGTTTAAATACCTCATCATAGTTTCTCGGATAAAAATCTTCTGTCTTCATAAGTAAAAAATTAAATAAATTAATAAAATATAAGTTTAATATCAAACCTCACCACGTATTTATTCTGTACATGGTGAGGTGTAGTGGTTTAATCTATTCTTGAATCTTCAAGATATACCACTCTCAGAATATCATTTACCATTTCTCCTAGTTCCTCTTCTTTTACCTCCTCTTTATTTTTAATTAACTGTTCTCTCACCATCTTCCATAGGTTATCCTCTACCTCGCCGCAGATGTTATTAAACTCTTCCTTTCCTAACTTTTTAACCGAATTTTCCATTTTTTTAATTTTTAATGGGGTTAATAAATAAAATATATAAATTTAATATCACGCCTCGCTACGTATTTTGTCTGTATAGCATTTTTAATTTCTTCGCTTAATCGAGTAAAAAAAAAGCAAAAAAAAAGCGCAGCTTTCGCCACGCTCTTTAAAGCTCGTAGAAGTTATACTAACTTCATATCTCGCAGCATCACCGGTATATTAGTAGAGCTAGTATAACTCTTATACTTTTCCCAGCAGTTCATTGCGATCAACTTTTCTTTCATAGCTTCGTAAGCTATATCATGATTATACACTACTTGCTTGCCATCTTTGAACGTCACTTCAATTACTTGATTTTTTCCAATCAATGACTTTCTCACTACGAATCTCTTACTTTTTAATACACTCATAATACTTAGTTTTTAAAATAAATAAATAGTTAAAATTAATAAAATATATAAATTTAATATCAACTTATAAGCGTATTATGTCTGTATAGCATTTTACCTAAAAAAAAAGCTTATAATAAAATAAGCTTATAATAAAAGGATCAGCATCGAGCAAAGTAAAAAAAAGCCCCAGCAAATGCTGAGGCTTAGTTATTGTAGCTGTTACGTTAGCTTGACGTCTCTTAGTACAACTGGTATGTTAGTTGAACTGGTATAGCTTTTGTATTTTTCCCAGCAGTTCATATTGTTGAGCTTGTCTTTCATAATTTCATAGACAATATCATGATTATACACTACTTGCTTACCATCTTTGAATGTGACTTCAATTATTTGATTCTTCCCAATCAAACTTTTTCTTACCACAAACCTTTTACTCTTCAAACTTTCCATAATAATAATTATTAAAAATTAATAAATAAAATAAATAAAATATATAAATTTAATATCAACTTTAAAGCGTATTACGTCTGTATAGCATAATATATACCCCCTATAAAACGTAAACACGTGGGTATAAAATAAAATAAAAGGCAAAAAATAATCGAAATAATCAATAAAAACGACGGGGTCCCGCCAAATAGAAATCGATTTTGGATTTAGAAAACTTTTTTTAAAATAGGGGTATAGCCCCATTTCCCCCTATAACTAATGTAACTTCTAACTTTACCATGTGAGTATACTATATATAAGAAATACCAATAATAATGGGAATTAAAAATTTTTTTCAAGGAAATAAAGAGAAAAGGCAGGAACGCCGAGCTAACTATAAGAAAGGAACTATTTATAGAGAACTTCCAGACGGTGGCAGGGAATCAACTGTTGAAAAAGTAAATAGATTTAAAAATCAGAAGACTACACGCGTTGACTATGATAATGGCGATTATACTTTCACAGGTACAAAGAAAACTAATCGTAAGTCAATAAGTCAAGATGATACTGACTTCGTTACTGACGGCGGACTTAATACAGTAAAATATACAAGTTTAAATAAACGAGGTAAGAATAGAAGTACTTCGTACGAAAAAAACTTAGTATCTCAGAGAACTCCGTATGCCGGTGGAGATATCAATGCTAGTTTGTATTATGACCAGAAAGCAAGTAAAGCAGCTGATCGTCCTCAGTACTACACTGATAAGACATTATCAGGAGATGTAAAAAAAGTAACTAAAAATCGTCGTAAGACCAAGACTGAAACAGGTAAGTGGTCTCCTGATCAAAACATGTGGTTAAATTCTAAAAAAGTAGTAAGAAACCCTAAGAATAATGGCAAGTAAACAAAAATTAAGCCCTAAGGCTGCAAAAGATAAAGCTGCTAGAGACTTAAAGGCGGCTAAAACCCCTGAAAGAAGGGCTAAGAAAAACGAAAATCAAAAAAAACGCATAGCTGCCGGTAAGAAGTATGGAAAGCTGTGGTTGTTAGGTAAAGATTACGATCATGAGGACGGCAAGTTCGAATCTGTTAAGAGAAACAGGGGTAATGACGGTAACGGAACTAAGAGAGAAGGGAAGAAATAACAAAAGAGCTGTCAAAGACAGTACAAAAGAAACTAAAAACCAAATAACATGGCAATAAATTATACGTATCCTGAAAAGGCACAAGCTGTAATAGAAGATGAGGTTCTAATAATTGACAGTACGGATAAAATTACAAGAAAAACATCGATTCAAAGCATACTTGCATTAGGAACAGGTGGTGGAGGTGGTGGTGGTGTTACATCATTCCAAGCCACAGATGGTAGCTTTATAGATTTTTCACCAAACACTGCGACATCAGCAACTGTTATATTGACAGGCGATTTATCCGCAACAGGTACGGCAAGCGCAACTACATTCCTTAGAGGTGATAATACATGGTCTACAGCAATTACCAATGTTATTGGTTTAGACCCAATAAGTGTCACTGTAGCTGGAGGAGTTGCTACAGTATCTTTAGGCACATTTGTAAATGCAGTTGACGGAGGAACGGGTTTAACTGCGTTAGGAACTAAAAGCCAGGTTATGGCTGTAAATAGCGGCCGTACAGCTTTAGAGTATGTAGATCAGAAAGTTATTGAAACCATAGAAGTAAATGGCGCTGCTGATGTAGTAAAGGGAGATCCTTTATATATATTAGGATGGAATAACGTAGATTCTAGAGCTGTAGTAGGAAAAGCGGATGCTGATAACCCCTCTAGCATGCCATGCGTTGGATTGGCGGGAGAGGATATAGCCGCTGGTCAATCTGGAGAAATGGTTGTTGTCGGTGTTTTAGATAATGTAGCCACCAACACACTGCCAGGCTCACCAAATCCTGGAGATATTTTATACGTTAATGCATCAGGTGGGCTCACGGGGATTAAGCCAGTAGGAGCTCAGTCAATACAAAATGTAGGTATATTATTAAAAAGAGCAGGAGGTCTTAATGGAAGTATACAGGTAATAGCAATTGGGAGAACTAATGATCTACCCAATATACCACAGGGCAATGTTTGGTTAGGGGATTCTAGTGGTGTGCCTGCTGCTTTACCTATAGGAGGTGTTGGTACTGTACTAACGTCAAACGGTACTACCGCATCGTGGTCTACTGCTGGTGTTGCTAATTACCTACCACTAGCTGGTGGAGCAATGACTGGGCCTATAACTACTAATAGCACGTTTGATGGGAGAGATGTAGCAGCCGATGGTTTACTAGCTACGAATGCTTTGCCTAAATCTGGCGGCACAATGACTGGGAGTATAACTGGCGTTTCTTTAGTACAATTAAAAGAGCAAGCGTTAAGCGATACATCAGTGGATCCTGCCCCTACTTTTGATGCTGTAAGTGGTGCATATGCTAATATAAATGCGGATGCTGCAATCACTACTTTTACTATAAATCTAATGCCAACTGGGATTACTTCAAAATTATTTATTACTACAAGTGCTGCTACTTCAGTAGTGACATGGCAAGATAGTAACACTGCTAGTATTATTTGGGCAGGAGGAAATGCCCCTGTATTAAGTACTAGTGGCGTAGACATTATAACATTCGAGTTTAGCCAAGGTTTAGTATATGGTTCTATAATTCAAAATTACTCATAAAACAAACAAAATAATATAACATGTCAAACACAAGTAAAGGAATAGGTCAAGATAGATTAGCAGGAATATTTGGTAGTAAATATTTGGCTGCAACTACTGCTCACACTGCTCTTAATGCATATGCATTTATAGTACAAGAAGATACCGTAATAGCTTTAATAGCTGGGGGTGACGGTTCTATAGCAGCAACAGGAGTAAATTACCTTACTGATCAAGCATTAGGAAGTGTAACACTTAAGCAAGGTGCATTAATAACTGCTCCTCAAGGAGAATTGTTTCAAAATATAACAATTACTTCTGGTTCTGTAATAGCTTATTCGTAATGCCGTTCCTATCAGCATTGGGGATAAGCCCATATAATAAAATAAGAAGCCAAGCGGCTGGAGGTGATTTACCTCTATTGCTAGACATTTACGCAGGTGCTGCGGCAGCTTATTCGCTTAGAAAAATAGCGGTAGCAACAACTAATGTTGTAAGGATAAGAAGAAGCAGCGATAGTGTAGAGCAAGATTTTACAGCCGATCAAATTACAGACGGAACTTTATTAGCGTTTACAGGCTCAGGAGATGGTAGGGTTGTAACGTGGTATGACCAATCTGGAAACAATGCTCACGCAACTCAAGTTACTCAAAACAGGCAGCCAAGAATTGTATCAAGTGGAGTATTAGTGTTAGACAGTTCTGGTGTAAATCCAACAATGGAGTTTCACGTTAATAATGTGGGTACTTATTTAAATGCGCCCTTAGTAGGCTCGCAGCCATTTACATTATTCAATTTAAGACGCTATAGAGTTGGTGCAACTACAACAAGGGTAGCAATTGGATATGCAGGAAGTGGAAATAGCTATGCAGATAATAACATAGGAGGTTCTTTTAGAACATACTACGGTGCCTATGTTATTCAAGGAGCAAATAACACAGATAGAGAAATATTTTATTCCCTCGCAAATGGAGCATCTACAGCCGTATCTTTAAACGGTGGAAATGAAGTCATAGGTAATGCAGGTACGGCAGGTGCTTCTGCCCTTACTATTGGAGCGGCAGGATTAAATTTTGCGCCTGAAGTGAACGAACAAGAGATTATCATTTATAACAGCAATCAGTCCTCCAACAAAGCGGGAATACTGACCAATATTAACACGCATTATAATCTTTATGAGCCTCTACCATATAACGGTTCTGATGTTGATGCAAATGCATATATAAATGCAGGAGGGATTACTAATTTTGTTGAAATAGCAGCCATCGAACAGCTATTTTTAAATCTTAAAGGTACAGGAAGTACAACCAATAATTCAAATTTTTATAGTAAGCTCTTCGCATTATATCCAATTAGCCCTACTTCATTAGCAGCTGGCGCAGTTAATGCTGCTAATCCTTCAACGTATGATATTAATTGGTATAACTCACCAACATACGGAACTACAGGAGTTACTGGTAATGGCTCAAATATGTATGGAGACACTAATTTTACTCCTAGTACTCATGGACTTAGTATTAATGACATAGGCATGACTTGTGACACCGCAACAACAACGGGAGGCCCTAATAATGTTGATATGGGTACTCAAGGTGGTAGTAATTTTATGCAAATCAACGCAACGAACGGAACTTACACAGGAATAATAGGAACATTATCTTATAAAGTTAGCGGTACTACTGGAGTAACAGGAGTTAGGACATTAGTTAGAAGCTCATCAAGTGGTTTGGAATTATATTTAAACGGTGTGACCGACGGAACTGACGCGGCACTAGGCGGAGCGCTACTATCTAGTAGTATATTTCTTATGGGAAGAAATGATTCTGGAAGCCTTAATACTGCATCGGCTAGGAAATACAGATTCTTTGCAATTCACAAAGGTTTAACCGCTAATGAAGCGAAAGATTTTAGCGATGCAATAACAACTTATAACGCTAACGTAATATCAGGAGGACGATGAAATATTTAATATTTAAAAGCAAACCAGAAGGAAGTCCAAAAATTAGTGAAAATAATTTTGTTGCAGCTACAAAATGTGATGAAGGTTATTTTGTTGACATTGTTTTTAAACAAATTTGTATAGATTTTGGATGGGTAGATTTTAACGAAGTAGAAAATGTAACCTTTTTAAAGACAGAAGAAATTACACCATGATAGAACAAGTAAACGGGTACAAGTACGCTACAGAGGCTGAAGCAATAGCGGCAAGAACACAATGTGCGGAACATTATGGTCTTCCAAAATCACCAGAAGATGTCACAATTTATTGGGTGGACTACCAAGAGGCTGATTTAGACACTCCTGTTTTTTGGTATATTATTTTTGATGAAACTATTAAAATAGTATTAGGAACACCTACAGATTTCTATGTAACGCAGCCAGAAGAACCAACTTAAACATTAAATAACAACCAAAAACAACAACCAAATATGAGTGGAGAGATTATAGATGCGTTAATGAATAGTGGTGCTGGACTTGGAGGTGGAGGAGTGTTAGGAGCTATTCTAGCAAAATATCTCGTTAATAAAGCAGAAAGAGAAGTTAGGTATATAAAAAGAGAGCTATCTGAGAACAAAGAGTTAGACTCTGCCAGAGATACCGCAATACAACTACTTAAGATGGATATGGAGAATAGAAAGAGTCTCTTTGAGAAATTAGAAAGACAGATGGAAAATCTATATAATAAAGTAAATAAATAATAAAATAGGTAATAATAGAATTATACATATAAAACTTAAACAACAAAAAAAATGACAAACGAAGTAATTAACTTAGAAACGGTATTTAGTGGTTTCAATAAAGGAACAGACTTACAACCAAAGAATACAAGAACAAATAACCAAGGTGTAAAAGTAGAAGACATTGCAGGGTTTATGAAGATTGTAACATCAGAACCAACATCAAATGTTGCTGGAGATATGTATCTTTTTGGATCAACTATTAAAGTATGTACAGTCAGTGGAACTCCAGGTACAGTAGTATCATTTTTATCAGCATAGTATAAACCTCACCTCCAGGTCAAAGGAGTAACAATTTAATCTAATCTAATTTAATAAAATATGTCTGACGGGATCGTTAAGAATTTAAACTTCGGAGACGAAGGTAAAAATAAGGTGTTTGAAGGTGTGTCAAAATTAACACGAGCCGTTAGCTCTACATTAGGAGCTAGTGGTAAATGTGTTATGCTTGAGGACGCATCTGGCAAACCACTAATAACAAAGGATGGTGTAACTGTAGCAAATTCAATTATACTGTTAGACCCCGTAGAAAACATGGGTGCAACGCTTCTAAAGGAAGCTGCTAGGCAAACCGTAAAAGAAGCTGGCGATGGAACAACAACGGCTACGGTGCTGGCACACTCTATACTAAGGGAGGCTTTCAATACAAAGGATTACAACTCTAGAGAAATCAGGGATGGTATAAGCTCTGCTGTTGAGAAGGTAATTGGTTACCTAGAGAACAAAGCAAAGCCTGTAGAAGGTTCAATGCTTAATCATGTAGCTACAATATCATCTAACAATGATAAGTATCTAGGCGAGGTTATAGCCAGTACTTTTGAAAAGGTTGGTGATAACGGAGTAGTTAGCATGGAGCTATCTAATGATGAAAAAACAACTGCAGATATAGTTGACGGAGCAACCTTAAATAAGGGGCTTAAAAGTATGCACTTTGTGAATAACAAAGAAAAGGGTACTTGCGAGTTAAATAACCCGCTGGTACTTATAGTAGAGGACAAAATACCTAACGTAAGAAAGATACAAAGCATACTTGAACATATTATCAAGGAAAAGAAAGAGCTACTTATAATTGGTGATGCAGATGAGCAAGTAATTACGGCATTGGCAATGAATGCCATAAAAGGTAATATTAAGGCTAATATAGTTGACGCACCAGATTACGGTATCAACAGAAAGCAGATATTAGAAGACTTTGCTGCATTAACTGGGGCTAAGGTTATAAATGAAGAATTAGGGGACGATATGGATCTGATTGAATCAGATTATTTAGGAACATGCTTAAAGGTAACTACAGACAATGAAGAAACTATCTTACAAACTGAAGGAGTTAATGATGACGTTGATGATCTTATTAAAAAGATTAATTCACAGCTTAAAGAAACTAATGCTCCCTTTAAAAAGATTCAACTTGAAAAAAGGCTTTCAAGGCTTGCAGGTAAAGTTGGTGTTATTAAAGTTGGCGCTAACTCGGAAGTTGAATTAAAGGAAAAGAGCGATAGGGTCGAGGATGCAATATGTGCAACTAAAGCTGCTATCAAGGAAGGTATACTTCCAGGTGGTGGAATAGCCTTACTAAATGCTAGTGATAAGATTAAGGCTAAGGGTTTAGGTGAAGAAATATTGCTAAAAGCTCTTAGAGCACCATTTAATATTATAATGGAAAATGCAGGTATGCAAGACTTTGAAGCACCTAAAGTTGAAGGTAAAGGGTATAATGTGGTTACAGGAAAAATGGTAAATATGATTAGTACAGGAATAGTTGATCCTTTGCTGGTAACTAAAAGTGCTTTGAAGAATGCTGCCTCTGTAGCAAATACAATACTAGCTACTGATTGTGTAATTAATAACTTAAGAGCATGAAAGCAGTAGGAAAATACATATTGATAGAGCCAGTTAAAGAAGGTGAGGTATCTACTAAAGGAGGCTTACTATTAGCTGAAAATCACAGAGACAATATAAGATATAGAGAAGCTAAGGTTAAAACCATAGGCACTCTAGTCGAAGGTGTTAAAGACGGAGACACTATCTATTACGATAGACACTCTGGGTTTGATATGGAAATAGACAAGACTATTTATAAGGTCATAAAAGAGTTTGATGTTGTTGTAGTTTTATGAGGAAGTTAGAGGCCAGCGATGTACGAGACTTACACCTGTTAAAGCATTATCGGATAATACGACAATGGGCTTGCAAGAACAACGGGTTGAACAGTGCAGATTTAGAGTTATTAATATATCTAGATTGTGTTGGTCTTTTTAACAGACTTGATTTTATAGATGGTTCTTATTCTTATAGCTGGGACAACAGAAGATGGGCAAAGTTAAAGGAACAAGGATGGATAAGTTTATTTTCAGCTAGAAATAGAACTACTGTTAAGTCTAATATATACAAGGTGTCATTTAAGGGCAAGCAGCTTATACATAGAATTTATAGAATTATGCTGGGTGATGAAGACATACCTACTAGTACTAAGCGCAACTCTATAATGAGGGGTAATAAATATACAGACAAGGTACTTATAAAATCAATTAAAAACGTAAACAACGATAAATCATTATAGATGGGATACAAAACAAAATCGATGCTTCATTTGTATAGTGCTAAGCCTAGTGCTAAGCCTGAACAAACTAAAGAAAATACTAACGCTACTTCAGCAAATAAGAGTTCTTATGCGAATCCGGATAGTAACTTATTTCCTCAATATAAGCATAAGCAAAGTGCAGTTACAAACATAGGCGGAAGTGGTAATACAGGAATGGGTTACACGGCAGCAGCACTAACATCTAAACTTGTTAAGTCTGGCGCTGGTAGATCTACTAGTAATTTTGACAAAAAGATAGCTGCAAAAGAAGAAAAAGGAAACATGGCAGGTGCTGCAAGAGCAGAGCGTAGAGAAGCTAAGTGGGATCATCGCCAAAATAAAAAAGCTAAAAAAATATCAGCTAAAACAGAAGGTACATATCAGCCAGAGAAAAAAGAAAGCAAAGACGCAAGAGAAGACTTTAAAAGAACTGGAACTGCTAGTGAACTAAAGGAGAATCAATTACGTAGAGCGAATGCTGCTAAAGAAGAAACTACACCGACTGGAGATACTGGTAGTAACGTAGTAGGTGTTACAAATACTGGAACAGGTGGATTTGGTAAGACCGCAGCAAGTGGATTTAATTCATCAAATTACACAGATTTTGGAAAGGAATATATTCCAGAAAAACCTGTATTTAATAACAAGACTAGATTCAAAAAAATTCAGCCAAACGTGAACAGTAATGATCCTGGTGAAGGTGGTAAAACTCCAACTAAAGTTTTAACGGACCAAACAACAGGTGATTACAGTCGTGAAGCAGTTGAAGGACGAATCAGTTCCGCTGCAAAACTTGCTCATGAGAGAAAATTTACTAAAGTAACGGGGTTGGCCAACATAAAACAATTTTATGCTAAAGTTGCAGCTGGAGTTGCAGCAGAAAAAGTAAAACAAAAATATTACGATAAATTAAGAAAAAATGCCCAGTTATTTTAATAAAGTAATAGTTGTAGGGACAGTTATAAATAAATAAATAATAATTATGAAAAACTTACTTTATCAATTAGGTGATACTGCCGCAAACTTAGAGGGTACTAAGCCTTCAGAGCAAGCATCAGTAGGTATGGGCAAATCAACGCCTGCAGCAACACCGGCATCAACACCACCAATAGCACCTGTTGCACCAGTGCCTGTGGCACCAGCAGTAGCAACTGATTCAAATTTTTCACCAAGCACTAAGGCTAGCGCAGATTATATATATGGCAGTGAAACAGCCAGAGGACTTTAAAACAAATATTATGAAAAAAGAAAAACGAATGTATGCCCCAGGGCAAGGAAGTGATGCTATTTGGGATGGCCCTTTAGATTTAAGCTCAATGCCAAAAGGCAAAGGTTCTAGTAGAGGAGCAAATGGTATAAAGCTATTAGCTCATAATGAGCCTGCTTATATATCAGGACCTATATCTAAGATAGCGGAAGGTGCGCGTGGTTTAGGTATGAACTAATGGACGTAACAGATTTGAAGATATGGCTACTTAGCACTGTCGTCATGTTTATGTCATTGACTGATATAGAAGTAATATTAAAAATATTTTTATTAATCTTAACAATAGCATACACTTTGTATAAGTGGTTTTATTTTTATAAAAAGAAAAAGCATGGGAATAAGTAAACACGTTTCGTATAAGGAAGGCATCAGAAGCTCTACAGCAACTCGTATGGGCGTAAATAACGACCCTGACGCCACTCAATTACTTAATATGTCATTACTGTCAGAAAAAGTATTTGAGCCGCTTAGAGAGCACGTAGGAGGTCCTATACGCATTAATAGCTTCTTTAGGTCTGCAGAATTAAACAGGGTACTTAAAGGAAGTTTTACTTCTCAACATTGTAAAGGCGAGGCTTTTGATTTAGATGATTCTTATGGACATAAGACTAATGCAGAAATGTATGAGTTTATTAAAAACAACTTATCTTATGACCAGCTTATATGGGAATTTGGTTCGGATGAAAATCCAGACTGGATACATGTGTCTTATGTTTCTGAAAAAGAAAATAGAAACATGCGATTAAAAGCTTATAAGCATAACGGTAAAACCAAGTATAAAGCGATATAATGGCTTATACACAATACGGCAGTCCTTTTCTAGCAAGAAGTAAACCACCATCTCCTTCAAAGAAGAAGTCTTTAGGTTATTACAATAAAGCAAATCCAACAGGTACAGGAACTGATGCTGGTGGTGGGATGACCTCTAAGGGCGTAGCTAAATATAAAAAAGATAATCCAGGAAGTAAGTTAAAAACGGCTGTAACTAAAGACCCTTCTAAGATTAAAAAAGGTAGCAAGGATGCTAAAAGAAGAAAATCTTTTTGTGCCAGATCAAAAGGCTGGAAAGGCGAGAGAGGATTAGCAGCAAGAAGAAGATGGAATTGTTAATAGTAAATAAATAAATAAATAATATCATGGGTAAATTAAAAGCCGCTTTAAAAAAAGCTGGAAGCAAGGTTAAAGCAAAGGTTAAAGAAACTGGAAGCAAGGTTAAAGCAGGAGTTGAAAAAGCTAACGCTAAGACTAAGGAACGAGGAGCAAAAGTTGCAAGTAAAGCAAAAGAATTTGGTGGCAAGGTTAAAAAAGCTGCTGCTAAAGGTGGTGTAGTTAAAATAGCAACAAAAAAAGCTGCTGGAAGAGGTCCTTCTATGAAGTCTAAAGTTTATATGTCAAGTGCAGCGGCTAAAAAAAATAAAAAAAGATAGTTATGGGCAGAAAGAAAGATGCTCGTATCGCCCAGAATGAGGCGAATATAGAGGCACAAAAAATTGAACTTAAAAATGCTGTTATTGAGACCCAAGTTCAAGCGGGTGGTGAAGATCAAATGTCACCTGAAATGCAGCGAATACTTGCAAAGCAAAGAGCCCAAGCAGCAACATCTATGGGCAGCGGGATTAATATGAAAGGCGGCTGTCAGCTTAAAAAACATATGAAATAACCATGGCGTTTAAACTACAATCGCCTCCTTACGTAAAAGAACCAGTACCTACCTATGAAGTGGATTTAGGTGAAGGTATCCTTGGACAAAGCAATAATAATGGAACTATAGTGGTCAACAGTAAGTTAGACCCTAAGTTTCACAAGGAGGTTGTTGACCATGAGATGGTGCATATTAATCAGATGTCTAGAGGTGATTTAGATTACGATGAAAACAATATATACTGGAAGGGTAAGACTTACTCTAAAAGCGATAGTAAGATAGCTATGGCTAGTCCAAAGAGCTCTCCTTGGGAAAAGGAAGCTTACAGCAAATCAAAAACCAAATATAAAGATAACAAATACAATGTTTAAACCTAATATAGTAACAAGCGGCCTGTTAATGACAGGTAATAAGATAAAGGTAGTTAAGAAGAAAAAGAACTCAAAAGGAACTTCAGCAGCACCTGCAGACAACACTATGTTTGCCACACCTAAAAAGCTTTCTTATAATGATCCTGCTGCAGTGCGAATAAGAGCTGAGGAAAGATCATCTCAAAGGCAACAAGATCAATCGGCTGCTAATAAAAGAAAAGCTAATCCCATGACTGATAGGGAGATGGGAAAAAAAGTTAAGGATGCAAAAAAATTCCATAAAGAGGTTGGTAAGAACCAAGCGAAATCCACAAAAGCATCGACTGAAAGACAAAGCCTAGCTACTGGTGGTGTTCAAGATATGGTCAAAAAAGCTGGTAATACGTCTCAACGTGATGGAGGAAGTTGTGGTCAAACATCTACTTGTGCAAGAGAAGTTTATGAAAAATTCAAGAAAGGACAAGGTGGTAAAAAAGGAAAAGCACACGACAAGCTAATGAAAAATAAATGAAAAAGAAATTTAAAGATACTAAGATAGCTGCGTTTTTAAAAAACAAAGCTCCTGGGATTTTAGATATGGTTGGTGATATATTACCTACCAACGGTGCTCTTGGTATTGTAAAGAATTTAATATCTAAAGATGAATCTATATCCGTTGAAGATAAGGAAGAAGCGTTGAGACTTATAGACCAAGACACGGTAGAAATGAAAGAGGTTAGTAAGCGTTGGGCTGCTGATATGAAATCTGATTCGTGGCTATCTAAAAATACTAGGCCAATGTCATTAATATTTTTAACCTTAATGACTGTGGCTCTAATATGGGTTGATAGCATTGAAGCCGCTAGCTTTTCTGTGGATACTGGTTGGGTTAATTTGCTACAAACTTTAACTACAACAGTATACGTTGCTTACTTTGGTTCAAGAGGAGCAGAAAAATGGAAAACTTTAGGTAATAATAAATAGAGTATAATCAAATTTAATTTAATATAATGAATATAACTGAAAAAGAGTTAGAAGAAGTTAGGGCACAACAAACTAAAATTGCAGAAATCAAGCAAGATTTAGGAACCCTAGAAATGCAAAAGCACGAGATACTTCATGTGTTGGTAGACGTAAACAAAGAAATCAACGACACCAAGAAATCACTAGAAGAGAAGTACGGGCGAGTCAATATAAATCTTGATGACGGTAGTTATACTGACATCGAGGAAAGTCCTAGCGAATAATGGAAAGTGTTATAAGGAAAATTAGCATTGGTGCTGATTACAAAAATGAAGCTATGCATTATGCTGTATCACAGCAAGTGTACGGTGGTCATGAAATATCTGATATTCTCCTAGATGAGAAAGATAACTCTTATAACATTTACATAAAGAAGAACGACGAAGTATTGCCTTGGAAAAAGTTTAATTCTAACATGGCTATATCTGTGGAGTACGATTTACAGTATTAATGAAAAGCGTATATGATTTTATTGTAAAGCCTATAAACGGTAGATACAATAACACAGTAAAAGTCGGAGATGTAGATCTTGTAGTAAATACAAAAATAGAGGAGTTCAAAAGTATAAGCAAGATTGCTGAGGTAGTAGCTTTGCCATTATCAATAAAAACGAATGTAAAGATAGGTGACAAAGTTGTTGTTCACCACAACGTCTTTAGAAGGTTTTATGATATAAGAGGCAATGAAAAAAACAGTAGAAGTTTTATAAAAGAAGATCTGTATGCTTGCTCACCAGAGCAGATATATATGTACGGAGCTAATACAGCTCATTTAGACTACTGTTTTGTAAAACCCATAGTGAACAGTGATATTTTTATTACAAGTAAAGAGAGACCTCTTATGGGCTTATTGAAGTATGGTAACGAAGAGCTAGAAAGTCTTGGTGTTTATGAAGGCGATCTAGTTTCTTTTAGGCCAACATCTGAGTTTGAATTTGTGGTAGATGGAGAATTATTATATTGTATGAAATTAATTAACGTTGTATCAAAGCATGAACGTAAAGGAAACGAAGAGGAGTATAATCCAAGCTGGGCAAAAAGCAGTTGAGGAATTAATTAAAGTAGCTAAAGAGGCTATTGTAGATTCCGATGATGACCTAACAGCAGATAAGCTAAAGAATGCAGCAGCAACTAAAAAGCTAGCTATATTTGATGCTTTTGAGATTCTTAACAGAATCCAGGAAGAGGAAGACATGCTAGAAGATAAACCTAAAGACGATACTAAAAAGAAAAGTGAGTTTAAGGGTTTCGCAGAAGGTAGAGCAAAGTTCGAGTAATATGTACGAACAAACATTATACAGGGTACTAGATAACTATATAAAACCTAGTACTTTAAAAAAGAAAAATAGAGTCAAGTCCTGGAAGTATGGATATGACGAAGACCATGACATGGTCATTATAAGTAAAACTGGTAAGATAGGTGAGATATACGAAATACAAAATCTCAAAATAGCATTACCAGCTGAGTTTAAAACTCACAACTTTAAAGAAAAGAAATGGAGTAAGTTAGATTACCCTAAAGAGTTAAGCAGAATTAAAACAATATTTGACTGGAAGGAATACCCAGAAGAATTTAAAGAAGACTGGTACGATTATATTGAAACAGAATTTGAAAGAAGAGATACTGGATTTTTCTTTTCTAACAAAGGCAAGTCTACTTATATTACAGGGTCACATTACATGTATTTACAATGGTCAAAAATTGATGTTGGAAATGCAGACTTCAGGGAATCAAACAGATTGTTTTATATATTTTGGGAAGCATGTAAGGC
>Ga0307984_1000482_pt1 | contig 17338 bp, 20 predicted proteins | sample EllFjometageno78_FD_203169 | JGI IMG/M metagenome (GOLD analysis project Ga0307984, IMG submission 203169) | Marine microbial communities from Ellis Fjord, Antarctic Ocean - #78 | ecosystem: Environmental > Aquatic > Marine > Unclassified | place: Southern Ocean | collected 2014-10-09
CCCCCGCCTGTCAGCAAGCTCAGGGGACTTGCCCCGCACCCCGCCAGACTTACCAAACCAATCCATACCAAAAGCCAAAGCACTAAACGTAAAGATCGGCCAGACCAAGATTTCAATAGTATTAACATCTTTAGTCTCCACAATGTAAGCCAGCCATATGAATAAGACTATTGCCACTTCACGTTTATACGTCTTCATCGGCCTGCCATAGCCTCTACAGCAGAACGAATAGCTTTGATGTTCTCATCCATACGAGCAGTTGATATAGCTTGCTGTTGAACAATCTGTTCCATAGTTTCTGTCTTAGTCTCTAACTTAATAATACTGGTCCTATTGGTTTCTACAGAACTATTCAATGAGGATACAAACCAAACTAAAGCTACAGTCTGCATAGCAATAGCAAAGATCAGGGATGCAGGCACTGTTTTAGAGAGGTGCCAAGGTTCGTTACTCATGGATACGTCTTTCGTGAGAGTTCAAAATGAGGTCCATCTGGAAAAGACTTCCAATCACCACCCCACTCAAGGTCAACATTAAGTTCTATGGCAGCAGCTTTCATAACAGCAGCTAGGGGATGGAAGTGTTCCCAATCCCAAGAGATCGGCCAAGGAGCAATATCCACAGCATGACCTGTTATATGTCGTGAGTTCATTGTGGTGGATTTACCTGCGTTATACAACTCTCGTTGACGTTCAACGCTCCGTAGACCCTCAAGTACCGTGAAGTCATAATCCGACTTACTAATGGCTAACTCAACAACAGCCACTAGATCAGCATGAACACCACTTAGATTTTGTTTACTACGTTTACCTAGACTATAACTCATGTTGTTTCCTTAAGGTGCTGTGGGCCAGTCTTCTTCATCTAAATTAGGGAAGTTCTCGTGGTCCGTGATGTCACGCAACTCTTGACGATAACCTTTAATCTCAGCACTCATGGTCACATCTGAGAGGGCTTGGTAGTCAGTGTCAGTGATTAGTTCTTGGCGTTTAGCCCTTACCTCAGAAGCAGCTTCGGAGTAAATCTGGCTATCAGGCTTGTCCCAAATAGTGTAAGTTGCTGTAACGACACCATCTAGAAGACTGAACTCAGGCTCACTTTTAATCTGGGAAATAGGATCGTAGTTAGCGTTAATCTCAACACAAGGATACCATTTATGTTTGGCTCGTTCAGCGTCAGAAAGAGTGTGCCAGCCCCCAACACCATTGAACTTAGGCATCAGCGAAGCTAGGTTCCACTCGCTACCTTTTTTGTAAGCGTAGATCATTTTTCAGTCTCCGTTGGTATAAATACCTCTTGTCCGTCTATGACTTGGACTTGGGTTTCAATGATTTTGTCGATGTCGATATTACTTCCCATTCCCACTGGCATGAGGTCTTTCATGTCCTTTTGTGGGAGGGTACGACGAAGTTCTTCAACTTGGGCGAGTGTCAGGGTGTCGGGCATTTGTGTCATTTTGTTATCCTGTGTTAAGAGTTAGTTTCTAAGTTCATAGTATTTACATAAATCACTATTTACTAAAGGCCACGTCAAATGCCGTACTAGTAGGTAAGCTAGATGGATTAGCTAACTTAGTAAACACGTCTCCGCTACGTTTGTATATAGTGATGTAGGGTGAACTAGCGTGAGCTACAGATAAATATACACTGTCACTAGAGAAGGATACACCATTGGCATCTCCAGCAGGTAAGCTAGCTGGGTTAGCTAACTTAGTAAACACATCTCCGCTACGTTTGTAGATAGTGACGTAAGGTGAAGTTCTGTGACCTACAGATAAATATACACCATCACTAGAGAAAGACACACCATACCCATTACCCGTAGGTAAGGTAGATGGATTAGCTAACTTAGTAAAAGTATCTCCGCTACGTTTGTAGATAGTGACGTAAGGTGAAGCTTGGTGAGCTACAGCTAGATACGTACTATCACTAGAGAAGGATACACCTAGAGCGTGACTAGTAGGTAAACTAGATGGGTTAGCTAACTTAGTGAAGGTATCTCCGCTACGTTTGTATATAGTAACGTATGGTGTAATAGCGTGACTTACAGCTAGATACGTATCATCACCAGAGAAAGACACACCATACCCATGATTCGTAGGTAAGGTAGCTGGATTAGCTAACTTAGTAAAAGTATCTCCGCTACGTTTGTAGATAGTGACGTAAGGTGAAGTTTTGTGAGCTACAGCTAGATACGTACTATCACCAGAGAAGGATATACCAGTACCTTCGCCCGTAGGTAAGGTAGATGGGTTAGCTAACTTAGTAAACACAGCTGAGCCTATACTACGCTTGTATATGTATACGTAGGGGCTGGATAAAGTACCAACAGCTAGGTAAACATTACTGTAAGAGAAGTCTAACCCCCTCGCTCTAGTTGAGGGTAAAGTAGCTGGGTCAGTTACCTTAGTAAAGGTATCGACCTCTTGGTTATATACTGTTAAATTTGGGGTTGCTTCGTAACCTACAGCCAACAATGGTATAATATCAAAAGTTTCTTCTGTGGTAGCGACTGCACTACCGTAATCACTAACCCCGAAGCTATTCCCACGGTATCTTACCTTAAAGGTGTACTCAGTGTCAACCTCTAGATTACCAGAAGGTACGACGATAGAAAGGAGGTTAGTGGTATCCGCAAGGGACTCATAAACTACAGTGATACCGTCAAGGACTTGCCAGTCAGTATTAAGGTGAGTATCACCACTAGCAGGGACTGTTGTAAAAGCTGATCCTGTTAACGTAGGTTCTTCTGTTACACTTGCAGGCGAACCTTCTACCGTAAGAGAAGGAGCCACGACATACCTATCTGCGGTAGTAAAACCTTGAATATCCATCCAAGGGCTTTCGTTAAGAGAAGATACATCCTTGCATCGCCAGATATAAGATGTGATTAGGCTTAAAGATGAACCTACGCTGGCAGTGTCGGCATCTACGTCAGAAGTAAACACAGGTGATGCAAAAGTGGTGTCTGACGGAGTAGTGACCTCAAACCGTCTATATAGCCGAGCATCAATGCTAACAGATGGTGCATAAGCAGAAGCCTCTAGAGTAACTGTTGGTACAACACTAGTAGCTCCGTCTAAAGGGGCTATAGGAAAAGGCTTGCGTAATACTGAGTACGAATTAAAGTTAGCCCACTCAGTATTACTGTCAGAAGGTTCACTAGCTGTAACATCAGCTATTGACGACTTTAGTACCCAAATCTCGGAATTATGAGAAACAGCGTAAGGTATGTTAGCAGCGCCTGTCTTACCAGACCATTCACCCTTAAAGTTAGCGGCAGACGAACTGTCTTGTGCCTTAGTACTTGCCGTTGTTTCAGAGGAAGCGGAAGACGCCTTAGATAAATCAGTGCTAACCTTAGCTTCGTTAACACCGTCAGCGAATACATTAGTTTCATCAATGAATGCTTGTAGGGCAGCAACGAACACGTTAGCCTCAGAACGAAAGTTCTGTGGATCGTCGTTTCTACTAGGAATAGGAGGAAGGTTGCTGATTGTCATTTCGTTCCCTTTTAGGTAAAGTCAGGTGCGTCGGGGTTTATCGTCAGTATTATCTTATAGATCACTATTTACTAAAGGCTACAGCATATCCCGTATTATTAGGTAAAGTAGATGGATTAGCTAACTTAGTAAACACGTCTCCACTACGTTTGTATATAGTGATGCAAGGTGAAGTGGTGTGACCTACAGATAAATATACACTGTCACTAGAGAACGATACACCCCACCCAATACCAGCAGGTAAGCTAGCTGGATTAGCTAACTTAGTAAACACATCTCCGCTACGTTTGTAGATAGTGACGTAAGGTGAAGTGGTGTGACTTACAGCTAGATATGTATCATCACCAGAGAACGAAACACCATACCCATTACCCGTAGGTAAGGTAGATGGATTAGCTAACTTAGTAAAAGTATCTCCGCTACGTTTGTATATAGTAACGTATGGTGGACTAAGGTGACTTACAGCTAGATACGTACTATCACTAGAGAAGGTACAGCCAGACGCTGTATTAGTAGGTAAAGTAGGTGGATTAGTTAACTTAGTAAAGGTATCTCCGCTACGTTTGTATATAGTGATGTAGGGTGAACTAGTGTGACTTACAGCTAGATACGTACTATCACTAGAGAAGCTGCAAGCGTTACCCTCGCCCGTAGGTAAAGTAGCTGGGTTAGCTAACTTAGTAAACACGTCTCCGCTACGTTTGTATATAGTGATGTAGGGTGTATTTGGGTGAGCTACAGCTAGATACGTACTATCACTAGAAAAACTGCAATCGTTACCCTCGCCCGTAGGTAAGGTAGATGGGTTAGCTAACTTAGTAAACACAGTTGAACCTATACTACGTTTGTATATAATAACGTAGGGGTTGCCGAGACCACCAGCGGCTAGATAAACATTATCGTGAGAGAAGTCCAAGCCGAACGACCTAGTTGAAGGTAAAGTAGATGGGTCAGTTACCTTAGTAAAGGTATCGACCTCTTGTTGATATATCACCAAGGTTTTTGGCGTTAGACTGCCTACAGCCAAAAACGGTGTAACATCAAAAACAGCTTCTGTAGTAGCTGTAACCTCTGTGTAAGTACTTGAGCCATAAGCAGTTCCGTTGTAACGAACCCTAAAGGTGTATTCAGTGTCAACTTCAAGTACCCCTGATGGGACAGTTATACTAGTTAGGTTCACTGCATCAGTAACAGAGGTATAAACCAAAGCATCTGTGGAGGTAACACGAACTTCCCAGTCAGTGCTGGCGTGAGTAGTCTGACCTGTTGGTGTAGTGTCGAATGCACCAGCAGTTAACTCAGGTTCTTCCGTTACGCTTGTAGGTGAACCCTCGACAGAAAGCGTAGGTGCATTAACAAAAACACCAGTCGTTGTGAAGCTCTGGGTCGGCATCCAACCTGAGTTAATCAAAGAGCTATCTGGTAATTCAATAACATCCTTGCAACGCCAGATATGCGCTGTCTCTAGAGTAAGGGAACTAGAAACAACTGAGTTAGCATCTACGTCAGAAGTAAACACAGGTGATGCAAAAGTAGTGTCCGCAGCGGTAGTAACTTCAAAACGCCTGTGTAAACGACTGTCAGTGGAATACAAGGGTGCATAAGCAGAAGCCTCTAGAGTGGCAGTAGGCATCACACCAGTAGTCCCGCTAAGCGGTTGTACCGCAGTAGGTACACGTAACTCAGGTATGGCTTCGGAAACACGCCAGTCAGTGTTGCTGTCAGAAGGTTCACTAGCTGTAACATCAGCGATGTTAGACACAAGTATCCAAAAGTAGTCGCTGTTATAAACAGAGTAAGGTACAACAGCAGCGCCTGTCTGATCCGACCAAATACCTTTGTAGTTAGCATTAGCTGAACTCACCTGAGCTGAATTAGTTGCCTCAGATGTGTACAAAGATGCTTGCGACGAAGATGCAGCAGCAGCGAATTTGTTGCTTTGTACCTCAGTTGTCGTAGTGTTAGCCTCCACAACAAAGTTAGGTAATGCCCCAAGTGAAGCATCAGACTTAGAGGAGAACTCATCTGGACTGTCGTTACGGGTAGGTGCGGATGGGAGATTCGTGATTGTCATACTAGACCCTCTACTTCTAATGAACAGCTTGAAAAGCTGGGTGTACTGTAAGTTATACCAAAGTCTCTATAGTAACCGTAGACAATGGTAGAAGATTCGTTTTCGTCACCAATGTAAACAATGGGTTTAGCTCTTACACTAGCAAGAGTGTTTACGATAGAGTTTATCTTAGATGTGTCAACTTGAAGTTCGTACCCTACTCTACGACTGAAAGTACGTTCCTTGATAATAGCACCACCGAAGCTGTCTCGCTCTTTGATACTATAGTCAACAATACCCACAGATGTACCGTATGACGTTAGGCCAAGCGTACGGGCTGAACCAAGAACCATTTCACCAGCCTTAGCAACCTCAGCGCCAGCATCAATAACAACAGTAACTGTAGCTGTGGAGTACGAGGGTAAGTCTAGGAATGCTAGGTCAGTCTTTAAGGTAATATCTTCAAAGAAGTAAGAGTACCAGTCGGTAACCTCAGAGTTATCAAGTAAACTCTTTGTAGAGGAGTAAACTTCTCCCTCAACAGGATCATTCATACTAACTGTTACAGTATTACCACTAAGGTTAAATAACGCAACTGCGTTAACGACAGCATCAGGGTCGATGGTAACTTCAATACTACCAGAGTTCTCAGTTTGTTCAAAGATAACCCCTGAGAACATCCTGAATTGATTGATTTGACCTATTGCTAACCAAGTAGGGGGATCAGCTAAGACCCCCGCTGTTGGCTCATCACTTGTGCTTGGATCAGCGACAACCTCGTACAAAGACGTACCGACGTAGCGTTCGGTGCCAGTTGCATAGGTTCCCGCTGTCCACTCAGTTTCTGTAATAGCGACGTTAGAAGTTAGATTCGACTCTGTAACTTCAATAGGTCTAATCAGTTTCATTTAGACAACCCTTTCTTGAGGTAAACCATCTTGATCCCAACGGTCAAGTTGACGAGCAGACTTTCCTGTGTTCTTACTGATTTGCATCATAAGCGCCTTCATGTCAACCCTTAAGGAGGACACCTCTAAACGAAGTCTGTCGTCACCAGTTTCACTTAGCATAGACTTAGTTTGTGTGTTAGAGTAAATGCGACTAGGGCCAGTCACCTCTAACTCTGGGCCATTCTCACCGACCATACGAAGCCCGCCAGAGTGCATACCACCAGAAGCAAACGCAGGTGTTATGCCTTGGGCGATAAGTGCGTCCCTAGCCATTTGCGTTGCGTTCTCGATTTCTTTACCATCACCAAAACCTTTGTGGGTTTTGAAGGTCTGACCATTACTAAGAGTAATACCAGATTTACCAAAGATACCACCCTTAAAGCTATTAACGATAGTGATCTCTTTTTCCTCTTTAATGGCCATTTCAGAGACTGAAGCAGTAGCAGCGGCACTAGCAGCAGCACTAGCAGCAGCAGCGGTTATTGCAGAAGTAACAGCAGATGCGTAAGCACCCTGCGCTGCCTCTACAGCCCTAACAGCATCAACGACACTTAAGATACTCCTGTTTAGTTCTGGGTATTCTTCAAGTAGTTTGTCGTTAAGGGCGTTAGCTTCATCGTAAGTAACTTGAGCTTCTGCCATCTCTTGTATAGCTTGAGCTACAGAGATTATATTCTCTTCGGTTGTAAGCAAGGACTCAAGAGCGCTTATCTGCGTATCCCTTAATTCCTTAGTTAACTCTATTTGATCCTCAAGACGTATTACTGCTTGTTCGTCCGCTGTAAGAGTTCTCTCAGCAGCTTCCTTACTCTTTTTGATAGCATTAGAGGTCTTTGCGAAGTCCCTAGCGTAATCCTCGAATGTGCCAAACAGTTGTTCACTTGGTGCATTTAGTACACCTAGTGCAGAACTTAGTTTATCAATATCAGTCCCACCGCTAGATACGTAAGACAAAGCGCTAGTACGAGATGCCCCGTAAGAACCTTGGGCGACAGAAGTTCGGTCACTAAGGGATGTCTTTAGTAGGTCAAAGATCGCCTGCGAAGCCTCTGCTTTACTGACAGCGGCACTCAAACCTTCGTTAAGGTTATCTAGTATACTATCGAAAGAGGAGTTTATACCTTTAACTTCACTAGCTATTGCATTAGAAAGGTTTGCAGTTGCTGTGTCAAGACCAGATTTAGCCTCCGACAAAGCATAAGCCATAGCACTACCTAGATTAGTCATAGCGTTACTTAGATTAGCATAAGCTGTAGCTTGATCCTGAAGAGCATGTATATGCAAAAGCATAGGCTTGTTTAGATCATGCGTAGCGTTTAACTCAGCTTCTCGGTTAAGGGTAAGTACTTTCTCTGTGTTGCCTTGGAGTTCAAGTAAACGAATGTTCAGAACTTGGCGTTGAGCAGCAGTAGCAAGTAACTCTTCCATTGTTTCAAAGTGACCAGTTAAACTAGCAAAGGCATCGCCCATCTTAGTTAACTCTGCAACAATCGCTGCATCCTTAGCGGCATCGTCCAAGCCCTTAAGAGACAACTTAAATTCGTAACTAAAGCTGTCCCAAGCGGCAGAGCCTAAGTCAAGAGCATTAGCTGCATCAACGACAGCATTCTGAATGTCATTTACAGCATCTTGTAGTGGACTAGTTTCTTCATCAGACAATGCTTTTGTGGTAGTTGTGTCCTTATTAGAGAGACCAAAGAACCTAGTTGTCCTTATCTTCTCGAAGCTCTCAGCAGCCACGGTAAACCCATCGACCATGATCTTTAACCCAGTGTCAAGTACTTTTACTTTCTTCTTAAAGAAGGAGAACACAGCAGCGATAGCAAGCAAAGGAGCAGCGATAGCACCGATTGCAGCCGCAGCAGTACCACTAGCAGCAGTAGCTAGTGTAGTACCAGTCAGTGCAGAGTAACCGCCCGCAGCGAAATTACCAACAGCACCCAAAGCACCAGTACCACCAGCGAGTGTTCCCATAAACCCAGTTACACCAGAACCAGCAGCCATAGATGCACCAGTACCCATTGTACCCAGCATACTGCTCATAGTACCACCATCTTTTGGAATAGGCATTCCGCCGTGGCCCAGAGACACCATAATACGGTTCTTTGCAGCCATTTCCATCATATTAAGTAGCATGTTCTTAAAAGACTGGAGTACATCTCTCACAAAACCTTTGAAGTCCTTGAAGCCACGACCAACAAAGTCTGTGAAAGCACTACTTAGTTCAGCGACAAGAGGTATGCTGTCTATGAGACCGTCTTGTAGTTTACCTATCTCAATGTTGTAAGCCCTTTGGGTTAACTTACCCGTAGCCATTAGTTCATTAAGATCAGCTACACCATTGTTAAACTTCAGCAGTGGGTCGTTATCTTCATTCAACTTAAGTGCTTCTTTAACTAAATCTTCCATAGAATCAGCAGCGGCGGAACCGGACCTAGCGACATCCCTGTTAGCTTTTGCAAGGGCAGCAACAGCCCCTTTGACGTTCTCTAATTCATCAACTTTACTTATAGTTTCATCATAAACCCTATTTACTTCAAGGATCGCCGTATGGTTATTTGCCAAAGCTAAGGCAGAATCCCTAAGAGCCCCTGCCTTAGCTCGCTCACCTGCGATAAAACCTGCGTTTGCGACATTAGCGCCCTCTGTCATTGCTACAAGTTTAGCTGACTCTTGGGCGATCTTTATATCTAGACCATCACTAAAGCCAGATAAACTCGCCATTGCGTCCGCAGCAGCTTTAATAGCAGATTCTAATTCTCTAGCTTCTGTTGCTGCGTCTGCAAGAAGTACATTTTGTTTGTACAGAGCGTCGATCATCTCAAGTTGAGTTTGGGCTTGATCGCTGGTAATTTCGTTCCTCTGCATTTGTAGTATTACAGCGGCACGATCCATAGCGTTCTGAATGTAAAGCTGATCAGTGTAATTTAACTGCAACGCAGCTAGGTTCGTAGCTACATTCAAGGAATCAACAGCAGACTTATGAGCGCTTAACTGGGACTCTTTTAGTCTTTCAGCAGCCTCAACTTCTTCTTTCTCTAAGCGAAGCGTCTCCGCCTGCGAAGCTAATATAGCGTCTCGTATATCACGTTGTTCTATGTGGAAGTCTAATTCTTCTTTCGCTAGGGCTAACAGCTCTTTGGCAGCAGCGACTTCAACTTCCTTAGAGAGCACCGTCGCACGTGAACCTTGACCTCTTTGACCCTCAGCCACAATTAATGCATTTTGGGCATCTAACAGCTTCTTGGCAGCGAGTTCAACTCCCCTGAAAAGAGCTTGTTCATTAGCATCTTTCAGACCTAGATTTAACCTCTCTATCTCATCCGCAAAACCAGTTGTAGCATCGTTCGCAGACTTCATTTTATCTTTTAGGGTTTTGATAGAATCCCCTGCATCTTTCGCAGCATTCTTGGTCCTCATAAACGCACCAGCGATACCCGTGATAATAGGGATAGCAATGCCAAGGCCTGAGAACAAAGCGATGAACTTAGTTGTTTTAGCGAACATAGCCATTGTACCAACAAGTTGTGTAGCTTGTTGACCAAAGGCCACCATTACGCTCTGACCGCTACCTACTTGAACTGCAAAGTCACCGACCTGATAACCAGTCTGCTGCATCATTACACCAAGCTGATTAGTTTTTCTTGCTGTTTGTTGCATATGACCGCCAACCTTGGCAAAAGCCCCTGAACCTGCCGCCATTTGTGCGTTTAGTTTAGTTACCGCAGCTTTTTGTCCTTCAATGCTGATGATGTCTTTGCTACGTGCCACTGCAAGATCATTTAACTCTTTCGTATAGATGTTCATAGTGGTATAACCCGCTACGAACTTGTTCTTTAGGCGCTCTTCTTCCGTAGCTTGTTGTTTAGCAGCAGCAGCCGCCTGTTTATCAGCAGCTACCTTCTGTTGAGTGGCAAGGGAAGCAGCCTTAGTTGCAGCAATAGCTTGGTTTTCAACTAGAATACTCTTCTTTTGGGCATTGTAATACTTAACTACAGCACCATAGGCTTGGTTTGCAGTCAGATCGGAGTTTTTCTTGAGTTCACGTCCAGAAATTATAAGGGATTGAGCAAGCCGATTTTGTGTCTTTGTTCCATCTATAGCGGCTTTAGCCAATTTTACCATACGTGATTCAAGACGTTCAGCAGTAGAAACTGCTTTCTTCATCCCATCACTAACGTCTATGAATTTGACGCCAATCTCAATTAGATCGTTACCCATTTGCTTCCTCGCCAGTAGTTTTGATCCAGAGATTATCCAGAGATTTTATAGTAGTAACTTCCCAAGGGGAAAGATCGACACACATAAGATCACACCATGCCTTAATGATGTCGTAAGAGATAGGGTTAGGTCCACTCATACCATAAGTTCTACCGTCATGTAGCTCTATGAACGTATTCCATAAGTGAGAGGCGACATCAGGAAATATTGCATCGGCATTAGCTTGCTCAACTTCCTTGATGTCTGTCCCTAGTTGTTTGGCGACTTGAGCTAGGTGGTCGGCCTCAGTAGCTTTACCTTTGCCACCTGAGACCTTCCTACCCATTCTAAAGGAGTACTCAGCGAACCCCTCTAACTCTGCTTTTACTTGTCCAAAAAAGCCTGAGCGTCACCTAGTGCAGCATCGACTTGCTCACGAACCCAAGGGAGTGTTTCAAACACTTCACGTACCTTAGATTCTTTGCACTCAGGTTTTTCACCACCAAGAGTAATACTCCAACCATCTACGCACTTAACCAGAAGGTCCAGAGCAGATGCCTCTAGTTCCTCAGCAGTGAGGTTGAGTTTTCCACCTGTTCGTTGCGCTTTCATAAGGCGACGGTTCTGTTGGGCGTGAGAGATAGTCTTGTACTTCTTCGAATAAGGACCATGAATTGTAATGGTCATTTCTGATTTATCCTCATTAACGAGGAGTTCAGAGTTAATCGGGTTGTACAGAGTTACGTCTGTGGTTTCTTTGGTAGTACCAATATTCATTAAATCCATGTCGGGATTCCTTTTAAGTTGATTGTCGAGGTTACGTCGGGTTATTTATAGCAAGGGAGCATCAGACCCGACACCGATGCTCCCTTTACCCTAGCTAGGGATTAAGAAGTACGGGTCATCTTCAAGTTTGTGTTCTCAGTGCTATCAAACAATGCCACGAACGGCAGTGTAATCAAACGAGACTGAGGGTTTTGAAGTGGTACAGCCGCACCATTATACTTTACACGAGGGAACTCAAATGTATACGTGTTAGCGCCTGTAGGGTCATCGACCGACACAGTGATTGAGCTTTCGGTTTCATTCAGGAACTTGTTAATGAGTGTTTCATCTTCATAGTAAACTGTCATCGTGCCTTCAACTACAGCGTTACCGAACTCAAGTGATTGGGAGCTATCAGCGCCAATTACAAAGGTAGGTGCCAAAGAGTTAGACAGGCTAAAGTCAATAGAAGTAACGATAGAAATACCTGCCCCACCATCTGAGATAGTACCTGAGTAGCTATCGAAAGGTGCGTTAACAGAGGAAGCTGTTGGAGTGCCACCCGTTGAACCTGTTGTTCCAGCTTGGGTCATGCCCTTGCCAACCATATCAAAAGTCGCAGTAACCATCTGGTTAGGCGCAATGGAGAAGTTAGCTGTAGAGACTGAAAGTCCTGTGAACAAACGATACTGGTCGATGTCGTTAGCTGCATCTTCCATCGAGAAGAACTTAGGCGTTGTGCCTACCTTCAAAACGTCAGAGGCGTATGAGTTAAAGAAAGCTGATTCAAGTAGTTCGTCGTAGTCACCTTTACGGAGGTCTACTTCAATAGAACCGCCAGATTGCTTGTTACCGTGACGGTCAACTCGTGACATACGATCAGCTTGGATTTCGTTACCTTCAACACGATCTTTGGTCAAATCCAAGGAATGCGAGTTAATAGGAAGGTTAGCGAAAGTGGGCGAGGCTGGTGTTGTACCGAACGTAGTCTCAGCGATGTAAGACAAGCTGGAACGGCTACCTTGTGCAAAAGCCATAGTTATTCTCCTTCATTCAGAACTGACGTTCCGATCTTTGTGGGGGTGTAAGTTTTAGTGGGTTTTGCTACAGTCTTAGGCGCTTCCACGAGGGAAGGGTTTAGAACCGCAGCAACATTAGCGGGAACGTCATCACCGATGAGGTAAGTTTTACCGACGTAGGTAAAATTCTTTAGTGCTTTGTACATAATGTACTCCTTTAAGCGTTGTAGATGTACCAACCGATATTAACTACTGTGTAATACCAAGGGGTATCTACAAAGCCAGTGTCTCTTTCAGAGTAGTCAATAGAAACCTTAAAGGTATCATTATCTGCATTAGTAAAAGAGATACTAGTTGTAGCTTCAAAGGCAGTCATAACCTTGTTAGCTATATCGTCAGCCGTAGCAGGTCCGTTACCTTCGGGGGTATAGCAGAATACCCTAAAGACACCCTGATACCTTTGTTGTGGATTTAAGCCTCGTACAGCAGGTCTACGAGAGGTTGGGACAAAAGACACCTTAAGAAAGCTAGTACCTACCTGTGGGTCAAAGGAGACGTTCTCATAGGCTATCCCTGAAGGTAGACCAGCAGTGTCAGATAGGTGACTCTCAAGAGCGGCACGAATGTCATTATAAATACTCATCTGAACTCACTCCTAATCTTAGCAAAGACGCCATAACCATTCGGGTCTCTCTTCCAAGTTACTCCACCGTTCTCAACAGCATATGCATGAGGTGAACGGTTTCTAAGGGTAAAACTAATGTTACCAGACTTGATAAGTTCTTGGAAGTTTATACCGTTAATGTCAGCTTGTAGTTGAGCATAACCTTGTTCCTTCATCGACTGAGGATTCTGGTTCTTAGGTCTGTTATCTGAACTACGTCGTCTGCCACCACCAAAACCAGAGCGTCCGATGGAAAAGGAAGTAACGTAAGCACCTGTGTCAATAGCTTGGTCAGGTACACCACTGTAGATAGCGTAGTGCGCTATATCTTTTAACTCCTGTTCAAGAGCGTCAGCAGTCTTGCGTTCAATCTTCTCCTTAAAAGACTTGAAGGTAGTTTGTATACCACCATAGCTTTTACTTGAACTAACCATTAGTCTTTAACCTCGCAGATGTAGCAAACAGCAGCGCCGTCACTAAAGAAGGTTTGAACAGATACAATCTCGTATGTGTTACTAAGGCCTATGATCTTGTCTTCATCATCAGGTATAACACTAAGTCCTAACGCAGGTAGTACACAACGACTAGTTCCTCTGCGTACCTCGTCACTTCTGTATAGACCTATAGCGAAATCAAAGAAGTACCCAAGAGTGTCGTAGTCAGTTGTAGAAGAACCTTCCACAGAACTAGTACTAGGGTTATAAACGCCCGCTGAACTAGTTTTACGAAGTATTACGTCTGAACCATAATCCCTTACGAGATTTAGCAGATCAAAGGAGCGAAAAGACATGTCCTACTCCTTATTCATACTCTGGTGTTTGATAACTAGGAGGGTTCTTAAAGCGATCTCTGCGGAAGGAACCTTCGATACGATCTGTATTGGCCCTCACGGCCTCAACGGAAGTCTTAGTGATGCCACCAGCTAGTACCCCTACAGCAGCGCCCGAAGTCTTACCTTGGTACTCTAAGGTGTCTGCCAGAGCCTTGTACTGCTTGGCAAGGTCACTGTAGTCAGCTTTAAGAGCGCCTGACAATTCTGTGTTGACCTTACGGGAATACTTAGAAGCAATTGCACGAGCAGCCCAAGCACCAGCGTAGTACACGTTGTTACCATTCTCAGCAAGAGCGAAGGTAATCTCTTCGTTCTCTTTCTGCTGGTCAAGTGTTTCAGTATCACCAACCAAAAGTCTTACTGTGTTTAGTCTCCCAGATGCCGTGGTAGTATTTAAGTCAGTTGGATCATAAGACCAAGCCATAGTTATTGCCCCTCGAATTTATTTGATTTAGACATATTTAGGTCCGCTCTAAGAACTTGTAAATTCCAAGGTACGTTTAAGCCGCAGACGACATCACTGTTGATAGGGACAATGTGGTCTACGTGGTAAGGTACGCCAGTGGCCTCAGACATAAACTTAGACAGTTTGTATAGTCTCTTTATCTTTGCCCTCTGTTCACCTGTAAGCCAGATAGGAGTAGCTCTCTTCTCACCAGCCCGTCTGTTTAGGTTGTACTCTGTCCACTTGTATTTGTTAGAATGGTAGTATTGGTCTTGTGCGGACTTAATCTTATCAGCATTATCTTGTCTGTAAGATAGGTCACGGCTATTACTGCAAGACTTACACTCATGGCGCAAACCATCTTTAGCAGCAAGGCGCTTACGAAACTCGTCTGTACTCTTCTCTATGTTGCAGACAGCGCAAGTTTTCATAAGTCGTCTCCGTTGTTGTTATTCTACGAGAATACCATCTCGTACGTGGTAGAAGTGATCCATAATCCAAGCACTGTTGTTTAAGAACCTGCGAATAAGACCACGTTGCTTGTCGTCTAGCTTAGACTTCTTGCACTTTTTGGCCTCAAACTCAGAGGTACTTGATGTACGGTTCTTAACTTCTGCGTTAAGGAGGTTAACAAGTGTCTCTAACTGCTTTCCAGCTAGTTCTGACAACCTGTCACCAGCTTTAGTTTGGACTTCTAATTCTGTATTATGGTGAATGTAACCAGAGGCGTACAGGGTGGCGACCTTATCGGTGTCAATCCCTCGCTCTAACCAGTTAAAGTGATCCCCTTGGCTCCATGTCTTACTGTCTGCCATGAGAGGACGTTTGATAAAGACAGGCCAATCGACCTGCCAACCCAAGTATGTGGGGTGCATATGACTACTCCATTATATGTAGGATACTGTTGTGTTCTATTATTATTTGGGTTGAACCCCAAGCCGAAGCTCAGGGTCCACCGTTATCTTAGGAAGGGGTAGCTTATGCTACAACATCTTCGAAGAAGTAACCAAGGTCAGCGCCAACAACTTTCATGTCGTATGCCATCTTAACTTGGATTTGCTCTGCAACCTGTACACGCTTAAGTGCATCGTCTGAGAAGCTCTCAACTGTGATGCCGAGGTTGTTTACGCTTGGAATGTTGTTCCATGCGAATGTCAGACCAGCAGCAGGGGTCATCAGACCAGATGCGCGTGGTGTGTGTACCAAGAGTGCGTTCTTACCACCGATGAAAGCGTTAGCTTCTGCAAGACCTTCAGCAGCACCGTTCTTCACAGCTTCCATGACGTAGAAGTTCTCTACTTCAAAGATTTCAGCCAACTTAGCATCTGTAATCAGAGCAGTGTTGGAGACTGTTGCACCACCGTTCAAACGTGCAAGCACATCTGGGTGGTTGATGAGGATGTCACGAACTTCTTTGCCGATAACCATTGTGTTTGGCTTGAAGCCACCAGACTTAAGCTGCATGGTACGACGAGCAGTTGTCACATCAGAGATTGGTGTGGAGTTTGTGTAGTCAGACCACAGGTTAGATGGAGTAGCGTCTGTACCCCAGATACCAGCAGCAAAGAAGGAAGAAGCGAACTGCTCTTCACGCTCAATCAGAACCTGATTAACAAGTGTCTGTGCGCCAGCAGCACGGATTTCCAACATTGCATCTTCGTTAGCAAGTGTCTGCTCGTCGAAGTCCATGCCAAGACCATATACGTCAGCATAGTAGCTGTCGTTTGATACTGCCATACCAATGCGGTTTACTTCGGTACGTGGAGCAAGTTTCTTAACGTTACCAGAGCGGTTCATACCCGCACGGTCATAGATGTAGTATTTGTCAGACTGACGCTGAACACCCACTACTGGGAAAACCTTGTCAGCGACAAAGTTAGTTTGTTCTTGTACATACGCCAGTGTCAGGTTTGACAACGGTTGGTCAATATGTACATTGGATGGGGTCAAAAGAGGCATTATAATATTCCTTTAAATGCTTTGTTAGGGTTAGGCTACGACGTTACCGCCTTGGATAAGCTCAATAGCGATGATTTGACCATCGACACCAGCTTCCTTGGCGTAACCCATAACAACATCACCAGAAGCGGCTGTGAGTGCATCACCAGCGGCGTCTGTTTGAATTGCAGCACCAGCAGCGATAGTGCCACCAGCAGTTACCGTAACTTTGCCTGATACGCAGATAGTAGTTGCGTTACCGACAGCAGCGCCGACCAAGCATACACCGTAAGCCTGTTCACCAGCAGCACCTGCGGTAGTGACAGCGCCACCAGCGTCAAGAGTTACGAATTTGAATTGAGTAGTACCACCAGCACCAGCGATTTCGGTGCGGTTATCACGAGATGACATAACAGCCATGATTATTCCCCTTTATAGGATTTGTTAATAAGTGTCTTACCAGCATCGGTCTTAGCTACAGCAGCGTAAGCCTTGGCAAATTCACTCTTTTTGAGTTGGTTGTCGTCCATGTAGGACTTTACGAGGGCATCTAGTTTGTCGGCAGAGGTAGCGAACTCGCCGTCTACATCGGACTTACCAAATTCTTGCATGGCTGCATCAAAGGCTGCATCAGCGGCCTTAAGAGCTTCCATAATTGCTTCATCTTCGTAGAACTTAGCTACGAGGGATTTAGCGACATCAGTTGCAAAGTGTGGGAGAGCCTCACCAGCACGTTTTGTCAGTTCGATGTCAGCTTTTTCAACTTCATGTTCACGCTTGGCTACTTCAGCAGCTTCAAGTGCTTTAAGAACTGGGGCTGGGATGTCAGACTTAACTACCATCTCGCCTTCGATGTCCATCATCTCAACTTCAGCTTTCTTTTCGATAGCTTCAGCAGAAATAACGTAGCCATTTTCGATCAGACCCTTGCGGAGCATCTCGTTGTCAGCCTTAAGAGCAGCGACTTCAG
>Ga0307984_1000483_pt1 | contig 17334 bp, 17 predicted proteins | sample EllFjometageno78_FD_203169 | JGI IMG/M metagenome (GOLD analysis project Ga0307984, IMG submission 203169) | Marine microbial communities from Ellis Fjord, Antarctic Ocean - #78 | ecosystem: Environmental > Aquatic > Marine > Unclassified | place: Southern Ocean | collected 2014-10-09
GCATTTTTATTTTCCATGGTCAAAAAGGGTTCTTTTACAGGGACGTAAAGGTACTGAAAAATCGGATTGATTTAACAGATGTTCTGAGTCGTATCTTGTAGCCATATGGAAAAGCTTAAATCTATTCAGAATTGTCACCCTATGCGTGTGATTTTTACGTTAGTGATGACTCTATTTGTCAGTATTACTGATACTTATGCTCAAGTTGGTGTGGAGGATGCAACGTATCAAGTAGCCGTCCTTCAGTATAGAGGAGGGGGGGATTGGTATGCCAATCCTACGAGTTTGCCTAACTTGATTCGATTTTGTAACTCTGAATTAAGCATGAATATCGACGAAGAAATGGTTTATGTCGAGGTTAATTCACCAGATTTATCGCTCTTTCCGTTCATTCATATGACTGGACATGGGAATGTGGTTTTCTCATCTTCAGAAGCACGAAATTTGAGTAATTACCTGCTTGCAGGTGGCTTTCTGCACATCAGTGACAACTATGGTATGGATGCCTATGTCAGGAAGGAGTTTTTGAAAGTTTTTCCGACATTAGATTGGGTGGAAGTACCCTTCAGCCATCCAGTGTATCACCAAACCTTCGATTTCGATCAGGGTTTGCCTAAGGTACATGAACACGATGATTTGCCTCCACGAGGTTTGGGGCTTTTCTTCGAAGGGCGACTCTTGTGCTTCTACGATACAGAATGTGATTTGGGTGACGGTTGGGAAGACTATCAAGTGCATAGAGACCCAGAATCAGTGCGTTTGTTAGCGCTACAGATGGGGGCAAACCTCCTTCAATTCGCCATGGGTGGCGCAGAGTAAATAGCTCTTTTAAAAACTATGCGGGTTTAAGTGTTGCTTTAACGATCCCTTTTTCGTCCATTGATTTGGTGAGTTCGAGTCCGTTTGCGTGCATGCACTCAACGAGATCATCCCATGTATCCTCAGTCCCATCTGCGTACTTTTCTCTGAGGTCGTCAAGACGTTCTCCAGCAACTTCTGCAAGGACATCCCAATACTCATTTGCCACAATTCCTGTTCTGGGTTTCCCGAATCGTTCCCAAAGTATTTTCATCGCCGTAGACAGCGAAGATTTCCCGTCAGTGACTTTCATGATTCGGGTATCGCAAATAAATGCAAGGACCGACCCTTCTACGTAAATAGATCCTTTGCGACCTTTCGCACCGAGGCGATATCCATCGAGCCAAGTATCGTAACTGGATTCTGCCACACTTAAGTTATGTCTTCCAGGATTGTTCAGGTGTCTATATAGTAGCGCCTCCATGAGTGTACTCCATCCCTTAAGATCGATGCACCCCGATTCGAACAAGAAAAGGTCGCCCATATAGGTCGTGACCCCCTCGGCAATATATCCCAATCGGCTAGGGGAAGAATTTTCGAAATTGTAGGGCATCCATTCAGAGGGTCTGATTCGCTTGACATTCCAAGCGTGATACAACTCATGTGATGCAATCCCCACCAGTTCATTGTAGCCATGTTGGGTTTGAATTTTTGCAGAAGGGCCTAACGCAATGACAGTGCTGTCTTCGTGTTCCACTCCGTGTCTGACCTCCGTGTCTGAGGGCAGGAGGTATAGGAAGTGATAATCTGAGGTAGGGAAGGTTCCGAAGGCTGAGATTTGGCTTTTTGAAAAAGTGATGTGATCCGCCATGAACTTTTTCTGTTGCGGAGGAGCGTCCCCATAGGTCCAAACATGGAAATTCACCATCTTGTCACTGTCCTCAACGTCATACGTTTCATGCCAAAGCTTGGGTGATGCCATCCACGGGCTATCCATCGCATGTTGCATGTCATGTGCGATCAGGCATCCATCAACAGTCGGAAGTGCTGTCGCAATGTCCCAGTTTTCAGGGATGTCGGAAAGCGTTATTTTGTATCCCAGCGTGTGGTTTGATCTGTCGTAGATAAAGCAGTTTACGGGATTGACATATTGAAGGTCGTCAGACACAAACGTAGAACCGGCATTGAGGATGTCTGCTTGAAAGATCCAACGCAACCGATGAATGCCCTTTGGGATGATCCATCGATGTAGGTCGGACTTTGCAAGTTTAATCTCAGATCCATTCTCTAAAACGCCTGCCATCTTGATGATATACTGCGCAAAATTTGCGCACTCATATCTTCCAGGTCGCCAAACCGGCAATTGCGCTTCCCAGGATTCATCTCTCTCGGGAAAAACGGCGTCAAATGAAAGTGCCGACGAATTTTTAACGCGCGCAATTCTAAGGTCGATCATTTTTGCGTTCGGAGTCATTTCGTTGGCTTAGGTGTTTAATGGAGAGAATGAAATCTGTTGTTCGAGGGTTCGCTATTCTACGCAGCCGCTATTCAAACATTTCAGAGACTGGCTTTCCCGTAGTCCCGTTCGGATATGGAAGGCCAGCAATAGAACAAATGGTCGGAGCGATATCTCGGATGTGTGTCCGCGCATAGGTAGAGCCGTATCTCACTCCAGCCCCATAGAAGATGCAAGGGACATGTGTGTCGTAGGCAAATGGACTCCCGTGTGTCGTTCCCGTACGACCATAAGTAAGCCATCCGGGTTTCATCACCAGAAGGACATCTCCACTTACACCGGGCATATGTCCTGCATAAATGCGTTCTGCGATCGGGTCTACTGCTGCTTTCGTGGCCAAATCAACCTCTGCAATGCTTTGAATAATGCCCGCTTCTTCTAAGGCCAGTTTGCTGATGTATCTCTGTAACCCCGCACCGTCAAGTGTGCTATTGGTGTTCCCATCTGCCCAGTTGTAGGCCTCTTCAGAAATGAAAATAGAGTTGTTGCTTACATTGTCAATCCAATTCCGGGCACCATATCTCTGGTCCAGATTCTCCTCGATTCTGATCTGCATGTCCCCGTGACTCCAATAATCTACAGGGAGTCCGACGGATTGTCCGTAGGAAGGGACGGTCGCCCCTCCATGGTCTGAGGTTAAGAAGACGGTCCATTTTCCTTCCCCCACTTGATCATCCAAGGCGTCGAAGAATCTTTCCAGTTCTAAATCCAACCGGAGATACATGTCCATCGTTTCAATCGCGTGCGGTCCGCATCGATGTCCGACGTAGTCTGTCGCAGAAAAACTCATGGTGAGCATATCACACACGTCATCTTTGCCCAAATCTTCACCTTCGATTGCGGAGAGCGCGAAATCTACGAGAATGGTATTTCCTCCCGGTGTTCCCTTGAGGACATCATATCCGCCATTTGCTTCTTTCAGAGCGTCTAGGAGGTACGGGAATGTGGGTCTGATTTCACCCGTGAACGAACCCTCGTATGGATTGTTGTCAGGCGTGCAGCTGGTGTATACATCTGCCGTTTTCAAGAGGTCCCATCCGAGGCTTGTGAGTCGTTCAGCTTCCCCTTTTTCATTAAAGGATTTGGCCCAAACTGGCAATTCATCTCCATAGTAGGTACTTGTAATAAAATGACCTTTGTCTTTTCCGTAAAACCAGTAAGCACCATCAGCGGCATGTCCTGCGGGGAGGATCGCTCCTCGGTCTTTCAGACTGACTCCGATGACTTTTGCATTCAGTCCTGTAGCGAGTTTGAGCTCGTCACCTATCGTAGATGTGACGAGCCTTGCGGGGGACATCTTTCCAGCCGATCCATACATTGTTCCGTCCTGATCGATCCCATCCACACCTACGCCAAGCACTGTAGAATCCGACGCACAGTACACAGTAACCCCGTCTTCTCTCACGTACCAATTGTTTGCGACAATGCCATTAATAGATGGCGTCGTTCCCGTAAAAATGGACGCATGTCCCGGACCAGTATAGGTCGGAGCGTATCCGTACTGATGATCGTACATCGTAAATCCGCCATCGACAAGACGTGCAAACCCTCCATCTGAAAAATAGGGAGAAAACCTGTGGAGATAATCCGCACGCATTTGGTCTATGGTGATCCCCACGATAAGTCGGGGCATTTCATCAGACCCACGCTCCATGACAACCTTTTTTTGAACGCTGCAGCTCACGGCCACAATAAGAATTCCTACAAGGATAAAAATCTGTTTTATGCGATCCATCTTCATTTTATTTATTTTGCCCAAACCTTAAATACCACCCAACCCACAGCCAAACAAGCCACTACGCTGACGAAGATGTTCGCGAGCGCCCACATGGTGTTTCCATCTTGAAAAAGGCGAAGCGTATCGATTGAAAAAGTCGAAAAAGTCGAAAATCCGCCACAAAATCCGACAGCCAAAAGCGGCATCCAAATAGAATCTCTGTCCCATTTGGCGCCCCCATAAATGATTAAAGCAGCCAGGAGTCCAGTGGCGATTACGTTTGCAGCAAGAATCCCGAGGGGTGCCATTGCAGAACCCAAATTGTTTCCGCTGCTTGCAAGTTTATTGACGCCCGCGCCCAATAACGCTCGGGCTACACTTCCCGCGCCGCCGCCTATAAAAATCGCTGTCAGGGTCACAAAGTTAATCGACATTATTTGGAGTCTAGGTTGAGTCTGGGACGAATCGCTTTAAGTACAACACCTCCGAGAGTCGCTCCAAGCATCCATCCAAAGAGCACATCTCCAGGGAAATGAACCCCCAAGTGAATGCGGCTATATCCGATGAGCAAGGCCCATCCGATAAGAATCCACAACCACATCGTTCCACCAAAAATCATGGAGAGAAGACCGCCTACGTATACCGCAACAGCCATGTGGTTTGCAGCATGCGAAGAAACGAAACCGTACGTGCCGCCTTGATATAACGTGCCATCACTGCTTTTGTAAAGATGCACATCTTCCACGAAATCTACTCTGTGTGAAGGTCTGACTCTTTCCGCCGTAGGTTTGATTACCCTCGCTGAAATAACATCCGCAAGTCCCACAGAGATCATGATTCCCAAAACCGCCAACAGCCGAGATTTATTCTCAGGGAGATGTTTCCAAAGTAAAAAAAGAATCCCGAGATACAGAGGTGTCCAGGCAATGGGTTGGCTTATCCACCACATCAGCTTGTCACACGAGGGACATGCGCCGTTGATCGCAAAAAACAACGACTCGTCCATATTTGACAACCAATCGATCACTGGGCTGAATCGTTATGCGTAGATGCCCTCAATAAGTGCATCATATTTGGTTTTTATCGGCTTGCGCTTGAGCTTAAGGGTCGGTGTAAGTTCTCCTCCTTCAATCGAGAATGGCGTTGGAAGAACGCGAATAACCTTCACGCGTTCCCATTGGCTGAATGGCTCCATCAATGTGTTGACCTCTTCCATGATGCGGTCGGTAATTCGTGTATCGTCACCAATCTTGTCATCTCCTGGGTAAGTGTGGTCGTGGCGTTTGCACCATTCGTTGATCGCTGTGGTGTCAGGAGAAATCAGGGCTGCGGGGTGTTTTCTGTACTCACCTACGACCATGACTTGTTCGATAAATAGAGATGCCTTGAGTGCATTTTCGAGAAGGGCAGGAGAGACATACTTTCCGCCCGAAGTCTTGAACATTTCTTTTTTGCGATCTGTAATCCTTAAGAACCCGTCCCCATCAAGTTCACCTATATCGCCGGTATGGAACCAACCGTCTTTAATGACTTCTGCCGTTTTCTCTTCGTCCTTGTAGTATCCCATCATCACATTTGGACCTTTTACGAGAATCTCTTTGTCTGGCCCGAAGCTGATTTCGACACTTTTCACAACTTTACCTACGGTGCCTATTCGAAGCATTTCAGGTGCGTTAATTGTATTCACGGTAACGACAGGCGATGTTTCTGTAAGACCATACCCTTCGAGAACGGGAATGCCTGCGCCGTTAAAAAATCTCGCCAGACGTGCTTGAAGCGCCGCCGAACCAGACGCAACCGCTTTAATACCTGTAAGACCCAACGCTTCTTTTACTTTCGAGAAGACGAGTTTGCGTGCCATTTTGAGCTTAAACCCGTACAGACCGTGGCCTTCTTTTTCAGGTTCCCATGCGAGAACGACCCCCAAAGCCCAATTAAATATGACGGTCTTTACGCCGCCTGCTGCACGCCCTTTTGCGACAATCCCGTCATAAAACTTCTCAAGAAGTCTAGGTACAGCGGTAAACATAATGGGTTGAGTCGCGTTGAGGTCATTCTTGATTGTTTCAAGAGATTCTCCGAAATAAATACTTGCACCCATATACATGTATAGGTAGTGAAGCATCCTTTCAAAAATATGACAAACCGGTAAAAAGCTGAGCACCCTCATCTCACCATCCACACCGTCCAAAGGAACACGCTCCTTTGCGATCAATGCATTTGTCACTACGTTGTTGTGCGAGAGCATGACGCCCTTCGGAAGTCCTGTCGTTCCAGAGGTGTAAATGATCGTTGCGAGATGTTCTGGCAAGACGGCTTCACTTCTTGCATCAAGAGCGGTTTGGTCTTTCTCGCCTCCTGCTTCTAACACCTTTTTCCATGAATCGGCACCCTCTACGTTCTCAAATGTAAAGACCCCCTTTAAGGTAGGGCACTCCTCTTTTACGGCCTGCACTTTCGCAAAAAGCTCCGCATTCGACACAAAAACGAACGTCGATTCACTGTGATTGATAATGTACTTGTAATCCGCCTCGGTCATTGTGGGATAGATGGGCACGTCAATGCCGCCAGCCTTCATAATCGCATGGTCCATGACATTCCACTCACACCTGTTGTTGTGAGAAATCAGCGCAACCTTATCGCCCACGTTCATGCCCATCGCAATCAAACCGCGTGAGGCTCTGTCCACTTCCGCTACGAATTCTTTCGTGGAGTAGCTTAATTTCTTCCCACTTCCATCGTTGGGCATAGAAAGCATCACATCTAGCGGGTTATTCTCAAGCTGATATTGCGGGAAATCAAAAAGTCTGGTTGGATTCTTCATCTGTCAAATTATTTAGGCAATTCTACAATATTACAACATTACAACAGTTCACCACATTGATTGCAGTGCTTTGCCCTGTCCGTATGATCAGTTGCATTGCAATTCTCACAAGCCTGCGTATTTGTATTGGGTTGGAAGCGGCTGGCAACGACAAGTTCTGACCCTATAATTCCAGTGGGAACAGCAATGATCGCATAACCGATAAGCATAATAATCGACGCAATGGTTTGGCCTAGAACGGTGACAGGAACGATGTCTCCATACCCCACAGTCGTGACTGTCACGATGGCCCAGTAGATACTCCGGGGAATACTGTTGAACCCATGTTCACCATGCTCTACGAGGTAAACCATGGTTCCTAAAAGTGTCACCAATACGAGGACCGCCCCAAGGAACAAGAGGATCTTGTTGCGCGCCCCCCATAACGCAGTCTTTAACACGGAGGCCTCTCGTATAAAATTCACCAATTTGAGGACCCTAATAACTCTCAATAATCGAAGCACTCTAATCACCATTAAACTTGCAGCGCCTGGGATGAACAGCTCAACAAACGTAGGCAATATGGTCATTAAGTCTATGACCCCATAAAACGAAAAGATGTACCCACTTTTGCGTTTTACAGCGACAATTCTGAGGATGTACTCAAGTGTAAAGAGGCCGGTGAAAAAGTACTCAATGTACCTCAGTAAGGTTCCATATTCTGCTTTGATGTCGGGTACGCTTTCGAGCATGACCACAACGACACTTAAAACGATTGCCCACAACAAGAATATGTCGAACAGCCTGCCGTTAGCGGTGTCTGCTTCAAAGATAATGTCGTGTAGTTTCTTTCGATTCATATGCGAATGTAGTGAACTTTTATAGCAGAACGAAAAACGGTGTTATTTGTGCGTCATGCGAAAAAAGGAGAGACTGTCATTTCTTTAGATCCTCGCGTGTGAAGATAAAAGCCTTCACCGGATTTTGCGCCCAGTTTCCCTGCCATCACCATGTTTACAAGCAGAGGGCATGGCATGTACTTGGATGAACCAAGTCCGTCGTGAAGAACACGCATGATTGACAGGCAGATATCGAGTCCTATAAAGTCAGCGAGTTGTAGGGGCCCCATGGGGTGCGCCATTCCGAGCTTCATGACGGTGTCGATTTCCGAGACTCCCGCGACACCTTCGTTGAGGGTGATAATCGCTTCGTTGATCATGGGCATGAGGATGCGATTCGCGACAAATCCAGGGTAGTCATTTACTTCTACAGGAGACTTTCCCAGTGCACAACTAAGTGCCATTGTTTCAGAACATGTTGCGTCAGACGTCGCATACCCACGAATTATCTCAACAAGCTTCATGATCGGCACAGGATTCATGAAGTGCATCCCGATGACTTTGTCCGGACGATTTGTCGCAGATGCAATCTCTGTAATCGAGATCGAAGAGGTATTTGTCGAGAGGATACAGTGGGGTGGAGCGAGTGCATCTAGCTCTCGGAAAATCTTGAGTTTTAAGTCCAGGTTTTCTGTCGCAGCTTCTACAACCAAATCTGCATTTTCGACAGACGCGGACATGTCAGTCGATGTATTGAGGCGCGCCAGGGTTTCCGACTTCTCATCCTCTGTGAGACGTTCCTTCGACACCAAACGACCTAGATTCTTCTCTATGGTCGCTGTCGCTCTAGATAGCGCTTCAGACGACATGTCCACAAGCGTTACGGAGTGTCCTTTTTGGGCAAAAACATGGGCAATGCCATTCCCCATTGTTCCAGCGCCTATTACAGTAATTGCTTTCATGAGATAAAGTTGATCAGCCCTTTTTCGTAGCCTTATTGCCACCCGCTTTCGATGGCGCAGCCTTTGCTGAAGCTCTCTTCTTTGCGACTGGTTTATGCGCTACGTGCTTTTTCTTGGCTGCAGGCTTCTTCTTTGCCGTTGTGCTCTTGTCTTTTGTCGCATCTTTTTCTTCACCGTCTTCAGACTCTTTCGGATCTTCAGGGTCAAATGGCAGCGCTTTTTGATCGATCAAAATATTGTACCACTGCACCAGTTTCCGAAGGTCAGAAGAATACACACGGTCGTGATCTAAGTTTGTAATGACACTGTCTACAAAATCTTTGATTTCTTGGGGCGTAGAATTGTGAGAGAGCACTTCAGCCCCCTTGGTTTTCTTATGCATCTTCAGGAGAATCTCCTGTAAAGGGACATCGTCTTTAAGGGTATACATCGTGATGTCGTTCAGACTACTTACACGGATGGACCCGGGAACGCTGGTGCGCTTTCCGTCCAACATGCTTTCAACGACAAGGTTCTTTGCCGATGAGGCAAGAACTTTAAATAATCCGGGCTTGCCCGAAATGGCGAGTACTTCTGAAATTTTCATTCTTATGTATTGTATAGTGGCGAAAGTACGAAGAAAGTCTACTTTTTAATGACTTTCATATTTCGGGATTGCCTTGAGTACTTCTATGGGCTGTGATGGGTCTGTTGCGACGACATAGTGTTGGAGACCATTTGTAAGAAGCAGGGTTGGGACTTTAAGCACGAGATTGTAACGTGCAGCTTGGTCAAGAGCGGTTTGGCCTAAAGGGATGGAAGGCGCTTTGCACTCGGCCAATAAGATGGGGTTGCGGTCGCGGTTGAAGCAGACCAAATCGGCACGTTTTGACAAATCGTTGAGGATGAGCGTATGCTCTACAGCCATGAGCCCCATCGGATACCCAAGCTCTTCAGAGAGGTGGTAAATCAGGTGTTGACGCACCCACTCTTCGGGCTCCAGCGCCACCCATTTGCGCCGAATTAAGCACAGAATCTCATCGTGTTTTTCTCCTTTGCGCGCGACGAGGGTCGGTTGGGGGAGGTTTAATTTGGGGAGATCGGCTTGTCTTGACATGGTGCGAAGTTAGAGATTGAAGTTGTTAACTTCGCTCTATGGCTCACAGGCAAATCATACGGAACGTTCGGTCGGGTAAATTTGCGCCTATCTATGTCCTTCACGGAGAGGAAGCATTCTTTATAGAGGAGATCACGAAGGTTTTGTTGGCGTGTACCGTTGATGAAGCGTCGAAAGATTTTAATGAGACCGTGGTGTATGGACGGGATACGGACATCAATCAAATACTGGCTTCTGCGAGACGGTTCCCCATGATGGCAGAACGTCAACTCGTACTTGTTAGGGAGGCGCAAGACTTGAAGTGTTGGAAGCGCAAAGATGAACTTGAAAAGTTGGCAGCGTATGCAGAGTCTCCTGTGTCGAGTACGGTGTTGGTTTTTGCGTACATGAATAAAAAGATTGACGGCAGATCGAAGGCCGTCAAAACGTTGTCAAAAAACGGCATCCTCTTTTTAAGCGAGAAAGTCAGGGACTATAAGCTGTCTGAGTGGATTTCTTCTTATGTCAAGGATCAGGGATTAACCATCAATGGTCACGCCTCTCAACTCCTGTCTGAATATCTGGGGAACGATTTAAGAAAAGTGGTCAATGAAATTTCAAAACTTAAAATTTCTTTGCCTGCAGGGAGTGAGGTTACCTCTGAAGTCATCGAGAAGCACATCGGAATCAGCAAAGAATACAACGTATTTGAATTGCAGAGAGCACTGGGGGGCAAGGACGTGGGGAAGGCTTCACGCATCGTAAATCACTTCGAGTCAAACCCGAAGAACAATCCTCTGGCGATGGTTATCCCGGTACTGTCAGCCTATTTTGCGAAGCTTTTTGTCTATCATGGATTGAAAGATAAATCGCAACAATCGGCAGCCAAATCCATGGGGTGCAGTCCTTTTGCCGTTCGAGATTATTCCGCAGCATCCAGACTTTATGAGGTCAATAAAATCGCCCGAATCTTCAGCTATCTCCGTGAAGCAGATCGGAAATCGAAAGGTCAAGGGAATGCGACAATCTCTGAAGGGATGATTCTTCGTGAAACAATCTTTAAGATTCTCCATTAATTTATAGAAAATTAGGCGTAACGAGTTTGGCATAATCTATGCTAACTTGCAAACCTGTAAGATTAAGAAATCCGTAAGAAATTCATATGAAACTTAAGAATATTTACCGTTTAGGAATGACAATTGTAGCTTTGATCGCTGTGACTTTGAGTCCTCAAGCTCAGGCCCAAAATTTGGTACCGAACAGTGGGTTCGAAGACACAAATATTAACAAGTTGCGTTCTTATGGCCAAATGGAAGAGGTGAGTAAGGATTGGTTTTCTGCGACGGAGGTTCCAGCAGACATTTATGGTGACGGTGCAAAGGGAGATAAAATCGCGATTCCCAAAAACAAATATGGAACGCAGCAGCCTGCGGCCGGTCTTTGTTATGCTGGATTTAGGGCGTATTCAAAAGATTCCCGCATGCAGCGTAGTTATTTGGAAGTACAATTGCCCCAGATGTTGGACCGAGATGTGATGTACTGTGTGTCGTTTGACATCAGTTTGGCCGATCTAAGTAGATATGCTGTAAATGACATTGGCGTCGTTGTCAGTGACAGGAAAATTGAGCAACCGAACCTCGGGGACATGATTCGACAGCCTGATGTCCAGCAGAAGACAAACAAAGTATTTGAGTATACTGAAGGATGGGAGAAGTTTTGCGGAACATTTGTAGGTACGGGTCAGGAAGAATACATTGTCATAGGATGTTTCGGGAGTCGTTCCGACATGACCATAGAGAAAGTAAAACGTCCTATGGGTCTTACTGGAGCTCAACTGAATCACGCATATTACTTCATTGACAACGTTGAGATCATTGAAATTCAAGCCAAATCTCAATGTAAATGTTCGGCTGCTGAAGAACGAGATATGGATTTGGTGTATGGATCTTCTTCTGTGCAAAACGAGGACATGACGGATGTCGAAAAAATCAATTCAAGTGCGATTTATTACGCATTTCTCAAGCGCACTCCTACAGGTTCTGGAAAACAGACAGTTGCTAATATCGCGACAATCCTCAAGGCAAACCCAAGTATGAAAATAAACATTGTGGGTCACTGCGACGAGGATGAAGCAAGTGAAGGCCAAATCAATGCACGCTACAAAATAATCGGCAAGAATCGCGGAGATCAAATACGTCGCATGCTTGAAGCTGAAGGCGTCCCTGCTTCTCAGTTCTCTGTTACGGATATCGGAGCACAAGATCCTGCAAACTCTCGTGACACCGACATCAGTCGTGCTAAAAACCGACGCGTCACGTTCGAGATTAATTAAAAAATCTGACTGCGCTTAACCGGCGTAGTGGACTTTGTTTCTATACTCCTTCGGCACCATCAGCATCGCGAGGAACGCCAGAGAGAAGAGGATGATCATGGCGAGGATAGACTCTCTCATTGAGCCTGTGTAGCCTTCGATGTATCCCCATCCGAACATCCCGATAATCAGTCCTCCTTTTTCGAGGACTTCGTAGAAGCTGAAATACGAGGCGGGGTCTTTCGTTGTCGGCAGGATTTTCGAGTAGGTCGCTCGGTTTAGGCTTTGCGTGCCTCCCATAAGGAATCCTATCGCCCCAGCCGCCACATAGAACCCCATCTTCGTTGTTGCGAAGAAATAGGCGTACAAACACAACGCAGCCCATCCGACGATGCAAGTCATCAGTGCTTTGATGTTTCCAATTCTTCGACTCACCGCACTCAATCCAAACGCTCCGGGTATGGCGAGAAGGTTCACCACAAAGATGGTAATGATGAGTTCTTTTTCATCGAGCCCCACTTCTTTGATGCCGAAGGAAGAGGCCATAATGATAATGGTCTGTATGGCCATGCTCATTACAAAAAATGCCCCCAGATATCTTTTGAGGTGAACGAACCCTTTCAACTCTCGGGCGACGCCTACGAGTTCTTTAAATCCTTGCGCCAGAATATTCCCGGGCGGCAAGTCTTTGATCTCGCTCTCTGGAAGGGCATTGAATGTGATGTGGGCAAAACCAAACCACCACAAGCCCACAAGGACGAAGCAAAACGTCGTCGTATGTGAGCCTATACCTAAGATCATCCCCGCACAGATCACGAGTATGATCAGCGAACTCCAGTAGCCCATGGCGTACCCTTTTGCACTCAACCTGTCGTGTTCTTCTCTGGGCGCGATCTCAGGCAGGAAGGCATTGTAAAACCCCACACTCCCCCAAAACCCCAAGCTCGCTAGAAAGAACGGCACCATGCTCAATTCCAAATGATCGGCATCAAACCAATACAGCCCCACACATCCCGCCGACCCGACATAGCAGAATATCCGCATGAACAATTTCTTTTTCCCGGCATAGTCTGCGAGCCCGCTCAGCAAAGGGCTGATGATGATGATGGTGAGGAAACTCGTCGCCAGGACATAGCTGTACAGCTGCGTGTTGACGAACTCCATCCCCAAAAACATCACGTTGTCCGTCCCGTCTATGATCCTTTCTTCCGCATCTTTTTCAGAGGTCACGTTGTTATAAAAGACCGGAAAAATCGCTGTGGTGATGACCAGCGAGTAAACATTGTTTGCCCAATCGTACATCGCCCATCCCCACTTGACTTTTTCTGGCCCCTCTTTTTTGAAAATCTTTAACATAAGCGACAAGATAGTGTGAACTCACCTATACCTTTGCGACAGAAATAAATCCTGATGAAGAATTACGATGTTGTTGTGGTCGGAGGCGGTATTGTAGGGGCGGCCACGTTTTACAAGATGCAGAAAAGGTTCCCTGATAAGGTAATGCTGCTTATTGATAAAATGCCTGCACTTGCGGCACACCAAACCGGTCACAACTCTGGTGTCATTCACTCTGGACTCTATTATAAACCGGGATCTCTGAAGGCCGAGAACTGCGTCAAAGGCAGACATGAACTCGTCCGTTTTGCAAAAGAGCATCACGTGCCACACGATGTCTGTGGCAAGGTGGTCGTCGCTGCAAACGCCACGGAAATGGGATCTCTGAATACAATCCACGGCTTGGGCCTTGAGAATAAAATCGAAGGCATCGAGCTGATCAACTCGGATCAGCTCCGCGACATCGAACCGGAATGTAGGGGAGAGGCTGCGCTTTGGGTTCCGTGTACCGGCATCATAGATTTTGTTTCTGCGACAGAGAAGATGGTTGAAGTCGCACTTGGCATTCAGCCGCTTTCTTCTGTCCATCTTTCGGAAGAAGTCTTGGATTTCAACCCCGAAGGTGAGGGCACGCTTGTGACGACTTCCAAGGCCAAATATGTGACGAAACATCTGATCGTTTGTGGTGGCCTCCAAGCTGACCGTCTCGCAAAAAAAGACGGGGTCAAACTGCGTGAGAAAGTCGTCGGATTCCGGGGTGACTACTACGAACTCAACGACCACGCCAGGCACAAGGTCCGCAACCTTATCTATCCCGTGCCCAATCCCGACTTCCCCTTCCTTGGCGTTCACTTCACCCGAATGACGAATGGCGAAATCGAGTGTGGCCCTAACGCCGTCTTCACGTTCAAGCGTGAGGGCTATGGCAAGACCGATTTCAACCTGCGCGACACCGCCGATGCGCTCGGGTACTCTGGAACATGGAAGCTGTTCTTCAACAACGTGAGTTTCGGCATCAACGAATACCGCCGCGCGTTCTCAAAACGTCTGTTTCTGAAAACGCTTCAACATCTCGTTCCTTCCCTCACCATGGACGACCTCCGTCCCGGGAGATCAGGCGTTCGTGCGATGCTCCTTAATCGGCAAGGCGACACGGGTGACGATTTTCGCATCGAAACCACCGACCGCAGCATCCATGTCTTGAACGCGCCCTCTCCAGCGGCGACCGCTGCGCTCGCCATAGGCGACTACGTCGCAGATCGGTATGCGGAACGGTTTGCATGAAGTTGACGTCAGAGGCTCTTTTTGCGACAAAAACCCATAAAACGTTGTTAATGTTATTAAATGACGTTAAAAGCATTTAAAACGCACGAAAAGTGGTGATTAGTAAGTGAAAACACCAGCTTATCCCAACTTGGTTTTTATGTAAGTTATTGACAAACATTTGATTGGATGGCGTCCCCTATTGCATTGATGTTTTTTTTTTGTAGCTTGGAAAATACTTGTTCCATTTGTGATCTGCCTAAAATGAAATTTATTGCTCTTGATCTTGAGACTGCAAATCCTTGTCAGTCGTCGATATGCCAAATCGGTATTGTGTTTGTTGTCAACTCTGTTGTGGAGGATACGTGGGAGTCCCTCGTTGACCCTAAGGAGGATTTCAATTACAACAACATTGCGGTTCACGGTATTAAACCCAACGATGTCAAGTTTGCACCTACGTTTCCCTTGTTGTACGAATCGCTTGCGATGAAATTAAATGGGAATACGGTTGTACATCATACTTCTTTCGACAGAATTGCATTGAACAAGGCCTGCGACAAACACGGCCTGCCCCGCTTCGATGTTGAATGGGTCGATTCTGCAAAAATTGTGCGCAAAGCGTTGCCTCAATTTGCGAAAAGTGGATATGGTTTAAAAAATGTAGCGAATCATTTCGGATATACATTTAAGCATCACGATGCGCTGAACGATGCGCTTGCCTGCGCGTTTATTACATTGAGATGTAATGAAGTTTTGATTGATGATAAAATGGAAACAGTGAAGTAGCGACCTTGATTATTCATCTTAAATTGCAAATAAAAAAACAATGAATCACCTTCCTCTTTTGTTCTCCTCAAAAATGAATTTTGTTGCAGCCGTTCTGCTTCTGTCTTCTTCGATGAGTTTTGGCCAAGCCGAGATCTGTCCAGGCGCAGATGTTGTCGTTTCAGCCGAAGGCATGTCTTATTCTCCTGCAGCATTAATTGTTGAAGTAGGAACGACGGTCGGTTGGGTGAATTATGGAGGGTTTCACGATGTCAATGGTGCGAATAGTTCGATTACGACCCTGCCGTTTTACAACCCCGAATCATTTTATTTGGCGCATGTTACCGGCACTGAAGAGGGTGTGTGTATCGGCACCCATACATTTACAATTCCTGGAGTCTACTTTTATGACTGTTCGTCCTACGGGCATGCTGGTTCGGGAATGGTCGCAAATGTGACAGTGATGGCAGTTGTACCTGGGTGTACTGATTATATGGCGTGTAACTTTGACATTGCCGCCACAGAAGATGACGATTCATGTGATTATGCTGAATGGGGATACGATTGTGATGGGAATTGCATCATCGATCTGGACGAAGATGGCATTTGCGATCCGTGTCTGGAGTATGATATGATTGTGGTCGATTGTGAATGTGACTTCTTTGACCCCGCAACCTACACCGTATTCTTCATCAACATCGATGAGGACAATTGTGTTTACATAGAAGATTGTTATTGCGAGTGCTACAATGATGAGGACGGAGACGGTATATGCGATGAGAATGAGGAGGGTACGATCGTTGATGAATTGGAAGATCTTTCAGTGAGGATTTTTCCAAACCCTGTGACCTCGACGTTAACCATTTCATTAAACTCAAAATCTTCCATTCAAGTGTTCGATGCTGTCGGAAAATTAATGGCGGAAACAGGTGCAGTGTCAAGTTGGACTTTGCCTGTAAGCGACTGGAAAAAAGGAATCTACACCTTAACGACTCAAACGGGCAAGACACATAAGTTCATCGTTGAGTAGAATTCGGGTGTCCATTAAATTAAAATTTAATTAAATAAAAAAAATTAAATAACAAACAATGAAATACTTTACAATGCCTATCTCTTCAAAAATAAATTTTGTTTCTGCAGCGCTTGTTCTGCTTCTTTCTGCTTCTTCGGTGAGTTTCGGCCAAGACATCTGTCCAGGCGCAGATATTGAAGTAGCCACCCAAAACTTTTCTTATGCGCCTGCTACTTTGGTTGTAGATCAGGGAACCACAGTGGGATGGGTGAACTTTGCAGGAACACACGATGTGAATGGAATCGCGAGTTCGATCACTGGAAATTCTTTTAACAATCCAGAGGCATTTTCAATTAATCCGATGTCTGGTAATGCGTCAGGCGTGTGTTTGGGAACCTACACATTTACGGTGCCTGGTCTCTATAACTATGATTGTTCTATAGGAAGTCATGCTGCAAATGGGATGGTGGCCACAGTTTCAGTTGTGTCACTTGTCGTTCAAGGGTGTATTGATTCTGCCGCTTGTAATTATGACGCAGCGGCAACAGAAGATGACGAAAGTTGTTTGTTTGTCGGAGACGATTGTGTAGACGGAAACATCATTGGTGTCATTCAAGATGACTGTTCATGTGGTGAAACATCGACTGTCGCAGATCAATTCGATGCGTTGTCTGTCTCGATTTTCCCGAACCCAGTGACTTCGTCGTTAACCATCACCTTAAACAAGCAATCCACACTTCAAGTGTTCGATGCTGTTGGGAAATTGGTGGAGGAAACAGGTGCAGTTTCCACTTGGATTTTAAATGTAAGCGACTGGGAAAAAGGACTCTACACAGTTCAAACACAAGCGGGAAAGACGCATAAGTTTATCGTTGAGTAGACTTTGAATGGGCATGTGATGCCGGCTCGTTAAGTATATTTGACACAAAATAAATTTG
>Ga0307984_1000485_pt1 | contig 17281 bp, 11 predicted proteins | sample EllFjometageno78_FD_203169 | JGI IMG/M metagenome (GOLD analysis project Ga0307984, IMG submission 203169) | Marine microbial communities from Ellis Fjord, Antarctic Ocean - #78 | ecosystem: Environmental > Aquatic > Marine > Unclassified | place: Southern Ocean | collected 2014-10-09
GTGGATCCGAAACAGTCAGAGACACGACCCAGTCCCCCGAAGAAGCATACGTGTGGTTTGGCTCGAATTCTTCGCTTATCTCACCATCACCGAATTGCCACAGATAGATGCCCCCGCCTTGTGAATTATTGACAAATTGAATGGGTTCCTCGGGACAAATAATCTCTGGGGCCACCAAATCGATATCAACATTTATGAGGCCCAACTCAAATTTAAACAATCCCAGATTGCAATTGAAACTGTCGTTTGTATTGCTCCATGCACCGGGAGTCGTCGGAAAGTCACTGTTTCCACCACACCCTGCACATACCGCCTGGTAAACTGTTCCGTTTTTATCAAATCGAGATGTTCCTCCGTCCACGTGTTCCGCTGAAGTTGATCCCCCAAAATAAGTGCCATAGACAAAAGATTCTGCGCCCGGATTGAGCATCCCTAACCAGAAATCGCTGTCATCGGTATTCCATTGATAGGCATCCGCCGAGATGGGCATTCCCCCAGTGCCTCCAAAACTTGCATAAGGAGAGTTTCCTGTATTTGTATTTCCGCCCCAACCACTCATGTAAATTTGGCCACAATCACTCACCAGAAAAGCGGTAGGGCTAATGTCAATATTCCCGGAATTATTAGGGTTTCCAACCCGAGTATGCCAAAGCAAGTCCTGTAAGTTTTCATCAAAGCATGCCACAAATTGACCTGCGTTTGGGCTCGTGTCATAGACATCCCCTACGAGGGGGGTGTCGCCTTCGGTTTGGCCATAAAGATAAATGCGGTCATCTTCGTCAAGCTGAACGAAGTAAGACTGATCGTATGCGCTGCTTCCAAAATATGTGCTGGCGATCGGCGTACCGCCTCCGTTGGGAAATCGGGTAACAAAGGCATCTACTACACCTCCGAAAACGAACTGATATGACGAGCCCAAAGCGGGATAATCGGTGCTCCTCGTTCCTCCACACACGACAGGTTCAAAAGCTGAAGTAAACTGAACGCCATAAGCGGCGTCTGCTTGAGATCCTCCCACGTAAGAAGACCATTCAAGTGCACCCAAGTCTGGACTCATTCGGAAAAGAACGCCATCTGTCGTTCCACCATTGTAACTGGGATATGGGCCCTGTATCATCGGGAAATCAGTACTCGATGTAACCGTTGCAATCCATGGTCTGTCCAATTCATCGACATTCACTTCGCCCCTGAAAACATCTCCATAATTGTAATTCAGCATGGTCCCTGAGTTAATCCCATCGTTGCCCGTGCCACCCACATAGGTGCCATTCAAAAGCCCCATTGTCCCGGAAGAGAACTTCAAGAGGAACAGATCTGAACCATTGAAAAAGTCGCCTGGAAAGAAGCAACACCCTGCCAGATTTTGGTTTGGGCCACCACTAAATGTGCCGTCGAATGCGCCTGCAGTGGTCGGGAAATTCGAGGAACCAGTGGTTCCAAAAACATAAAAATCTCCATTTGAATCGGCGACGATAGAAGACGTAACATCCATTCCTTCTCCTCCAGCAATGGTGCTATATTCAAGTGCCGCACCGTCTGCGGAAAAGACTGAAATACCAATGTCGAAAGGGCCGTTCCCTGCGGCAAATGTCGTCGAAATCGCGCCTGCTGTCGTGGGGTAAACACCCATGCCACCATCCCACAGGGCTGCACCAGTAATCGAGCGCCCATCGTCATCGAACGCTGCTGTAAAGCCCCAATTTGCTTGAGTAGCCCCGATAAATGATCCAAATACGATATCTGGATCGATGATTAATTTCTTTGATTCGTCATAGTCTCCCAAAGCAAAGGACACTTCTGTTCTCCCGTCTTGAAGACGTTCAGTCCTGTATTCACATTCGACTGTCACCATTTTTGAGCCCACAAGCTGATATGCAAAAGGAACGCCTTCGACCACGTCACCGACCGCTCCCATTTTGTGGAGCAATGACCCGTCGGGCCTGATGCTGATTTCTGTCCCCTCGTGAATAAGTGTTATGACTGATGGATCTGCTCCTGGCGCGACGACCCAATCGTACTTGAGTTTCTGAGTCCCTCTCTTCCTCCCATCCATGATCAGGTTTATTCCAGGCCAAACCTCATCGTACCTCACTTGTCCTACGGGGATTAAACCCGTGACCCATTTGGATTGATCAGACCCCCGATAGTAATTCACTTTGTGACCCAATTGATGTCTGCCGGACGTTCGCGCATCTGTGTTGCCATCTTTAAAACGGACTCTCCAGGCATGAGAATCCAAAGATTCAGGAGCGCCATCCCCATCTCCGTCCACGTTTCTGTGGCTCCACAAATCGTCATATCCTTGTCCCGCTAACCACGCCGTCCACCCTGAATCTTCCATCCAAAATACGCCTCCATTTAAATTTGCCCGATAGTGAATGAAATCATCCCATTGCCCTGAGTTTGGCACAAATGCCAAATCTGAAGAATGGGTTGTTTGAACTTCTTGCGCATATAAACCAGTCCCTGGGTACAGGTATAGGAGTAGAAAAGCAAAATAAATATGTTTAATAACACCTGTCATTTAAGTACATCGGATAACAATCTCATCTCTAAGATAGGGGACATTCGTTCATGAAGCACCCTATAAACAGATTCAGCAATGGGCATGTCAACATTCAATTGCTTATTCATTTCATAGATGCCCTTTGATCCTGTCATCCCTTCTGCCACCATATTCATTTCTATTACGGCGGCTTTCACGGTGTAGCCTTGCCCTACCATCATGCCAAGCGTTCGGTTGCGACTGTTTACGCTATACGCTGTAACCAACAGATCGCCCAGATATGGACTGCTCTTAATGTTTCTATCGATATCATGCGCTGTGTCGATGAATCTTTTCATCTCTGTGGCTGCGTTTGAGATGAGGACCGAAATAAAATTATCTCCATAATCCAAACCTCGTGCAAGACCTGCTCCTATCGCATAAACATTCTTAAGTACAGCTGCGAGTTCTGCGCCGAAAACATCGTCAGATGTACTTACTTTTATATATCTCGTTCTTAAAAGGGGGGCAAATAATTCTGCATTATCTGTTTCAGGACAAGCGACTGTTAGGTAGGACAATCGCTCTCTGGCAACTTCTTCTGCGTGACAGGGGCCACAAATAATTCCTATTCGGTCATAAGGGATGTCAAATCTTTTGTGCAGATATCTTGCAGGAATAGAGTTGTACTTCGGAATCATACCCTTAATCGCTGAAAAGAGTAATTTATTATTCATCTCTAAAGGCGCTTCGTCACCGAATGCTTCGTCAAATGCTTCATCTATATACATAGAAGGAATGGCGACAATCACAACATCACTCGCGCTTATGACATCCCTCATGTTGCTTGAAAGCTTCAGCTTATCTGTTGGAAACTGAATGCTTTGGATGTACTTCGGGTTGCTCCCAAATTTTTCTATATGCGCAATGGTGTCCTCGTTTCTTACCCACCAATTCAGCGCTTCCACATTTTCACACAGCATTTTTGCAAGAGCCGTGGCCCAACTTCCGCTCCCTAAAAGTCCTATCCTCATTAATTCTGACATAGTGGCGAAGATAAAACGTTCAGGTTTTTACTCTGACAGGTATATAAGAAGCTGCTGTCCCACCCTTAATTTCACATCGTTCATTCCGTTCCAGGCTTTTAAATCAAAAACCCTCACATCATATTTAACAGCAATAGACCCAAGCATCTCGCCTTCGAGAACTTGATGAACCGCGACACTTTCTTCTGCTCTAAGAATTTTTGCCGTCGTCCGTCTGTTTTCTTGATGCTTTTCCTCACTACAGTCTACGTCACTCCCGCATTCGTTGAGCGGAAATTGTTCACTTGCGCCAAACGAAATTAGCCGCGCAGCAGCTACGCCTTGAGAAACGAGTTTTTCTTTCACCGCAGACGCTCTATTTGCCGAAAGTTCATCGTTAAACCCAGATGTAGCGCGTGTGTCACAATGAGAAATAAGGAGAACACTTACTTCCATGTTAGAGAGCATATACTTCGCAAACCGCGCAAGCTCAGGAAGGTCCGCTTCCCTAACTACAGATCTGTTATAATCCCATTGGATCTTTAATTCGACCGTTCCTCCTATTATCGTGCCACCCTCAGGAGGAACCACATCATCAATACAGGTCATATATTCACATGAGTCATCTTCATCCGTGGCTTTGGGGTCGTAGTTACAGGCATGTATTGAAGTACATCCCGAAATTTCATCTATATCACACACTCCGTCTCCGTCTCCATCTTCAATACATGTTCCGTCGCAATCATATTTCCCTTCTGAATAAATACACGAGTCATCTTCAATCAGGGCATCGGGTTCATAATTACATGCTGTCGAATCCTTGCATCCAACTTCAATGATCATTGGTATTCTAACGACAACCGTAAACTCTTTGACATCTTGATCTGAAGTAACTTCAAACAACTCTGGCGTATATCCAGCACTCCCAGGGCAGTTAATCAGATAGTTCGCACCGCGTTCTACAACGGTACTCCACGCTCCCATTTCGTTTGAAACAAACACTTGATCCTCTACATCGGTGTCTCCTAAATAAGAACGGATGGTAACGAGATCTGTGACAAGTCCTGGCCAAATACTGCCATCAGAATCGTGGAGTGTCTGAACGTGAAGAATCACATTTGAGTCATAGCCATGGTAGTGATATAAAGCATCTACCCCCGTTCTATCTGAGCTGAAATATCCTCCATCACCCGTCTCATCTAAAAGCACCCCAAAGTCGTCGCGGGGAGAGTTAATAGGGTATGGCAATCTGTCATTTATCTCAGACCAGGATCCAGAAGCACTTTGCTTTGTTGCATAGACAATATCTAGTCCACCTAACGACAAATGTCCATCGCTACTGAAGTACAATGTATCTGCATGCCTCAATGACGGGAACGCTTCATCTTCACTTGTATTTACTTCGCTTCCACAATTTTTTGGGGTCCCCCATCCATCACCTTCTCTATCTACACGCCACAGATCCATTCCTCCAAAACCGCCAGGTTTATCTGAAGTAAAATACAGAGAATTCCCACTAGGAGAATATGCTGGGTGTGCAAACAGGTATCTCTCATCGCAAAACCTCAATCGATCTCCAGTCTCCCAATTAAGCTGACCTAAAGAATCCGCGACCAGTCTTGCTTCAAACAACTGAATCGATTTGAAATCTTCAGAACCAGCCTCAAGAACTAATTTCTCTTTAAAGGATAGGTTCTCTTTGATATATGTCTTAGAAATCACACCTGTCGTATCTCCTTTTATAAAGGAGACAAACCCATCGTGAAGGTCGGTGTTTAAATTCTCAACCGGCTTTGCTTTTAAAAGGATTGGGGAATTTAGTCCTGCTGTATCCACAATCACGGCCTCCCACAAGTCCATCAATCGGTTTCCTGTGTAATTGTCGTATTGCGTTTCATCGCCCCATCGCTGAGAAAACTTTCGAGGTCGCTCAACTGTAAAGTACAGTTTATCTCCTATAATATAGGGTGATGCGGCGCTGACTATTTGTAGCCCATTCTTATCTATGCTTTGAATTTCTACTGTTCTAAGTCTATAATTTACGCTGTCCTTTTGTCGTTCGTTTAAATAACCGATTGAAGCAAGTCTCTTTTTTGAGGTTTCTGCATCATTGCTCCCTGTGACGGCTGAAGATTCGTAAAGGCTTCTGGCCTCATCATAACGACCCAATGCAAGCAATGTCTCAGCCATGTCAAATTCCATCTCGTCTGTAAGTCCACCAAACGCGATGATGGAGTCCATACACACAAGGGCGCGTTCATGCGCATTAAGTTTCTGATATATTTCAGCAAGCGACTGATACGATTCTTGACGTTTTTTGCCTTGAAGGGCGCGTTCAAATTGCTCAGCGGCTTCAGTATATTCACCTCGGTTTGCAAGCGCTTCACCCTCGAGGTAATAATGCGTTGAACACCCTGTGAGGGATGTAATACCGAGCATCAAGGCCAAACCGATCAGCCAAACCCCGTTTTGTGTCATAAAATATCTCATTAGAAATAGCGTGGGTTTTGAATGAGTGGTGTCTGGCCACCTAAATTAAATCCGAGTTGAATTTCATGTGTGGAACCGAGTGCATCCTGAAGTCCCGATCCCATAAAGTCGTAAGCATACCCCAACCGAAGATTGTAAGGGAGTGCGACTTCGATAGATGCGACAATCACAGATTGCGTTCTGTAGCCTACCCCCAACCAAACTTGAGTACCGCCTGGGCCATCCTCCATAAGTAGTGCGTGGAGATTAATATCTGTCGTTAGTGGAACACCCTCTGTGTACCTAATCATCATGCTGGGTTTAAGCTCTATTCCTAAAGGTGTTTTTACCACACCGCCCCCATAGGCATACACATGCTTTTTGTAAAACCGTACATCTGGATCCGAGCGCAGAACATCGTCAGAAGCATAGAAGTTGGGGATAGATACGCCTCCGAACCACCTGCCGGAAGTTGCTGAGAAAAAAGCACCAAATCCCAGCGTTAAAAACCCTTCTCTGACATTCCCTCCGGCATAAACTGGATCTGCTTCATCCCAAACCACCAAATCATCCAACGCTGCGGTATACCCAACATATCCACCCCTCAATCCGAAGGATATTTTCCCCAGCCTTGTTCTTAAGTGATACGACAAATCTGCCGACAGCGTCCGCTCCTTCGTGATGCCTATTCGATCGGTGGTCACCATTAATCCAAGCCCGATAGGTGCCTTTTCTAACAAGCCATCAACACAAAGGACTTGAGTTGTCGGAGCCCCCTCTAGGGACCACTGATTGCGATACATTGCAGTCGTTTGCACGTAGCTGTGAGCCCCAGCATATGCCGGGTTTAACATCAGGGCATTAAAATTATATTGACTTGCGAGATAATCTTGCTGGGCCGTGAGTGGTGTCTGTTGTAACAAGACCATACCCATTCCCAGAACGAGTAGTTTTTTTATTTCTTTTCTCATCTTCTTAAATCTAAATAGGTTGAAAATGATTCTCCCAACGCTTCAAACACGACGAAATACGTTCCTTGCGGAAGGTCTTCACCACTCTCGTTCGTCCCTTCCCAGTCGTTTCTATAATTATCATATTCAAAGACCAACGATCCCCAGCGATTAATGACTCTCATTTTCGTGTCCTCTAACCAGTCACATTGGACCTCCCCCGGCTCTGGGTTTACAGATGGCCCGATGCCCTTGATGACAAATGCATCATTCAAGCCATCCCCATTGGGTGTTATTCCCGTAGGCATTTCAGGTGCAAGAACGGATTCTTGTACCGTGATGTACTGCTTGGCTGATCCTTGATTTCCACAGGCGTCCTCAAAGAGGTATGTTCTTTCAATAATGCACGCCTGTTCTTCACAGTTTCCCTCTACAACGACATCTTCACAGTCTATCGGAACGACCTCTCCAGAGCTACAGTCATCAAACTCCAAACCCTCAAATATTCCCAAACAATCAGGCACCTCATACGCGCATTGATAAAACAGCGAATCCAGTGGCGTCAGCAATATCGGTGGATCTTCGTCGAGGAAGGTAATTGACTGCGTTTGAGTTGTTTCATTCCCAGCAGCATCGGAAATGGTAAATGTTCTCGTTATTTCAGTGTTATTTGCACAGGGTTGAAAATCAAATTGCAAATCGTAATCCGCATCTAAGAGGTCCTGATCGCAAGCGTCTTCATAAGAGACTGCGTCGTTGGGATAGTCATCTCCACATAAAAGCTGCAAATTTTCTGGGAAGCTCGTAAAAAATGGTGGCTGTGTATCTACAAAATTTACGACAACTGTTGTTGCTTCTGAGATGTTTTCACAATCATCCGTCGCGGTGTAAGTTGTTGTCGAAGTAAGGCCGTCAGGAGAAAGATCAGTGAACTCTTCCAGTAGCGGATTGTCGTCACAATTGTCTATTACGACTGGATCCTCTAAAACCAAAGGTTGTCCGCATTCAATCTCAAATCCTTCAGTAGGTACTGTTATACTGGGAGCTTCAGTGTCTTCAACTGTGATCGTGATGATAAGGGAATCACTTCGGTTGCCACATGCATCTTCGACGAGAAATGTTTTTTCTACTGTGTAGTTTTGATCACAAACCACCTCTCCTGGTATAGTTTGTGAATTTGGTATTAAAAAAGCGCCATCGTTACAACCGTCGTCAAAGGTAGGAAGATCAGACAAAGCGAGGTCTATGGCAGCCGTGTTGTTGCATTGTATTGTGAGGTCTGTTAGCAAGTCTATAAACTGTGGGGGCTGTGCATCTAAGACTGCTATTGTATAAGTCTGTGTGTCTGTGTTTCCACAATCATCTGTAGCAGTTGACTCCCTTGTTAATGTCATGTTATAGGGACAGTCGTGGGTAATTATTGTTGGTTCCCCGTCCCAATTAACAGAAGCTGATGAGCACATATCAAAAGTGCTAATTTGTGGCCACACGACATCGTCTACACAATTAAAAACCTCCGATACAATTGGTAAAAAAATGATTTCTGGGTCTGTCGTATCCACAACATTTACGACGTGTGTCTCTTGATTGGTATTGCCACAAGCATCTGTTAAGGTAAAAGTCCAAATGAACGATTTTTCTGCGGAACATGTTGATTCCTCAATAATTTCAAAATCTTGTTCCAACTCGGGTATCCCGCAATTATCCTCGAACACAAGTCCGAAATCGTTTGATTTAAGGTATTCTTCTAGATCCCAAACATCACACTCAAGTTCCACGGTTCCTGGTACAAATGAAAACGTAGGGTCCGTTGTATCCGTTACCTCAATGACTTGTGTCTCACAAATAAATCCAGGGCCATACACAGGACATGAAAGATCAGACGGGTCTCCTGTCTCATATACAAATGTTCTGCGAATTCTTCTTAGAACGAACGGATCGCCTGGTGACACACAGCCTAGTTCTTCTATTTCCACATCAATGTCGAGGACCAGGTCATAGACAGTGCTGAGGTCTGAACAATCCGAAATTGTTACGCCATCATTATTTTGATAAATAAACTCATCGTCTTCTTCACCACACGTCCATTCGAGATCTACTGGAATTTCCATGCAGATTTGAGATTGAATCTGGATTGAAAAAAGGCCTAAGAACAAAAAAAGTGAGGGGGCAATAAATGATATTCGGTGGCTTAATAGTTGTGTCATATCTACTTTGAATTCTCTGGCAAGATAGGTTAAATCTATAAGTTAAATTTATGGGTAACTTTACAACCGTATAATGCGCAAAATAAAGACGGATAAATGAGCCAAGAAGACGGATTAAAAAAAGTAATTAGTCATGCAAAAGAGTATGGCTTTGTTTTTCCAAGTAGTGAGATCTACGATGGACTGAGTGCCGCATATGACTATGGGCAACTTGGCAGCGAACTTAAGAACAACATCAAAAATTACTGGTGGACAGCTATGGTTCGTATGAATGACAATATTGTGGGGATCGATGCGGCGATATTTATGCATCCAAAAACGTGGAAGGCTTCAGGTCACGTTGACGCTTTTAACGATCCGCTTATCGACAATAAGGACAGTAAAAAACGATACAGAGCAGATGTGTTGATTGAAGATCACATTGCCAAGATTGACAAGAAGATTGACAAGGACGTGGCAAAGGGTCTTAAGCGTTTTGGGGAGAGCTTTAATGAAGCAGAATTTCGCGCGACGAACACAAACGTACTCCGTAGACAGAAGACGATAGAAGAAATAAACGACAGGTTTAAGGACGCTATGAACGCAGAAAACCTCGATGCGGTGAAAGCGCTTATTGAGGAGTTGGAAATCGTTTGTCCTGTGAGTGGGTCAAAAAACTGGACCGATGTACGTCAGTTTAACTTGATGTTTAACACGGAGTTAGGTGCTGTGAGTGGCGATTCAGGCATCATATATCTCCGTCCAGAAACCGCGCAAGGAATCTTCGTGAACTTCTTAAATGTCCAGAAGAGCGGTCGCATGAAGCTCCCCTTCGGGATCGCCCAAATAGGTAAAGCGTTCCGGAATGAAATTATCGCGCGACAATTTATTTTCCGCATGCGTGAATTTGAACAAATGGAGATGCAGTTCTTTGTCAAGCCAGGAACACAGGCAGAGTGGTATGAACATTGGAAAGCGGAGCGTAAAAAATGGCACGCATCTCTGGGGTTGGGCGATGAGAATTACCGATTTCACGATCACATTAAACTCGCTCACTACGCCGATGCAGCTTGTGACATCGAATTCAATTTCCCTATGGGTTTCAAAGAACTTGAGGGGGTTCACTCACGCACGGACTTCGATCTTAAAAGCCACGAAGAGCATAGCGGTAAAAAACTTCGATTCTTCGATCCTGAAACAAAAGAGAGCTTCGTTCCTTACGTCGTTGAAACCTCGATCGGTCTTGACCGCATGTTTCTCGCAGTACTGAGCAACTCATACAATGAAGAAGATTTGGGCGAGGGCAATACACGTACTGTATTGAATATTCCGTATGCTTTGGCCCCAGTAAAAGTGGCAATACTTCCGCTTGTGAAAAAAGATGGGCTTCCTGAGAAGGCCGAGGAAATCCTTGACATTCTTCGTATCAACCACAACGTTCAGTATGATGCAAAAGACGGAATTGGAAGACGCTACCGCAGACAAGATGCAATAGGAACACCACTATGTATTACGATAGATCACGATTCCTTAGAAGACAATGCAGTCACCGTGAGAGAGCGTGACGGAATGACTCAGGAGCGTATCGCGATTTCAGATATTGCTTCTTATGTTGATGCACGTGTAGGGATGGCGACGCTTTTCTCTTCAGAAAAATAAATCATGAATCTATCTGAGTTAAATATCAAAGGCCGAAGAGTGCTCGTGAGAGTGGATTTTAATGTGCCATTAGATCGTTTATTAGCGGTACAGGACGACACGCGAATTCGAAGGGCCCTCCCCACCATCAATGCGCTACTTGAAGGCGGAGCATCCGTCGTTTTGATGAGCCATTTGGGTCGACCTGAGGGGAAATCAAAAGAGTTGAGCCTTCAAAATATACTGCCGTGTCTCGAACAATTGTTAGGGAAACCGGTCAAGTTTGCGGAGGATTGTGTGGGCGATTCCGCATTAGAAATTACCCAGAATTTAATGGCGGGAGAAATTGTGCTTCTGGAAAACCTGAGATTTCATCCCGAAGAAAAGGAGGGTGACGAATTCTTTGCGGGACAGCTCGCAGAAAACGGAGACGTCTATGTGAATGACGCCTTCGGAACAGCTCACAGAGCCCATGCTTCTACATCTATTGTCACGCGGTTCTTCCCAGAAGACAAGGCGTTTGGTAAACTCATGGTTGCGGAGATCGAGGCCCTTAGAAAAGTGATGGCTGAACCGACCAAACCCCTTCTAGCGATTATCGGAGGCGCAAAGGTGAGCAGCAAGCTCGCCATCTTAGAAAACATGGTTGAAGGTGTGGACAGGCTTATGATCGGAGGTGGAATGGCCTACACATTCATTTTGGCAAAAGGAGGAAGCGTGGGAGCAAGCCTTGTGGAGGAAGAGATGTTGGTAAGAGCCAGGGCGATTTTAGAAAAAGCGATTGCGCACAATACTGACGTTTTTCTCCCGATTGATTCTGTCTGTGGAGACCGATTTTCTGAGGAAGCGAATTTTGAAACCTGCAGCTCTTCTCAAATTAAAGATGGCTGGATGGGGTTAGATATCGGGCCGAAAGCATGTGCTGAATTTGAGGAAATCGTGAGAACGAGTAAAACCATACTTTGGAATGGACCTATGGGAGTCTTTGAATTTTCTGCGTGTGCAAAAGGCACGTTTACTGTCGCCGAGGCGATGAAAGAAGCAACGGAAAATGGAGCCTACACACTAGTGGGTGGAGGAGATTCGGTTGCGGCAATAAATGCTGCGGGGTTTGCAGGAGATGTAAGCTACGTCAGTACGGGAGGTGGAGCGATGTTAGAATATCTCGAGGGGAAAATTCTACCTGGCATCAAGGCAATCGAGGAATAAAAAGTAGCGACTCAAGGGTTTAGCGCTCTAAAATCTCATTCATGACGAACATGCTCTTTACCTGAGCGATGTTGCCCATTGCCGCTATTTTTCGTGTAATAAACTTGTGATAGTGATCCATATCTGGAACATGAACTTCAAGCATATAGTCCGAAGATCCTGTGAGGTGATAGCATGACTTCACCTCCCTGTAGCTTCCAATATCGTGTTCAAATTCTTCCAAAGCTGCTCTTTCGTGTAGTTTAAGATTGACACTACAAAAGGCGCGAATTTCAAGCCCCATCTTCTTTCTGTCAATCTTCACCGTATATCCCTGAATGACACCGTCACTCTCCAGGCGTTTTACGCGCGCAAATACGGCACTGCGACTTAATCCCGTCAGGTCGCTTAAGTCTTGCATACTGCATCTGCCATCAAACTCCAAATGCTCTACAATTGTGCGGTCAAGTGTATCAACTAAGTTCATTTGTTCTGTTTATTACTATTTATACAGCACAAAATAGAACAAAACGAACTAATTTCAATCATTTTTGTACATTTGTTCTGTCAAGGTAACAGCGTTCGACGGTTTTGGGTAGCTTTATGTCCATGAAGACACATTTGGAAACAAGAGCATTGTTTGCGGGTTACAACCCAGCTGACAATCACGGTGCGGTGAAGCCGCCAATACACCCCGCTTCAACGTTCGTTTTCCCAAGCGCAGCCATCGGGGCAGCACATATGGAAACAGCGTATGGTGTAGAGGGTGCTGAAACTCCACCAGAGGGAGGGTTTATATACAGCCGTCTTGGAAATCCGACACTGAGTGTTGCTGAAACAAGGCTTGCAGCTTGGGATGAGTCAGAGGCCGCTGCGGTATTTTCTAGCGGAATGTCTGCAATAAGCACCACCTTATTTGCATGGACGGGATCAGAAAGAGCGCTTTGGTATGTCGGGCCTCTTTATGGTGGAACGCAACATATTGTAGATGACATCTTGCCATCAATGGGGGTTGCCGTTAGAAAACTGGAGAGCTTGGATGATTTGGCCTTAATGGGCGAAGAAGATGGGTTTCCTGGAATGATCTTTCTCGAAACGCCTGCCAACCCTACGCTACAAGTACACAGTATAAAAGTTGCGACAGATTGGGCAAAGGCCCGAACCTCTGATGACCACCGAATTGTCGTGGCTGTTGACAACACATTCCTGGGTCCCATTCTTCAGCGACCCTTAGAGTTGGGTGCAGATTTGAATATTTATTCGGCAACCAAATATATCGGAGGCCACAGTGATCTTGTCGCAGGCGCTGTAAGTGGTGAACGCGAGGCCATGGCAAAAGTGTTTGAGTACAGAACCTTTTTAGGGGGTATGGCGGACCCTCACACAAGCTGGATGCTCGCACGCTCGATGGAAACATTGGCGATACGCGTGGAACGTCAGTCTAGTTCTGCACGTCAAGTCCTGGACCATATTCAAAAGACACCTGGCGCACCGATCAAAGGGATAAATAAAATATTCTCGGCTTGGGCAGAGGATTTGGCAGGGTCTGGAGATTATAAATCTGCGGGAATTGCACAAGCGCAACAAGTGAACGGAGGAGGCATGTTTGCAATGGAGCTCCCCGGAGGACGTAAAGCTGCATTTGCATTCCTCGATTCTCTTCAACACTTCAAACTGGCAGTAAGCCTAGGTTCTACTGAATCTTTGGCAGAACATCCTGCAAGCATGACTCACGCTGGAGTTCCTGCCCAAGAGAAACTTCGCCATGGAATCACCGAGGGGCTTGTCCGTTTGTCTATCGGACTTGAACACCCTGAAGACCTGATCGCGGACATTGACAATGCCCTCAAAGCAGCTTGGGAAGTTTCTATGCAACTTGAAAAGACCGTAAAGCAAGTATAATTACTTTTGATGGAGGTGAAGTTTTCGTTTTAAGCGTATATTTCATTAATGATTTCGAGGATTTTACTGACCGTTGCTCTGGCATACACTTCTTTGTCTGCGATAGCCCAAACCGGGACTTACGTTTACCCCACTACTCATATGAGGTGGAATGAGGTCGTTTGTCATATCGAGGGGGGTGTCGTTCGTCAGGGAAATGATTGGCGAGGAGACATCACATACACCGTTGACCGCAATAAAATCTATTCTGGATACAGCACAAGTAGTTTCAACTTGTCTTATACCTTCCGTGAAGGAAAATTCTATATCGGTGACTCGTATTTCACCGATGCGATCACCTATACGCTTGATGGAAGATCCATTTATGTCGGGGACAGTAATTTCCCGTTAGATCTCGCTTATTCTATTGCGCCAGACAGAAACAACCTTGGGGTTTTAAACATCTTCAAAGAAGACAGCATCAGCCCATTCGACATCGTGGCTGTAATGCAAGGCGACCCATCTCCTGCTGAGATCTTCGCGATATTGTTAACGATGGGACTGCTTTAGCGCGCCCACAAACGTTCCTTATGCCTCTTCTAAACGGAAGGAGAATCCTTCCATGATTTGGTTTACTAGAAGCTTCTCACATGCCTCGGCAACCTTCTTCTCCGCAACGCTCCTATCAGACGCCTCAATCTCTAGGGTGACGTGCTTGCCAATTCTGACACCCACAATCTCAGGTAGACCCATATTTCCCATATTGCTCGCCACGGCTTTCCCTTGTGGATCAAGAAGTGCCGGCAAAGGCATGATGTCAATTTCTGCTACAAATTTCATGTCGTAATGTTTTTGGGTGCAAATATGAATGCCAAACCCGAGTACAAAAGTACGCATAACGGCACCGCCGCATAAACATTTCCCCAGGCAAACCAAGTACTTATTGAAAGAAGTCCGAAACAGGCGAAAACGACCAATCGCAAGCCGTCCATTCTTCTGTCGCTTCCCCACCCTTTCAGTCCGAAAAACCTTCTTTTTATGACCATCAGAAGGGGTATTAAAAGCATCCCTAATCCAGCTACGACTAACATTGCCCTAATTTGCAGAGCGCTACCACCATCAGCGACACCCCACCACATCGTCATGCCCATCCAAAATATTCCCGCAGCTGGCGCAGGCAACCCTTCAAAATATATTCCTCCACCCCCTTCAGCGGCGGTGACGTTGTATCTCGCCAGTCTATATGCCGCAGCAACAACTAACAATGCCGGAAGTGCATTTAAAACAACTCCCTCACAAGCGCCACTTTCACATACAAGTCTGTATGCGACAAAAGCAGGCGCCAACCCCCCCGTAACCATGTCCGCCAATGAATCTAACTGCACGCCTAACGGGCCATCTACACCTAGTTTTCTCGCTACGAAACCATCCAAAACGTCACAAAACATGGCCAATAACCAAACTGCAGCTACCCTTCCGTCTGTAATGTTGTCCCCTGAAGCGGCAGCCCAACACACAAATGCTCCACCTAATAAGTTGCCCATTGTCAGGGCGTTAGGTATTAATCTCTTCCAATTCATACAACGAAGATAGCAAGGAGTGTAACCTTATGCATTCCGTTTCGTATATTTGCCTGACTTATTGGTCCGATGGCCGAGTGGTTAGGCTCAGCTCTGCAAAAGCTGCTACAGCGGTTCGAATCCGCTTCGGACCTCCAGATTAAAAATGAAAACCCTGTTAACCTTGAGTTAGCAGGGTTTTACTTTTTAACGGGGCTAACATCTGAGGAATATAATAATAACTCTTTACATGATTTTAGAAACAAAGGGTATCGTCAATTCCTGAGTCTATAGGCTATAAACCGAAGCGATGCCGCCATAGAATTCGCACAGTGTGCCCTTGTCCCAAACGTGACATCGATTTAAACCTACAACACGAAATTATCGTAGAAATAATTCAGTCACAAGAAGTACCATACACACCTAATAGTTCGAGTAAATCTTTTAGCTGAATAAGTCCGTCTGGAAATAAGTCTCCGTAGCAAGAAGTGACACAAACACAATTCTTTGAAACTGGGTCCCAAGTCGTGCCCTCTCCACAGTATGACCATCCGTCTGGGCAATCGTCTTCGCAGGATGTGTCGTCGTTACAAGCTCCACAACCTCCGTCACATGTCGTTCCGTCTCCGTTGACGACACCACAGCAGTCTAAACAAGTGGAGTTGTCTCCGCCACATACGCCACACTCATCGAGTACGTTTCCGTCGCAGTCACAAGGCCCCTCGATTTCCACAAAATATAGAGTATTAGAACAGCCGTTATAGTCTGTAACAGTAACATGATAAGTCCCAGCGCAAAGATCATCTCTATCTTCAGAAGTTGACCCGTCTGACCACAAATACGTATACGGAGCTTCACCATTAAAAGCTGTGACATCAGCCGATCCATTGCAGTTTATTGAAAAAGGAAGGCATTCATTGCCATTAATATCTGTGTAACCAACAATGGTAAAGGGGCCAAATGACAATCCTACCACATCCACAGCACACGAATGATCAACATATCCATAAGACACCCAACCACCATCGTTGGTCCAAAATTCCGGATCATTATGATGGTGATACTGATCTTGATGATTATCGCTGTCTACTATAAAGCTATAAACTACATTGTTTTCCAAACTTGACCAATTGCCATATTCGTTGTCATGATGCTGGTCATGAGCCCCCCCTTCTATGCCTGGAGTCCCCGTATACATGAAGAAGAACTCTTGAATATATCCGTTGCAGTTGCAGTTGTTTTCTCCTGTTTGCTCATCACACACCGAATTGGCATCTGTGGTTATCTCAATCTCTATGGTTGCGGGCGTATCTACAATGGTAAAAACAAACACACTAGAGTCATCGATGCCGTTCGCAGATACAGTCACTGAATAGGTGCCCGCGCAAAGATCATCTCTATGGTTAGCTGTTGAGCCGTCTTCCCATAAGAATGAGTAATCGCTTAAACTAAAACCATTAGAATCATTAATATAGAACACTGCTGTTCCATTGCATGAACTGGAACTGTTATCTGCTCCACACCATCCGTCATTTGCCGTTGCAAGTCCTTCGATAATAAAGACGATGTCAGAATCATTTTCATTAGGATTTGGCACAAAGGTGCCATCGGTGCTGATTCCGTAGCCCACATTTGTGGGGTCTGAACACGAAGTGTGGACGGCGAACCAAGCGCCATTAATTGCCATATATGAGTTGGTGCCAAAACGATCATCTGCCTCAATTAAGAATACATCATTGAGTGAATGAGTCGCCGTGTAGAAAGTGTTTGAGTAGCCATCAGTAGAAAACTCAATCAAAGCAGGGCTTGTCGGACCAACATAGCGCAAAACCAAACCGCTAATATGGTCATGATCACCATGATCTTGACAACAATCATCATAGCCCCCTGTGTCTGGAGG
>Ga0307984_1000486_pt1 | contig 17271 bp, 22 predicted proteins | sample EllFjometageno78_FD_203169 | JGI IMG/M metagenome (GOLD analysis project Ga0307984, IMG submission 203169) | Marine microbial communities from Ellis Fjord, Antarctic Ocean - #78 | ecosystem: Environmental > Aquatic > Marine > Unclassified | place: Southern Ocean | collected 2014-10-09
AACAATAGATACGGAACAATAATAAGTTAAAAGATGGCTGAGAAAGGACAAGGATTATTTTTAGGAGGAACTGAGATTACAGCTTTACAAAACAATAGGTTTGTATTCGCTAATCCATTTACAGAAGTAGTAGTTGCACCATATTCATATAGAACTGATGCATATGCTAGTTTCTTAAAATTAGCAATACCCGGTTCTACATTTACAGGACTTATTACTGATGGATTTGATGATGTTCACGCTGATATAGCTGGGACTGGAACAAACATTCAATATGCATTGACTGGTTCTGCATCTGAAGTTAATTTAGATACGGATGTTAAATTTGGTGCTGAAGGATATGGTACTTCGGTATTTACACAAGATGCAGGTCAATGGGGAACTACTTCTGAAGCTGAACTAAGTTGGGGTTCAGATGATTGGGTTATTGAAGGATACGTATATATGGATGAACGATTAACTAAACCTCCATTTTGGAAAGTAGCTTTAAGACATACAAATTATAATATCGATGCTGATTTTGGAAACGCTGCATCTGGTACAACTAATATGAGAATGAGACTGGTATTAGATACATCTGCAACAGGTCAAAGTCAATACTTATCAACAGATTTTTCTTATAACTTAAATCAATGGTATCATATAGCTTGGGTAAGGACTGGTAACAATTTAAGATTTTATTTTGATGGGGCTGCAAAGTTCGTTGATTCATTTCCGGGTGGTTCAGTTGATACCAATGGTTCTTTCAATCGTATAATGAGAGGAGAGAATACAACTAATGATGGGGGTGCAGGGAGTTGGCAAGATTTTAGAGTTTATATAGGAACTGATAAAGGCTATACTACTGCTACAATTGCAGCACCAGATAGTATTGTAGAAGCAACTTAAAATATTAATATGACAACATACAACGTAATAGTAAACGAAGAAATAATAGATACCATAACAGTAGCTGATATAGATACTTTGGATGGATATCAATTACCATCAGTACAATGTAAATTGGTAAAAATAAATTAAGAGATGGGAGTAACAATAAAATTAGGAAATACATCATTCTCATCTATATCCATAGGTGGTTCATCTTTGGGTAGTATTGAGAGTGTACAAGAGATTGTTGCAATGGGCCCATTATCACCAGACCCTATTCCTGGTCCTGCCGGAGGAGGAACTTGGATATTAAGAAATGGGTTTTGGGATGATAACGGAGAATGGGATGATACCCAAATTTGGATAGATTAAAAATAAAATAAATAAATTATGTCATTACAATTAATAAACAACGGAGATTTAGGAGAAGTAGCTAGAAATAAAATTAACCTAGCTATTGAAGCTTTAAATACATTACTAACTGTTGATTCATATTCTATAACAGTATATGATAATTCAATATCACCTTCCGGTGAAATAAGTGAAAATGATGCTTGTACCGCTATTACATCAGGTACTTCTCATACAATATACTTTACTAAAGGAGCTGGAAATGCTGACCAAGGAAGTATTGAGTATGGTGATACTTTATATAGTGATGATACCTTAACTTCAATACTTCCAAATGGATACTATGGATTCCAATTCGGAGCTGCTGAGAATAAATCAGTAAACGTTAATAATGGATTAGCTGAAATGATTAACAATTGTGCTGGAGCAGGACCAGGACCTGCACCAGGTGCAGATTCTATTCAAGGATGGGACCAAGACTCAATGATGGCTAGTGGTACTTCTACGGCTATCGATGCTTGTTCAGCTATTAGTATGGGAAGTTCACATGATTTATACATTCAAAAAGACCCTATGAATATGGGAGGAAGTTCAGTACCTGAGGTTAATGACCAATTGTTTACTGATTCAATGTTAACGAATCCAGCACCTATGAGTGTGTACTTTGGATGGCAAGATATGATGATGGCACAAAACAAATCAATTTTAATTGGAATGAATGGTGTTATCTCTCAAATAGATAACTGTTAAAATATGGCTAGTACTAATAAAATATATTTAGGTGAGGAGCTCTTCAACAACATAGCGTTGGGTGACAAATACGTTATTTCTGACTGGGATGACACATTTGCAGGTGCAATAGAGATTGATTATCTTATTGTTGCTGGTGGTGGTTCATCTGGCGGAGATAACGCAGGTGGAGGTGGAGCAGGAGGATTTATATCCGGCTCATCTTACACTGTAGCTAAAAATACAATATATCCAATTGTTATTGGTGATGGTGGTACTGATGATAGTGGTGATAATTCTACCTTCTTAGGCTTTACATCTATTGGAGGAGGTAAAGGTGGTACTAATGGTAATGCTCCTTTCTCTGGTGGTTCTGGAGGTGGAGGAGGTTTCTTTGGAAGTATTTCCGGAGCAAGTGGTACTGCAACACAAGGTAACGATGGTGGTGATGGATTAGGTCAAGGTGGTGGTGTGGTTACAGGTGGCGGTGGTGCCGGTGGTGGTGCTTCTACTGTTGGTGGAAACGGAACAGATGAACAGGGTGGAACTGGTGGAAGTGGAACTCAATGGTTAGATACAAACTATTACGCAGGTGGTGGTGGAGGCTGTTGTGGTGGATTTGTAAATACTTCTTCTGGAGGTATCGGTGGTGGTGGTGCCGGAGGTAACAAAGGAAACTCACCAACCGGTGTTGCAGGAACTGTAAACACTGGAGGTGGTGGAGGTGGAGCATTTACATCTGCTGATGGTGGTAGTGGTATTGTTATCCTTAGATATCTATCAGCTACTCAACTATCAACAAGTGGAGATACAATATTTCAAGATGGAGGATATTGGTACCATAAATTTACCACAGTAGGTTCAACAAACTTTCAATTAACATAATATGCAAAGATTAATACTAGGAAATAAAGATATAAGTACATCACTAAAAATGGATGGTAAGTACATAGATGTTGCTTGGCCTGTATATACAGAATCAATTGATATAGAATACTTAGTAATCGCTGGAGGTGGCGGTGGTGGTTCAGCTAATGATGTAACATTATTTGCCGGTGGTGGAGGTGGAGCAGGACAAATTCAAACTGGTTCTTTTACATTTGCAACAGGTTCTGATAATATATTTGTAATGACCGGATTAGGTGGTGAAGGGGCAAATTACCCAGGTACCAACCCAACTAGTGGTGGACGTGGACTTCGTGGTTATGATTCTTATATAAGTGGTGTAGCTAGTTCTCTTAAAGGACAAGGTGGACACCCTATTGGTGATTCTGTTAGAGCTGATGAAACTGGTGGACCTAGTGGTGCTGGATTTGCGGGTGGTACTAACGATATATTTGACCAAGCAGCCGGTGGTGGTGCTGGAAATAGTCGTGTAGGTTTTGATGGTGATGATGGTCCAACTGATAATCCAAATGTTGCTATTGGTGGAAATGGTGGAAATGGTACAACTATAAATGATTGGTATTGGAATAGTTCTTTAGATGTTGTAGGTACTGTTGCCGGAGGTGGTGGTGGTTCTGCTTATAGTGCAGTTACAGAATCTTTTGGTTTAGGTACTGATGGTGGTGGTAATGCAGCTTTAGGAACAAACAATGCTAGTGATGCTACATCATTTGGTTCTGGTGGTGGTGGTGCTTTTGAAGCAACTGCTGGTTCTGGTTCTTATGGTTTAGTAGTATTACGTTATGAAAATAGATTTCAAATAAATGATAGTGGTAATGATATATTCCAAGCAGGAGATTATTGGTATCATTCATTTAATTCAGCTTCTCTTTCATCCCAAGCATTTGAAAGACCTGATAAAATTTTAATAGACGTATAAAAAAATACTTACAATATAAAACAATTTTTGGAAATATCCTAATAAAATTGTTATAACTTTAATAATTAAACTTAATTAATATGAATTCAAACACTGTCTTAAACAAGATTATGACTTTACTATCTTCGGAAACGAAAAAGGAAGTTAACTTTGTTATCGCAAAATTAGTGGATGGAACAGAAGTTGAGTCTAAAACATTCGATGTTGGAGAAGCTGTTGAGGTAATTGCCGAAGATGGAAGTAAATCACCAGCACCAAATGGAGAACATGAATTATTCTTAAAGGATGAAGAAGGAAACGAAGTTCGTATCCGTATCATTACTAAAGATGGAATCATTGAAACCAGAGAGAATGTTGAAGAAGCAACTGAAGAACCAAAAGCTGAGGATGAGATGGGTTCTACTAAATTGGAAGAAGAAATTTCTGAAGATGAGGAGAAAGAAGAGGAAGTAGTTATCAATTTAGAAGAGGTTGTAAAGACCGTTGAAGAAATGAGCTACCGAATTGAGGAACTTGAAAAGAAGCTAGCTGACATGCAAGTTGACGAAGTAGAAGAAGAAGAAATTCTTGAGGAAGAAGAACTTCCTAAATTGGATGGAGCCCCAGTAATGGCTTCGAAAGTAACAAAGAAAACTGCTGGTAGAAAACCAAACAGACAATCAGCTTTTTTATCAAAACTCTATAACTAATATTAAAATTCTGTAAAAATGAGAAAAAATCAAAATTTCGCTCTTCCAACAGTAACTTCAACATACGCCGGGGAATTCGCTGGTAAGTATATTGCGGCTGCTTTATTGAGTGCTAAAACTTTGGAAAACGATTTAATTACCGTTGTTCCTAACGTAAAATACAAAGAGGTAATCCAAAAATTGGATGTATCTGGTATTGTACACGATGCTAGTTGTGATTTCACAACTTCAGGCTCAGTTGCTCTTTCTGAAAGAGTATTGACACCAAAAGAACTTCAAGTAAACTTGGAATTATGTAAGCAAAACTTCTTGGATTCTTGGGAAGCTTTACAATTAGGCTACTCTGCATTCGATGAGATTCCTGCTAACTTTAACGATTACCTTATCTCTTATGTAGGTGGTAAAGTTGCTGAAGCAACTGAAACTTCTATATGGCAAGGTTCTGCTGCAGTTAATGGTGAATTCAGAGGATTCTTACCAGCTCTTAGTGGTTCTGTTTCTGCAGGTGGTGCAGGTGCTGTTGTTCAATCAGCTGTATCTGGAGCAATCGATTCTACTAACGTAATCGCTGCATTAAATGGTATCTACGAAGCAATTCCTGATACTGTATTCGGTAAAGAAGATTTATTAATCTATGTTGGAACTAACGTTGCTAAGGCATACCAAAAAGTATTAGGTACTGACTACGCTAACGGATACAACAACCAAGTTACTGTTGGTGAAAAACCAATGAACTTTAATGGTATCGATTTGGCAATGTGTCCAGGTATGACTGCATCTTATATGGTTGCTGCTGAGAAATCTAACTTATTCTTCGGAACAGGTTTGATGTCAGACTACAACGAAGTTAAGGTTTTAGACATGGCTGACCTCGATGGTTCACAAAACTATCGTGTGATTATGAGATATACTGGAGATACTGAATTTGGTATTGGACAGGACATCGCAATCCACATCCCTGCATAAGTAGAGATGAATTATATAGGAATTGGGGGGAGTTAATTCTCCCCTTATTTTCCATATGTTTAAACAATTATTATTAACAACAAATACAACTTAAAATTATGGCATGTGATTTAACAGCTGGTAGACAGGAAGTATGTAAAGAATCCGTAGGGGGCTTACAAGCCGTTTACTTTATCAATTTCGTTAGTGGGTCAACATTCACTAGACCGGATGATGGTGAGGTAACAGGAGACTTTTCAACACTTACTGCTTACAAGTACGAACTAAAAGGCACATCAGCATATACTGAGACTGTTAATAGTAGTAGAGAAAACGGGACTACCTTCTTCTCTCAAGAGTTAACTCTTAACTTAAAGAAATTAACTAATGAGATGACAACTGAGCTAAAAACTTTAGCTTATGGTAGACCTCAAATTGTAGTTCATACAAACGCAGGAGATGCTTTGTTAGTGGGACAAGATAGAGGAGCAGATTTGACTTCAGGAACAATTCAAACTGGTGGTGGACTTGGTGACCTTTATGGTTACTCGGTTTCTATGACTGGTGAAGAACAACTTCCTGCAGGTTTTATATCTGGTTCAACTGTTGATGACCCATTTGCAGGACTAACTGCACCTACAATTGTAACTTCATAAATTACTATTATAACTGTCATCGTATATTAACGATGGAAGAATTAAAGGGGGTGATTATTTCACTCCCTTTTTTTATGTCCGATAACTACATTTATCTATTTGATTGTTAAAATATAGATAATGAACACTTATAGACAACATGAACTCATACTATTTATCAGGAAGTAATACTAATACGTTCAGAATTGAACAAACAACGGAACCTACGTTCACATTGTATTACCAAAACATGCAAACTTTAGTTAATACAACACAATCTTTATCAGCTGAATACACTTCATCAGAATCAATTATTAAATTTGATGCTAATATTAGTGGAGCTATTGATGGTGGTGAATATAGAGCTTATATGAAAGATGGTGGCAGTAACGATGTTTGGTATGGTACTTACAAAGTGTTTGCATCATCATCATTGGATACAACACAATACAAATCACATTTAGATGATGATTTCAAATCCAATGTAACTACAAACGAATACATACTATTTTAAGATATGAAGAAACAAACAAACTTCTCAGTATTAAATTTATCTCAGCAAGATATTCCAATCATTACTGAAGATACAAAAACAAGATACAGTTGGGTACCAATTGGTATAATGGACCAAGATGACTTTTTTCCAATTGTAACGGATGCATTTAATACCTCAACAACTAACTCAGCTTGTATTGAAGGTATAGCCGATTTAATCTTCGGTAAAGGGATGTACTCTAAGAATGAATTATTTGATGCTGCTTTAGCTAAGATGATTGACCAAGAAGATGTTAAGAAAATATCTTTTGATTTAAAACTATATGGTAACTTTGCTGCACAAGTGTGGTGGAATGATGACCATACTAAGGTTAAGAAAATCTATCACATACCAGTACAAAACATAAGAGCTGAAAAGTTATATGATAAACCAAAAGTAGAAACATATTACTACTGTACGGATTGGACTGATATTAGACAACAAAAAAATAAGAAGATAATTCCAGCATTTGGTACATCTAATGATTCAATGGAATTGTACTATGGTAAGAACTATTCACCAGGTACATACTACTATGGTATGCCCGATTGGATTTCTGCACTTCAGTTCTCATTTGTAGAAGCTGAATTAAGTAATCTACATATCAACAACATAGAAAATGGCTTCCTTCCTTTGGTAATGGTTAACCTGAACAACGGAGTTCCTGCACCTGAAGAAAGACAAGCGATTGAAACAAACATTGTTAACAAGTTTACTGGTACTCGTAATGCGGGTCGTTTTATGTTATCATTTAACGATGATGCAGCTAACAAACCAACAATTGAAGCAATTCAAACGGAAAACTTACATGAGAAACAACAATACGTTGCTGAGTACGCTCAGGACCGAATCTTAGTGGCAAATAGAGTAACATCTCCACTACTCTTTGGTATTCGTACCGCTAACAATGGTTTCTCCTCTCAGAGTGAGGAAATGAAAACAGCGTTTAGTATCATGCAAACAATGACAATACATCCATTCCAAAATACTATTATATCATCATTTGCTGATATCTTTAGAAAAGGTGGATGGGGTAATGAAACCGAATTATACATTGACCAATTAACTCCATTGGCAATACTATCAACAACTGCTGAAGAGACTGGTGAAACAATCGAAGAGGTAGAAGAAACTGTGAATGAGCAGATGGAGAATACTGAACAAATGGAAAACAACTTAGAATTTAATAACGAATAACGATGGCAGCATACGCACTATTTATAACCCGAAATGACATCATAAAGCAAACTCCGCTTCAAGGAGCTATTGATGCAGATAAACTATTACCATTTATCAGAACTAGCCAAGACAAATATTTACTTAATCTTTTAGGTACAGTATTGTTTAATAAGTTACAAGCTGATATTGAAGCAAGTACTCCATTTACTGGGTATTACGAAACTTTAGTAGATGAATACATTAAACCAACATTAGTATGGTACGCATGCGTTGAATACATCCCTTTTAGTGGTATATCTTTTAAAAGTGAAGGTGCATTCAAACATCAATCAGATACATCCATCTCACCGGGTAAAAATGAGATTGATTATTTATTGGCAAAAGCTTTGAATAACGCTGATTATTACGCAACAAGATTACAAGATTATTTAATTGCTAATTCATCTAATATTCCTGAGTTCTTAGAATCAGTTGGTAATGCAACTCAAATATGGCCTGACCAAAGTAACCAATACTTCGGTGGATTAGAACTATAAAAAAACGATATGAGTAACGGAACTAATTATACATTATATTACAATGTTCTAAATTATCTAAAATCGATAATGAAGAATCACCCATCAATAAGGTATGTGACTCAAGGTGATGTATTTTCAATTGATACATTCCCATTCCCTCAATATCCTTTAGGAAATGTAATCATTACTAATGCCACATTCGATGGTAAATCTACTGATTATGGTGTACAAATTGTAGTAGCTGATAAGATAAAATTAAAAGATAATGAATCATCAGGTTCTAACAACCAACAAACCATATATTTTGAAGGTGTAGATGATACTGTTGATATTCATGCTAACACACTTTCAATCGTTAACGATTTACTTTCATATACTGATAGAAAAGAAGAAGGGTTTGAGATACAAGGTACAACAGCATGTACAGCCTTTAAGCAAGAGTATGATAATGGTTTAGCTGGATGGTCAGCTGATTTCACTCTAAGAGTACATAACGATAGAAACATTTGTTTATTTGATTTAGGTAAATCTACAACACAAGAGTGTATTCGTTATGAATTTGCTGTTCTTGGAGGAGACCCAGTAATTATTGAATATAGAGATTGTAACGGAGATGTACAATATCAATATAATACTGATACAGTTTGTGGACTTGAAGTTATCTCTTTAAGTGATAATACAGTAATAGGTTCATCAGCACCTTGTGAATAATGAAAACATTACAAGATGTAGCAAAGGCGTATAAGAAAGCAGCAGGTAAAGCAATTTACCCTGGTTCTACTTACACCTCATATAAAACAGGTACATCTAAAGCATTCAAAACAGGTAACTTACTTTCTAAGTTTGTAACATCACCAAGTAACGTACCTAATAGTATTGGTAGAGAAAACAAATTAACTGAAGGTACAAAATATACATTCGTATTAGATATAGCTCCAACAGGAGCTGAGTATGGACAGTACGTTCACTATGGTACATCTAAGATGGGTAAAAGACCTTTTGCTGAATTAGGAGCTGAATCGGATGAGTTCCAAAATGCTTTAGATGAATTCTTAAAAGATAAAGTTGATGTTATTGCTAAAGATTATTTAGATGCAATTGATACTCAATTTAAAAAAGCAGGATTTACAATATCCTAACCCCTTCAATAGATTTATCAAATTAATGGTTAAAATATAAAGATATAAACAATGCCAGGAATATTATCAATAACCCAATCACCAGCATCTTCATCGTTGGCTCAATCACCTATTATATTTTCGGTGATTCAGAATGATAACAATATGTTATTAAGTTCATCATTTCAATATTTAGCTGATTTGACATATTGGACTGGTTCTCAAGCTAATAGTGGTAGTGTTGATTATACACTTGCTAAATTCCCAAATACTTCCGATTACGGAATCTTTGATGTATCTAAGATAGTTAACTCCACTCTAACTGAAAGACTTGAGGAGAACTCATCTAATGCAGTTTGGTTTAAAGCAGAATTCTATCCTCAATATATACCAATTGGTACAACAGCCTTTGTAACAGGTTCACGTGTATCAAGTCGAATATATGCAGCGTTAGATGGATACGGATTATTCCCTGAAAACATAACATCATCTTTACAAGATAAAACTACATACTATCCTATCTTAACTGATGGACCTGTTACTCAATCTATATTTGATACTGACTTAGGTAGATTTGGAGCAGGTACATATGATATTGATTGGAGTGGTAATGATGATGCAACACATATATACTATTCATCTTCTTTAACATCATCAATATTACCAATAATTGATACCCAATACCTTTCATCAGAAGTTATATTCGATTTCCCAGCTTTTCCAGCTGAATCAGATTTCCCTATAACTTATACGGATTCATACACAATATGTGCTGTATCTGCATCTAATTCATCATCACTATTGCAAACAATTATTTCTGCTAGTTGGACTGAGTTGGATGATTTTCAAGGAGGAACTGACGAATTTGATTACGACCCTGCTACATTACAACAAAACGCAAGTAATTTTGAAGACTTCTTTAATGATGAGGTTTCCGAACCTATATATGTTTGGGCTGCAGATGAAGCAACTCCATTATTTTACAATACAATAACTGAAGAATCATCACCTTGGGCAGAAGTAAATCAGCCTGAATTTGTTAACATTCCTTCAATTAAATTATTATCCCCTTGGGTCGTTAATAACGATTACGATGATGATTTAAATCAAGCAATGGCATTATCTACTTCGAATTTATACATTCAGAATTCATTCATAGGAATAGTTGGAGGTGTATCTACAGTTAGTCTTCAAACAATAGGTAATAGCTATCAAAATGGTATTTATAACACTACGGGTGGTAATGGTACTGGATTGACAGTAAGTATAACTGGAACTACAGCTGCAGGTGCAATACAATCAGTAGTAATAGAAAATATAGGTTCTGGGTATGATGTAAATGATGTAGTAAATGTTTCAGGACCGGGTCCTGGAATTACAGGACAATTAAAAATAACAGCTGTAACAGTTCCACAAACTACATCAAAATACACACCTGATATTACTAAGTTAGGCCAATGTATTAGATTTGAAGAAAAGTGTAAGGAGAAATATCCTAACGTAAGAATCAAATGGAAGAATAGATTTGGACAATATGATTTCCTTAACTTTGATATGGTTAGTAAGGAAGCATTTGCTACAACTCGTAAAACTTATCAACCACAAGTTGGTAGTTGGAATAGTTCAACATTAGAATACAATCAATGGGAATCATCAATACAAAACTATGTATCAGATTCTACACAAACAATATCAGTTAATAGTGATTGGTTATCTGAAGATTATAATGAACTTTTAAAGCAATTAGTATCATCTGATGAAATCTATTGGATATACAACGATGCTGGTGATATAAGACCTTTGGCTATAACAACATCTAACATCAGATTTAAAACTGGTGTAGTAGATAAGCTAATACAATATTCATTTGATTTCAAATTTGGCCAAAATTATAAATTAATACTATAATATGGGAATAACGAGCACACAGGGATTAGCTTTTCAACTTGTTGCTAATGGTCAAACATTGGATTTATTTAAAGATGAAGAGATTAAGATATCCGATAACGTAACAGGCCTATTTGATATAGGAGAGTTACCATCGGAGTTTTCACGTACAATTACTTTACCTGGTACTAAAAGAAACAATGCGTTCTTTGAGCATGTATATGATATATCGGTAATAAACCCATTCTTATTTTCAACTAATAAAAAGGTTGATGCATATTTTGACTTTGGTGGTATATACATATCATCAGGTTATCTTCAGTTAAACAAAGTTAGTGTAATAGCTAACAAGTATGTTGACTCATATGAAGTAACTGTATATGGTAGTTTATCATCATTTGCAAGGGAAGTTAATCGAGCAACTCTGAATGATTTAACTACTTTAAATAGTTATAATCACACTGCATCGTTTACTAACATATCTTCAAGTTGGAATAATGGTTTGTTTAATGGTGATATTGTTTATCCACTTATAGATTATGGAAGCAATATAGAATATGATTACGATGAGTTTCCAACTGGAATTAACTCAACTTCAGGTGCATTAGGAGTACAAAACTTTAAACCAGCCATTAGAGTACAAAGAGTATTTGATGCAATCTTTGAACAATATGGATATACATATGAATCACCATTTATACAAACAGGTGTTTGGGATGATGTATATGTAGTATGTGATAGAGATTTAAAATACCCAGTATTTGATGGAATTAATTTAGAAGGATTTGGTGTATTTGAAGCAGCACCTTTAAGTGGCTCAGATACGGATGTTACGTTAGTGGCGGGTGTCTATACACCTTTGACTTACGATAGTGTAATAAGCAACCCTCAATTTAGTTATTCAGGTGGAAAATACACATTAGATAGAGAACGAAGTTTAATAAAAGGTAGAATTAAGTTAGTTGTACAAGTTGATGGTACAGCAGGTGTTCCACAATTTACATTACAAGCTTATAGAACTACGGGTACGCCAGGTCAAGTAGATGCTAAACCATTAGAACAAACTAATAAGTTCTTTAGAGAAATTAATTCTCAGAACTCATCTACTGGTGATAGGGAATATACATTAGAAGAAGAATTTACAATGTTAATTACTGATGGGGATTATAGATTCCAATTAAAGTATGAAAACTTTGATGGTACTGCTTTTACAGTAGTTAATAACCCTGGTGGAAATGTTAATGGATACATTGCAGTTGATGAAGTAACAGCAGCAGCTGATTATAGAGTTATGGAGATAGCCAGAAACTTACCACAAGGTGGAGAAACTGGAATCATGCAAATTGATTTTATAAAAGGATTACAAAAGAAATTTAACTTAATTATATATCCATCAAAGGTTAAACCTAATGCCTTTATAATTGATACCTTCAACAGTTGGTACAAAAGAGGTGAGGTTAAGAACTTTGATAGGTTTATTGATTTAAACAAAAAGATTGAAGTAACACCTGCTAACAATTTAGCCGTTAGAGAAGTTAACTTTGGTGATAAACTTGGAAGAGATTTCTTAGCATTACAATTTGATAAAGCTATTAATAGGGATTTTGGTACTATAAATTATGTTGATAATCAAAACTTCTTCTCACAGGGTAGTTTAGATGTAGAAACAACATTTGCAGTATCACCATTAAGGTATATACAAGGTACTGGTATTAGTGGTTCATCTGTACCAACGCAAGGTTATAGTGAATTAGTTCAATTAGGTAACTACTTCCCAGCGGTTTGTAGTGAAAATTTAACTACTGTATTTACTGACCAATCTTCTGGATTCTTCCAAGGTGATATATTGTATTTAGACCAATTCTTAACTCAACCCGTAACTGGTTATGGATTTGTTGTTGATGGAGGTGGAGATGGATATAATTTAAGTTCAAACGGATTAGTAGGGCAGTACTACGCAAATTGTGCAGACCCATCATCTTAATAAAAAATTATGGCAGATAATAAATTATATATACCAACTTTTATATCGGATGATAAATTCAATCCGGCAAGAGTACAACCTAGAGTGTTTTACTATAATGGAACAATTGCAGCACCTGAATATGAAGTTTATCATTGGACTAGTGCTAATGGTTCTACATCTGCCTTTACTACATTAGATGATATTCCATACGTTGACCATTATAACGTTAGTAGTAGTGGAGATTTACCAACCTCTGGTTCTAATTCTCTTTTATTCTTTAATGAAGTAGCATCGTATGGTGAAGTACCAGTTAATACATTATTCTCAGAATATTGGGCTACATATATTGAATTACTATATAATCCAAGAACTCGTTTAATTGATGCTGATGCGGTTATTCCATTAGCTGATTACTTTGAGTTAGAACTAAATGATATCGTTGAATGGAGAAGTAATTACTACCATCTACGAGCGGTTAATGACTATTCATTTACAACAGGTGAATGTAAACTACAATTGTTAGGACCAATTATAGCAGATTCATTCTCAGACCCTTTAGATGGAAACCCATGTTACTCTTACGATATATATGGTGACCCAGAGAACATAACAACGTTTACATATTTAGATTGTGATGGTGTAGAACAAACTCAGGATTTAGAAGGACAAGCAGAGGGATTCATTAGTTGTGCTAGACCAGGTACAGTAGTAGGTAATACACAAGGTTCAGAAATCGTTGTTGCTAATTTATGTGGTTCATACCAATAACTAAAATAATTGTTAAACTAATATGATAAAGACTTTAATAGATTTGATTTCATTGGATGAGTTCGTAGGTGTATCTAAAAATGTAGATATAGCTAAGGGGTTGTATAAAAAGCCAAGTTCACTCGGGGAATGTAAAGAACTTATAAAACGAATATACAATGGCAGAAAATACTAAAACATATACGGCTGAGATTGATGTTGAAACTAAGGATGCGGCTAAGAATGTTGACTTACTTAACAAAACTATTGCCACATCATTAGGAGAATTCGAAAACCTTAATGAAGCAATATCAAAAACTCAAGATACGTTAACTAAGTTAGACCCTAAATCTGAAAAGTTTAAAGAGTTATCACTGGAGTTAAACGGATTAACTGACCAATTAGAAACAGTTCAACTATCATCTGCTAAGTTTACTGATGCTCTTGCATCTACAAGTGGTGTAACTGGTATCGTTGGACAATCGATTAAAGGATTAGGACAAACTATGAAAGTGTTTGCAGCCAATCCAATCATTGCTGCAGTAACATTGTTAGCTGGTTTGTTTACCTTATTCAGAGAATCATTAACTAAAACATCAGAAGGACAAGAAACACTTAATAAAATATCAGGCGCATTTGGTAAGATTATCGGACCTGTAATGGCTATTATAGAAGCCGTAGCACTTCCAATCTTTGAGAAACTTGCTGATTTGTTAGCATTGGTTGCAACTGGATTTAGTAAGTTTGCTAAGTTCTTAGGTATATCTTCAGCAAAAATTGAAGAGGCTAGTATTAATTCATCAGAGGTACTTAAAAAGGCTAATGATGAGGAAGTAAAAAGACAAGAAGACCAAACTAAAACTCAAGAAGAGGAATCTAAGAAAAGAATTGCTAATCAACAAAAGGAAGCTGATGAGAGAGCTAGGATACAAGGTGAAGCAGATAAGATACTATTAGAAGCACAACTATCATTACTATCGGATAGAGATAGACAGGTTAAGGAAAGAGAGTTAAGGTACCAAGAAGAGTTGAAAGCTCTAAAGTTAGCTGGTATTGAGGATATGTCAATATTCGAAGAGGAATACCGATTAGATAAATTGGCTATTGACCAGAAGTTTGAAGATGATAAATTAAAGATAGCAGCCGATGCATTAAAGAAAAAGGATGATGCTCAGAAAGCTTCTGATGCAAAAATTAAAGAAGATGCTGATGAACTTGCTCAGTTCTTAATAGATGCAGAACAATTTAAAACGGATGCAATAGCATTCATACAAGATACACAAGTAAACAACGCTGCTGGGGTTGGAAACTTATTAGGACAGATTGCTGGTAAGAATAAGAAACTAGCAATTGCAGGATTAGTTTTAGAGCAAGGTGCTAACATCGCTAAAGTTGTTATTGATACCGCTAGAGGTATATCAGCAGCAACTGCAGCAGCGGCACCTTTTTTATCAAACCCTATTACTGCCATACCAGCTACAGTTAACCTCGCTAGGGTAATAGCAGGGCAAAAGATATCAGCGGCATTATCGATTGCGGGGATTGTAGCTGGGGCAGCTCAGGGTATATCTGCTATTAACCAAGCTGACATACCAGGTGAATCTGGTGGAGGTTCTGCTGGTGGTGGCGGAGGTGGTGGTGTAAACATACCTACACCATCTATTGGAAGTACATCAGCACCTGAATTTCAAACTGGTGGAGAAGCTAATACTTCGACACAATTAGCAGGAGCTATTGGTGGAGCACAACAACAACCTATACAGGCCTATGTAGTTTCTACCGCAGTATCATCACAACAAGCGTTAGATAGAAGAACATCATCTGCTGCTACCTTCAACTAAAAACAACAATTAGATTGTTAAAATAAAAAGAATACGATATGAGATTATTTGAATTAATTATAGAGGACGAGAATGTAGATGAAATATTTGCGATATCGATGGTCGATAATCCTGCTATTGAGGCATATGGACTTTACTTTGATAAAGAAGAACAACACTTTGCAGCAGTAGAAGAAGAAAAAGGATTGTTTATGGCGCCTATTTTAATTCCAAATAAGAAGATATTACGAATGGATGGTAAAGGGACACCTTATGAGGTATTCTTCTCACCAGAGACGATTAAAAGGTTGTCTCAGATGTACTTAGAGAAAAAGTATCAAGACCAAGTAACGTTAGAACACGAAACTAAGGTAAAAGGAATTACTTTAGTAGAGAGTTGGATAAAAGAATCAGTAAAGATGGATAAATCTAAATTATACGGATTGAACGTTCCTGCTGGAAGTTGGATAGGTACTTTCAAAATCGATAACGAAGAGATGAAAGAGAAGTTTAAAAGTGGTGAAGTTTCTGCCGTATCTATTGAAGGAATCTTTGAGCATTTAGAACGTTCGACTCCTAATAGAATAGAAGCATCTAAGTTGTGGGAATCAATCGCTGATTACAGTCTATCAAAAAAAATCCTTATGAAGGATATAAACGAACTTACTGAGGATGAGGCTAAGGAGTTATTAACTACCATACACTCATTACTAATGCCTGATGTTGAATTGGAAGGGGAACCATCCGTAACATCAACATACCCTGGTGAAGCAAGTAGTGGTTCAATCTCACCAGCTACACTATGATATTTAGATTAAACAAAAACGTAACTAGAAAGTTACATAAGTTTGCTGAGAATGAAATTTCATATAGTGAGATGAAAGAAATGGTGTTGGATTTGTACACACCAATGAAAATTTATACTCGTAGATTAGATGGTAGTAGATACATCGGTGATATGTTTACAGTTGCTGGGCCTTCTGGTAATGTAGATTACGATTATGAAGCTAAAGGTTATATGATTGTATATAACTCTGATGCAGTAGGATTTAGAACTATTGTATTTAAGAACGTATATAAGATTGAAAAAGAAGGTGTAACTTATATGGTAAGATAATGAAAGAATGTACTTGTAATAATAACGGATGTAATTGTAATAACGGAAAATAATGCCAATTCCAAAACCAACAACCGAAACTCAAAGAGAATACATTTCTAAATGTATTTCAGCTATATCAAATGAATATGATAGAGATGAAGCTCTAGCTATTTGCTACACAACTTGGAAAAACAGTAAATCATAATGGAAAATATATACACAGTATTAATTACAGCTATCACAGTATTAGGTTCAACCTCTGCTTGGCGATTCTACGAAAGAAAAATGGACAAGAAAAAAGAAAATGAGTTGGATTTTAAATACGATTGTAGAGCTCGTATTGATAAGTTAGAACTAT
>Ga0307984_1000487_pt1 | contig 17267 bp, 27 predicted proteins | sample EllFjometageno78_FD_203169 | JGI IMG/M metagenome (GOLD analysis project Ga0307984, IMG submission 203169) | Marine microbial communities from Ellis Fjord, Antarctic Ocean - #78 | ecosystem: Environmental > Aquatic > Marine > Unclassified | place: Southern Ocean | collected 2014-10-09
AGGATTTGTACTTTGTGAATGATGAGCAGGCTCCTGAGACTGACCGTCAGGCCTATGGGCGCTTACTGTTTAGCTTTGACAACGCAGAGGGTGAAGGCCTTTTAGATCGTGGTGGTGAAAAAATATATGACTACGCTAAAGGTATTGCAACTGCCCCGTCCACCTATCTCTCTGTAGCTGCTGGTGCATTTACTGGTGGCGCTGGTGGTGCAGCTGTACAGGCCACAAAGCTTGGCGCTCATCAGGCTGTACGTAAGGTTGCTAACAAGCTGATTGGACGATCTGTTATGGTTGGCGCTCTGGATGGTACTATGGCGGCTGGATCTCAGCTAGGCCTAGAGCGTATCAAGCAGTCAGCAGGTAAAGAGATTGGTGAAGACTATGATGTTAATATGGGTAATGTTGCCCTTGCTGGCGGTCTTGGCACCGCTATAGGTGGGGCTGCTTATGCTATTCCTGCTATGCGCCGTAATAAAGCGGCTCACCGCCTAGTTGATACCCTTGATAAGGGACGACAGGCTAACGTAGCAGCACTACAAACTGCTAATGCTAACACTGAGAAAGCGATCAAGAACGCCCTATCTACAGCAGAGGGCAAGAAGAGGATGACATTCACTACGAATAGGCTCCTTAAAGCTATTGACCCTGCTCTTGTTAAAGAGGGTATGGCAGCTAAGTACGACATCCTTAGTGCCACGCTCCCTGATGGCCTTATAGGTGGTCTGGAGCGATCTACTCTTCGTCGCATTACCGCTGCCTCATTTGAACTGTCTAAGCAGCTTAACGTAAAGCCTGAGGCAGGTCAGCGTATTACTGAGTTACTTGCTAAGACTATTGATGAGAATGGTAGCAGCGATATCTTTACTAAGATTGCATCTGACTTTGGTTTAAGTAACCGTCAACTATCTGCAGTGTATGCAGCAGAAGTATCAGAGGCTGCTAAGATCTTGGCTGATCAGTCTAAACTGGTCCGCAAGGGTGGTGCCAAGCTTGTTGGTGCTATAGATGCTAAGACTTTCTCTGATGACATCCAACGGTTGTATAATGCAGGTATGTCTACAGTAGATGCTGATGAAGCGAAGAAAGCTATGGATGCTGGCGCAGAGGCGGGGCATGGTATTGCAGGTAAGGCTTGGCGTGGCTTTAAGGAAGTTGAATCAGCAAGACGTGCCTTTATGACTTCTCAGGTTGCTACAACCATGCGAAACAATATCTTTGGTGTAGCTATGACAGGCATTGATATGCTTGACCAAGTTAATACTGGTATATACCGCCTTCTTACAGGGCGTGGTAAAGATGCTATGTCTACATTCAAAGGTACAGTAGATACGTTTAACTATCTTACTAAAGATAACGCCACAGCTGAAGCTATGATGAAGATCCTACGACAGGATGCGCCAGAGACACTCTCACGTGTATTCCAGGATGCTGCAATGGCAGAGAGTTCACTTGTATCAAACTCTGTATTAGCTAGGATGGGTAAAGGGTTCAACGTACTAAACACCATGTCAGACCACACGTTCAAGAAGGCAGTTATTGCTGGTAATCTGGATCGACAGTTTAAAGCTAATGGTAGTAGTCTACTGAAGGAGATGGAAGCAGGGCGCTTAGGTAACATATCAAATGAAATGCTTACAGAGGCTCTTGATGAGAGTTTATCATTTACCTTCCAGCGTAAGTTTGGCAGTAAGGGTTCATCTGCAGAGAGCAAAATAACTAAAAGTATTGTAGATACTATCAACAAGAGTGGTCTAACTTTGCTTATACCTTTCCCACGGTACATGGCTTCACAGGCTAAGTTTATTAGTGACTACACAGGCCTAACTCTTATACGCCGTTTAGGTACAGGACGTAAGATTGCTGATGAAGAGTTTGGTAAGGCAGCAAGTGGTGCTGCTATGTTTGGCGCTTTGTATGCCGTACAAAAAGGCAATATTGAGAATGACCTAGAGTGGTTCAATGGTCAAACAGATGATGGACAGACTTATGATGCACAGGCTGCGTTAGGCCCAGCTGCTATGCATGCCTACCTAGCAAACCTAGTGGCTCGTATCCAAGGTGGGCATGAAGTTAAGGATACTGCAGCCATTAAGAAGGATATCGTAAAGATCACCGTAGGTACAGAGTTCCGCCCAAGTGGTACAGCCGTAGATAAAGCTATACGCTGGGCAGAGACAGGTGATAATAAGGCATTCTATGATTGGGTGGGGGATACGTTTAGTGCCTTCACTTATCCTGCAGCAGTAGTGAAGGACTTCTATGGGCAGCTTGACCCAAGGGCCTCTTACTTTCCAGAGACACGGGATGCTACAGTGAGCTTGTTGGAAGCATCAGGGCCAATGGAAATGGCAATGTCTAGCTACCAGCGTATAACACGCCAGCTGCCTGACTTTAATAGTGCCACTATGGCTAATACTCTTGATGAAATGACAGGGATTAAAATGGACCCTAAGAAGATGGAGGGCTTTCTAGAGTTCTTTAAGTCTTCTACAAGGGCCACCTTCCAGACTGACTACCTAGAAAATGCAGATGAAGGCTATGACGCTATTCGTATGGATATCTATGGTGAGGGGCCTCTACGTGCTACAAACCCCTTCCTCAAACAGGTCTTGGGTATCTCAGGTAAGCCACGCTCTAATGTGTTACAGCGGGAAATGGTAAAGCTTCAGTTAGACCCATTCAAAATCTACAACCCTTACCGTGAAAAGAACCCTGCAGTCTCTATCTTAGCAGAACAATCTATGCAGGGTCACTTATTAGATGAGATGAAGAAACTCATTAGCTCTACGCTTTATCAATCCTCTACTGTAGAAGAAAAGAAGCTACTTCTTTCAGGAGGCAATGGCTACACTGAGAAGTGGGAAAATGTTAAGGGTATAAAAGACTATGTAAGCATGGCACGTAAGAATGCACGTGAGATCTTAGCTCTTGCTGCATCAGATCCTAAGTATCAAGGTGACTACATAAACTGGACTAGGGGGCGCTTACAGGCTCTTGGTCCTGCAGATCGTAAAAATCTCGCACCTATGTTTCAGCGGTACGCTGTAGGTACAGACTACGAGGGTATGACAATAGAAGAAAGCATCGCTGATATAAAAGCAGACAAGGATATGAATGAGCGTGAGAAAGACATTAAGACAACCACGCTAATAAACTACTACTTATCAATGAAGTAAAGCAAGAGGGGCCACACTAAGCGGCCCCTTTTTGTTATCGTATACCGTGTGTCTTGGCACAATGTTTAGACCAAAGCACGAAGGCAGTTAAATGCTCTAGTGCTTTTTCTTTTTCTTCGCTAGGCCAGAGTTGCTTGTTAACAAAACGTTCAATCTCTTCTGTATTCCTAGCTAACTCTTCGTAGAACTTAATGCGTGTGCCTTCTACGTGCGCCTTAGCTTCCTGTTCTAACTTCATTTAGATATTTCTTTCTGGCTTAAACGTGTATAGACTCTTTATGATAGTAGTCTTAGTATCTTCACAGACAGAGGCACTCTTACTCAGGTTCTCCTTTGCAGGTATGACCTGTAAGTTACCACTCCAGTGTGGCCCACCATCTGCTAGAGGCCACATATGATCTACATGGTACTGTACTCCTGTGGCTTCGGTTAAGATGTTACGCAGCTTGTATGTCTGTACTAAGCGTTTCTTCTCATGAGGGCAGTCAAGTAGGTGTACGGGTATTTGTTTGAGCTTTAAGGCTTTGCGTTTTGCAACCCAAGCATTTACCTTTTCTTTATTAGCTTGCCTGTAAGTCTTTTTCTTTTCCTTATTATCTTGCCTGTAAGCTATATGGTAAGCAGCTATCTTTTCCTTGTTATCTTCTTGCCAAGCCTTTTGCCTAGTAGCTATCTTTTCCTTGTTATCTGCTTGCCAAGCCTTTTGCCTAGTAGCTATCTTTTCCTTATTAGCTTCAGTGTAAGCTTTGTTGCAAGCAAGCATACGTTCCTTATTAGCGTAGTAATAAGCTTTGTTAGCAGCAGCCGTCCTTTCCTTGTTAGCTTCATAGTAAGCCTTTCTCTTAGCAACTAACTTTTCCTTATTAGCTTGCCTGTAAGCTTTATGGTAAGCAGCTGCTTTTGCCTTATATGCCATCACAAGCCTTCCTTCATAAACACCTTGACCCACTCTGCACAGATACCACTACGCACAATGTCATCAATACCAAACTCAACTACTGGTGCATCAAGCATGTACTTCTTAGAGAGGTGTATGACCTTAGCTAGACCAGACGTACCCTTAAGATCTGACTGTTGGATATCACCATTGAGTACAATAGTACTGCCTTCCCCTACCCTAGTCAACAGCATCTTGATCTCACTTATCTCAATGTTCTGTGCTTCATCTACGATAATGAATGCATCATCAAAGCTACGCCCACGCATGAGAGCCAGTGTTGCTACTTCAATGTTACCTGCCTTCAGCCCTGTATCAACAGCACCACGCCCTAGATGTTTAACCAACACGTCCAGCACAGGCAATGCCCAAGGCTGGGCTTTCTCTTCAAGCGTTCCAGGCAGGAACCCAATGTCTTTACCTACAGCTACGTGAGGGCGTGTGATAACAATCTTGTCAATCTCTTTGAGTGTGTACAAGTCTGCTGCACACGTAGCTGTAACGTAGGTCTTACCAGTACCAGCGGGACCAAGTATCAACACCTGCTTGCTATTAGCAATGGCATTGATTAGCTTGGCTTGGTTAACTGTCTTTGGTATTATACCTGATACAGGCTTAGAAGAGGCCCCCTTGTAGGTTGTCTTCCTTCTTGTGCGTGTCTGCTTTTTTGGTGGCTCTAATGTGTCGGTGTTCATTTAAGTTATCCAGTATTGTTATTGCTTGCTCTAAAGAAATCTTAAACCACTCGCCCTTACGGCAAAGTGACAAAGGAAGTGCTCTAGTATGTGCCTCTTTCTCTGCCTTACGCCTGTCACTGGACGCTATAGAATGCTCCAGAACATAGTCACGCATAGGGCTGCTAGTTTGGTAGCTATTTAGCCGATCTTCTGCATCAATAGCCATGCCTATCTTTAGCCAACCCAACCACGCTTTGTTAGTGATAATATATACATAGCCTTCTTTAATGTCACCAGCTTTATAAGCACCTTCAAATGCTGCATCATTAAAGGTTCTGTAGTATCCAGGTTTGTGTAAAGGGTGGCTTTTACGCACGTATTTTCCATTTACATACATCTTATTTGGGTTTGATACCAAAATGTTAGACTTCCGTGACTGTTCTTTTCGGCAGGGTTTACAAAGCCTAATCCTAGCGTCAGACTTGTACTGATTAGCTGCATTTAATACAACGTTACACGTACTACAATTTCTCATTATACTTCCTCCGGTATTTTACCACATACATGTACCAGCTTAGCCAACACTTCATTAGGTGTGGTGTTATACATCTTGTATATTATGACTTCCCCTGCATAGTTGCAAGAAGTATAAGTGTTATACAGAACAGGAGACGCCCGAATAAACGAAACGTCTCCTGCAATGAATGCTACTATCACTAGTACAAACATTACTCCTGCTTTTCCACACCAAGCTTGTCCTTAACAAACTCTACTCCTTGTGTGACCGTAGGCTCTGCATAGTCAACAGCTTTACCGCCTACATCCGCAGTAACCTGAAGGGCGGCAACGGCCCAAAAAAACGCTATAATAAACTCTATCATTCTAGATGTTCCTTTAGTTGAGTGTAGCCACCAACGTGGTGGCCTTTGTTATCCCATATTTGAGGTACGGTTGTCATACCTGCTTTTTTAATGAGCGTCAATAGCCACCTGCTACTTGGTGTATCAAGAGAGTAAGATGTGAAGCTTACACCTTTTTCTCTTAGCAGGTACTTAGCCTTAGTGCAAAACTCACAGTCAGTTGTTCCTAGGACTACGTAGCTCATAACAAATCAACAATCTCACAACTGTCACCAGAACATGCAAGAGTTTGACTGCCAGCCGTGTTATCTTCGTTCTCATACTCATCTAGTTTTGACCAATCAATAGACTTGGGCATGAGAGATAGAAGCTCTTTGTATTCACTCTTACCACACTCCTGATAGGGTGCTTGCTGATATGTGTGCTCATTGTATGGCAGGAAGGATACCCCTGACATTTCATCAAAGTGCCTGTACACAAAAGCACCTACTTCAAACCATTCATCATTTTTAACATTTATAGTTACTGATGGTTTATGCTCACACCATGACCGTTGATAAGCCAGCCACATTTCCAACTGTTCAATGGCAGACATGTCAGCAGTACATACTGCACCAGACGGGGCCTTCATTGGAAAGCTAAACACGGTAGTTTGATCTGGTTTGAATACCTCAGGTGCATTAGGGATGCCTTGATCCTTCATGAACTGTGTTACTGGATCTTTGTTGTCACCACGTACAGTACGAATATAATAGGGTGAGTGCCTAGCGTGAATACCAGAGGCGGAATCAACCAGTTGTGATACCGTGCCGGAAGGTTTAACACAGCTGATAGCAGTAGACACAGGGATACCAAGGCGCTCAGCCCACTCAGCATTAGTAGCAACAGCAACAGACTTAAGGTGCTCAAGGGTAGTTTCCAATCCTTTGTTTTTTAGTGTCATGAGAGGGTTATCCATTATGCCTGTCAGTGACACACCCAACAAACGTTCAGCTTCAGTATTTGTTGCCCAGATCTTACGCAAATAGGGCATCTTAGTATAAGTAGACTGAACTGTACCCATTATAGTAGCAAGGCGTACCTTCTCAGATAGCGTATCAATATTATCTGTTGCACGAACAACTACTTCTGTAAGGTTGCAAAACTGATATGGGCGTAAAATTATTTCGCTGCAAGGATTTGTTCCAAAGTCATAGTTAGGATCACGCCTACCATTCTTTGCTGCCTGCTTCTTAGATGCTTCACGATTGAAGATGCCACGCTCACCAGAGCCAGACTCTACAAGCGACATCCATTCACGCATAAACGACAGGCTATCAGGTTTCTCCGTGTAGGATACAGAGTTATTAGCTAAGGCACGTTGCGGATTGTTTTCCCACCATGAGCCAGACTTAGCGCTACGCATACGGTCATCAGATAAATTTGACAAACTGATCATAGCTGAGCGTCTCACTCCACCAACGACAACTACCTCTCCAATCTTACACATTATGTCATGGCATTCAACAGACGAAAGCTTACGCCCTTCTGCTCTATTAAATGTATTGATAGTAAAGTTAAACAAGTCTACTAATGGTGCTGGGCCTGATGCCCTACCACCAAATGTCTTAAGGGGTGATCCCGCTGGGCGTACCTTAGATACATCCCACGTTGGGATTTCACCAGCATACAGGAGTGCAATCAATTGACGCAACGACTTAGCCCACCCCTCCTTACTGTCCCTAACAACGATATTAGTCTCGCTATGGAAGAGTTGTGGCACATCTGGGAGCTTAGCGATGAACTGGCGCTCGACGCTGAAGCCAACCCCAGTACCACACAGGAGGATAAACATAGCCTCATCGAAGGACTTAAGGTCATCTACGGGTAAGAAGCTACAGTTATACATGCACGTATTGTCACGCTCTGCTGCAGGGCCTGCTGTCATGAGCGCTCTCATAGAGGGCATAACTTCTAGTCCTATAATGGACTGCTCTAATTGGTCTGCAGTCTTCTTATCCACCTTATTCCCTACAATGTTCTTGACGTAGCGGGATACCGTATCACCCCATGATTCACGCCCTTTACCGTCAAAGTATTTAGCATATCGTGACTTGTGGATAAATGACTGATAGTCTGTTGGTAGTTGGTTGCTCATTGCATTGCCTCGTAAAATAGTTTCATCATATTCATACCAGACCACTTAAGTCTGGTGCTCTATAGTTAGGCCCCTTAAGCACCTTACCGTCTTCACGGAAGATAGGTTTACCGTCAGGGCCTAGCTTGGACATATTACTCTGGTGCACAAGCTGGAAGGCATCAAACACAATACCATGACCGTAGTAGTGTTCAGCACTCTCAATTTCATCATTGGCATCAGACATCAAATCCATCCATGTACTGCTTTCTTCTGCCCCCAAAAGCTCTATAAAGTTACCACTGGTAACAGTGTCAAAGCCTTCAATGACGTAAAGCAGATCAGCAATCTCTTTAAGGTGTGCAGCAGTACCAATAGTTTCTGCTTGAGCCTCTTCTACTTCTTCTTTAATAAGCGTCAGCCATAACCGTGGGTCAAGCGATGCTTTAAAGGTATATATAAACTCGTATAAACATGCTTCCTGTGATTTAACTTTGAATGCCTCAATATCTACTTCGCTAATCATAGTATCTCCTTCACTACTAAGTTTTTAACTTCAATGTCATCCACGTCATAGAACGTATCGACAATCATATCCCTTACATCATCCTCGTGTGCATCTTCATAGGAAGATAATATGTTGTTATTCTTTTCTACAGTGACCAGCATTGTCACCCCAAACTGCTTAACACTCATTTGTGTTTCTCCGCAAGGGCTTCATTCATCTTATTAAGATACCACCCTGCCTTCTTCATATCTTCCACGGGGTTAGCCTTATAGCGATACCTGTGTTGGTACTTAACAAAGTTGCCGTGACAGTACGCAATGTAACCGTCTAGGCCTAGCACCTGCTTGATGTAGTCAATGCATTCAATGCCACCCATGTTATAGTGCACAGGGCGGTCAACAGGATCAAAGTGTTTTAGCTCAGGATGTTGGGCACCTACATACTCTGTGTGTGGTAATAGTTCTTCTTTCATGCGTTACCCTCTGTCTTAGTCCATCTATTTAATATTATTATGTTGTCACCCTCAGGTGGGTCTGGTGCATCATCTATTTCCCAACCATCTACTTCTTCCATTAAGGCATCACGATAAGCAATAACCTCATCAAGGGCCTCAGGGTTATCATTAGCCCATGATAGAAAAGCAGCCATCAGAGTTATATAGTGAACCATAGTGCTCTGTGTAGATTTTTCTATAGATGTTGTCTCAGATGCAGCAATACCTGTCTCAATGTGACCCGTCCACTCATCATCCTGCATTACAGGCCTAACGATCAGGGCCATCTCATCATCTAATAGAGTATAACTCATTAGTCTTTCCTCTTCGTTTTTAGTACCACTACATCTGTAGTAGACCTAGATCCTGGCTCAGTCAACCACGCCTCAGGTATAACCCTGTTTGCCCACAGAAAACTATTCTTGTCACACCACTCAAAGTATCTACTCTTAGCTCCCTTATAAAGCTTGGCATTGGCGTTGCTAAATACAAATCTAATATCTAGTTCTGGGTGTTGTTGTTTTATTGCAACATGTTTCCTGCGATCTTCATTGTCAAATATGCCTTTTGTCTCAACTATGATGCCATTGTCTAACTCAAAGTCAGGAGTGTACTTGCGGTAGCGTAGGTCTTCCCACTCTATCTTTAGTAACTCATACTTAACTAACTTCTGCCTTGGAGTTAAAAAAGCAGCGGCCTCCTTTTCAAGACCACTGCGATAACGGCGAGAGTTGTGTACTCTTGCAGTTGTTCTTTTAGCCATCTTCAGGCTCTTCTGCTTCAGGCTGTTCTGCTTCCTTAACAATCATACCTGCAAGCATTTCACGCCTTTCACCCAGAACTTTACTAAGGTAATCTAATCGTGACATCTCACCTGAAGCTCCTTGGATTTCATTATACATAGTCATCTGGCTTTTACTGAAGTCATCCGTGTAGTAGTCTTTTTCATTGATGGTAAGTTTAGGCATGTAAGTCTTCCTTTATATATGTGTAGTCCACTATGGGTGGGTTTTTAGCCTTGCTCATTATGCTGGGCGTTGGCTTTAGATTAGTGTGGCACTTGTGTTTAAAGCTACAGAACTTACATCCTGATGGCAGTACCCAGTTGCCTGTCTCTTTACGATAGAACGTTTCCTTAACTGGCTCAAAGCAACGCTCAAAGGGTTCATCATTATCAATGAAGTCTACGGTAGACTGTATATCACCTAAGACTTTCTTACGATCAACCATAGAGGCGTCTACATACTTAAACTCGCCGTTGCCTTTGTTTACTACCCACCAGCCACCTACATCAACTCCTGCGGCCTCTGCGTAGCCTACAAGCTGTGACACATAACCAAAGCCATCTCCATCAGCCAAGCTATCAAAGGACGCAAACTTATTATTGTAGGACCAAGGCGAGGCGGACTTAACATCGTCAAGCTTACCATCCATGATCATGTCATACTCACCGTTGATCTTACGTCCATTGGCTAACTCAAGTGTAACCTTATCATTGTCTTTGAAGTCTACACCAGCCTCATTAAGTATGCCTTTGAATACTGCTTCAACAATATCCCCAAGCATCATATTCATCATGAAGTGGGGTGGAAAGGGTGTCTTATCTTCTGGGTCATTCTTATCAAACCACAACTGACACTTAGGGCGTCCTATGTTGGACATACGTAAACGAAACTCATCACGAGGGCCACTGTCAAACTGCTTAAGTAATGCTGCCTTCACATCAGAGGCGACTTTATCAGCCACCTCCTCTGAGAATGAAGTCTTTCCTGCAACAGCCTTTTGAAAGAAGCTATAAACTTTAAGTTCTGCAGGATGTTCCATTAGAAGGGCACCTCACCTACATCAATGATTGACCCAACAAGATCAGCATCTGCTTTAGTCATACTAGATCCAGAACGCTCTCCATGAAGGTCCATGATCTTTGTATTCATGTAGGATATCAGTTCCAAGAAGTCTTGTAGCGTTTGATTATCCGCATCAGATAGTTCAACCGTATCTGACACAGCAGACTTGAAGTAAGCATACTGATTGCCATTTGGTAGATCACCTATAACACCATCAATGCTAAGATTAGACATGATAGGAAGAAGGTTCTTCCGGTGTAGTGCAGACAGTGAGCCATCTAATGCCTTAAGGCTATCACGGTTTTTAACATCAAAGATAACAGGCATGCTGTTTATCTCTACAGTAACAGGCTCACCCTTGTCATTCATTACGGAATCTACTGTAAGAGCACCCATAACAACCTTCACACGTTTAACACTACGGATGATGTCCTTTGTCTTATCTGGAAGAGCATTCCAATCCTCAATATAGCCAGAAGGGCGTCCTAAGTTAAAGCCACCTACACTGTCAGCCAAGTCGCTGTTAACAGAGTTAGACAAGACAGACTTTTCCATCTCGTTAGTGTCTGAGTTCCAGCGCTGCCACTGCTGACGCTGTGTGAATACCCGTAGCTTAACACTATTTGCGTAGTAGATATCGTCACCCATAGTGATCTTAAATGCACCAACACCGATTACCTCAGTGCGGAGCTTCTTGCCGTTTACTTCTACTTCACCCATCATAGGTGACTGTACTAAGTTCAGACGTGCAATCGTTGGACCGCTAGAGGCAGGTGCTGACACCCCCATAATCTCTGCCAATGATTTACCGTCATGACCTGTTACTGCTAGTTCTGTACTCATGTTTTTTCCTTACATGTTTTAAGAGAATCTTAGTTATACACTACACATCCTGCACGTCAAGCCAGTTAGGGCCTATTTTTGCCTCTAATAGTAGTGGTACGTTCATTTTTACTCCATAAGCCTTTTCTATTAAGGCGTTAAGTCCTTCATTCATTCCATTAATAATCTGTAGAACTTCATCCTTCTCCTCTGGGTGGATATCTATAACCGTTGAGTCATGAACTGTGTTTACTAAGCATGACTGTAAGTGCTCCAACCTCCTCTCCATCTCAACCAATACAACAGGCACAACATCACCAGTAGCAAAACCCTGTACTGGGTAGTTCTTGATTATAGTAAAGTGAGATACTCCTCCTCTTGCGTTGCGCTGTACATCAGGGAAAGCATACTGCCTACCTGACACGTTAGTAATCTTGTTAAACCTGATTGCCTCGTCAGCCAAGTTTTTATGCCAAGCAGCTACACCCTTATACTTCTCAGTAAAGTGAATGTAGTAGGCCTCTTCAGCCTTGCTTCTGCCATAACCTGTAGCGCCAAACAGGGGTGCGAAGGTATGTTCCTTTGCTCCTTGTCTGGTAGTGGGTTGGCCTGCATCAGTGATAACTTTAGCAGTGTAGCTGTGTACGTCAAACCCTGTGTTGATCTCCTCAATAGCAACTTCATCCTGGGCAAGGAATGCTGCGGCACGAAACTCAAGCTGGGCAAAGTCAGCCTCACAGATGTAGCCACCCTCCCAACGAGAGATGAACACACTCTTTACTGGGAATGTCCCGCCCCTTGGCATGTTTTGCATATTAGGATTTCTTCCACTGAAACGTCCTGTTGCAGTAACGTGCTGGGTGAGTACCACATGCAAAAATCCATCTGGCTTTGTGTATCTGTCAATACCCTCCACAAAAGCAGAGAGGTAGCTGCTAACAGCAGAAAGGCGCTTAAGGTCAGTAAGAAACTCAACAGCAGAATCCATGTTGTTCGTTTTAGCAGTCCCAATAAGTACATCTAAGTTATCCTTTCCTGTGCTAAAACCATTGGCGCTAACCCAAGAAACATTAGGCGCACCAAAGCCTAGACCTGCCATGATGTTAGTTTCTTTCAAGCCGTAGCCACGAGCATCACAGTCCTTGCATTTATTAGGCTTAGCAAACTTAGTGCCATCCTTCTTTATCTTATATGTATGCCCTGCACCTGTGCATGTTGGACAAGTGAAAGCCTTTGTACGTTTTATGATAGTACTGTTCTGAGCTACCGCTCCTTTGAAAACCTTAGGCTGATGAAGCCCATCCTGTCGATCAAAAACACCAGCCCACTCTTTCTTGTTGTTTAACCTACGAGAGAACACAACCTCAGACATCTGTGGCTTTGAGCTAAGGTTGATAGGGGTGTCGCCCATAATCTCACGAACCTTACTCTGTAGTCTATCTTCAATGTCTGCCTTCTCACGCTCAAATAGCGCACGTACATCATCTAGGGCTTTACGATCCACCCTGATTCCTGACATGTACATTCTAGTGAGGGTTTTACAGGTTTTAAAGGTAACGTCTCTGACTGTATGTAGGGACGTACTTTCGGTCTGGGCATAGTCTCTTTCTTGGGCGTGGAACAACTCACTAGTTGTGAGCAGATCAGCCCTAAGATAAAGGCTAAGCTTACTGAGATCCGTTTCATTGGTGTTAATCCCCTGCTTTAGGCAAGTCTTAAGATAGTCTTCCTTTTGCTCACCTAGGTTACGCCTTTCAGCACATGCAGCTAAACTTACTAAGTCACGCTGCCCACGATTTAATATATATTCTGCCAGCATTGTATCATATATATCACCGTTGTAGTTGTAGCCACTCTCCCACAACCACATCAAGTCATGCCTAGCATTGTGCATTATGAGTAGTGTGGTCATGTTAAGTATATCTTGAACAAGCTTACGCCCAGAGCCTGATGTATCCTTGGCTTCATTATGGTCTATGTTAACAATAAACAACTCATTAACATTATCAGCATTAACCATACCAACTTGAGTTAAAGTATTAGATTGCTCGAAGGGGTCATTGTGTTTGACACCACCCCTCCAAGTAATACTATTCTCAACGTCTAATACTAGCCTCATGTCTCTCTCCTTATGCTGTATATAATGACCTTGCCCCGTCTAACTCACAGTGCACAACACCATGCCAACCGCCCTTAAGCTTATTCTTGGCTATGTTCAAGTGGCGTTGTGTGTCTTCTTCATCTGCACCCTCAACAATGGGGTTCTTAGAGATCAACACCATGAGGTCAGCTTCAGCGGCTTTACCTGTCTTAGAGCCTTCCATCATTGATTGATCCACGTACACCTTACCCTCTGCCACTGCACTCAACTGTGACATCCATACAACACAACAGTTATACTGCTTCGCAATGTTACGTGCATAGATAGCTGCATCCTTTAGATACACATCAGACTTATCACTAGTCTTACTTGCGAACTTATCACCCATATCCAGGATTAGGATGTCTGGCTTCTCTTGCTTAACCAGTGACTCCACCCACTGCATATCTTTGTTAGTACTGTCCTTGATGCGGATATTCTTCCTGACAGGCTCATAGCGGCTACGTGCGAGGGATACGTTAGCCTTAACCTCATCCATTGACATGTTGGTGGCTGCGCTAAGATAACGTGCTCCTACACGCTCATATGATTCCTCGTTACAGAGAACCACACACTTGGCTCCTTGATGTGCCCAGCCACCATTACCAGCAATTAGAGACGCATGGAAGGAGGTCTTTCCTGTGTTAGGCCTTGCGCCAACAAGTAACAGGTGTCCACCGCTAACACCCTCAACCTTACGGGCTAGGCTTGGTACGTTAAACTTCCACTGTGTCTGTAGATCATTAGCCTTAAGTAACGTGTCGATAGAGATGTCTTCCCAATCAATACGGACGTTAGGTGTAAAATCATCCTTATAGTCATCTAGCAACCTACGAAGTGGCTCTAGTGATGTCTGTGTGCCATTTACAAAGTCGAAGCCAAGGTTTGCAACCTTCTCACCTACAAAGTTTTGAAACATAGTGCCTAGTACAGTACCAGCAATATCTTCTTTGATTAACTCTTCTTTGTTCATCCTACGGAACAGATCAGCAAATGCTGTCTTGTTTGCTGTAGTCATTGTCTGGTTTTCACTATAGAACAAAGCTTCCAAGTCTGCAGTGTTTAAGTCACCTTCATACTGACGCATGGCACTATCTAGTGTCTGCTTGATCTTCCGCACGTCCTTAGTAAAAATCGTATCAGGACATCGTATGCCCTTATGTTGTTCATAGAAATCTCGTTTAAGTAGTGTCTTAACTAATGCCAGTTCCATCATCGTCTTTCTCTCCTACAAGAATATTATATATTATTTCCATTGCAACTATAGGCCACATGAAAGCAAACTTTATTGGTCCTCTGTTATCCGCTTCTTCATCCTCAGGTTCAACCATGTGGTATAGAAGAGGCAAAGCTAACACGTACATTAAAAATATACCACCAAAAAAGCCTTGACCTAGTTCATTGATCATCTGCCCAAGCCCTATTAACTAATTTAAACATACCCTCTGGTGAACGCATTGCAGCAAACAAGTCAGTTAACTGCTGGAAACTTAAGTATAATAAGTCATGGTTGTTTGATCCTTCATTCCACTGTCGCATAAATACAACACCATCATCACTAATAATACATTCTACATCTTCAAACTCATCACGCTGATCCATTGTAGTAATCACCGTAGCATCATGCTCCATCTCAACTGTAAACATTAAGTGTCTCCTACATAAACATTTAAGTGTGCTACTGTACCACCCTCAACACGGGTGACTACATACTCTATGCCTGCCTGTTTAAGCAGTTGACGCAGTAATAATAGTTTAGCCATCACTCTTCCCCCAAACAAAAACCACATAAGTTGTCCTTACTTGCGTTACCACATGATACACACTTGCGCCAGCTATTTGCGGCCTCACGATCTATGGATGCTTTACGTTCTTTAGGTGTCATAGGCATTATGTCACTGAAGTCTGCCTCTAAGGGCCATTCATTGTCCGTCATCTACTTCCATACCTTTCTTTATAAGCTGTATGAAGCCATACTCAAAGATATCATGGTATGTCTCTGCATCCATGTCTAGCGTGACACGGGCTGATCCGTCCTCATTATCCTCTATTTCAGTAATCTTAATATCACCTGTAATCATCAGTCTTCTCCTTGTTGTTTATCCTAGTTCTCTTAAAGATAACTCTCTTTGTATTCTTACTTCATATCTACGTAGATCGTCTTGTGTGACTTTACAGGTATTTCCCCTGACGGATTTAACTGTTGACGGTTGTTCCCAAAGGTACTTGCTAACGTAATCCATACCGAAAACAGCTAACTCTGGAGAATCCACAAAACTAAATCCTCTGCGTTTGTTAACGAGTCTACGAACCCTCGTGGCCTTTCTTTGGGCCATGACTAACAAGATTCCTTCATACATCTTAGGCAGTAACGTATCTTTCTTTTTTCGGTTACACGTAACACAGCTTATACATAGATTTTCTAGGAGACAGGAACCTCCTTTACTTTTTGGGGTGATATGTTCGACCTCAAGGATCACCCCCATTCTTTCACAATATGAACACTTCCTACCCCAAACATCTAATATTGCCGACCTTTCAACTTTACTTATAGCTCTCCTAGTCATCGACCTTATCCTTACTGTTAGCTACGGCACTGCTGTACTTACGGAACCGTTTGTTGTAAGCACGTTTGATTTTCTTTAGCTGCCCTGCTTTCCATAGGTAAAACTTACGTGCTTTAGTGAGGCCATCATATTCATCGCCACCCTTCATGGGAATACGTTTAGTCATTGGATTTATCCTCTCTGCAGTAGTCCATATCCTCTATTGTTAGCACTTGATTATATTCAATTGTGTATCCACAAGCACGAAGGAAGTTTTGAAACTCGTCAAGCACATCATCTAATGTTGATCCGTCTGGCATTTCTATTTCAATCTTTGTTCCGTTATCTTGGTGTTGAATAAACTTCACCATTCATCATCTCCTACTACTGGTGTGTTAGTAATGGCAAGTATTGCCTCTTAACTGATACAATGGTAGCACTAGTCATTTCTTTTTACTCTTTGCATTTAGGTATCTGTATAGCAAATAGAACCATATAGGGAATGTCATAGCTGCAATAACAATACTTACTGTTATTATGTAAGGTATCCACCAGTTAAGATCAGGCATTATTAGTCATCTCCATACACTAAGGCTTCCCATGACACAGGGAATAAGCCTAACATGATCTGATCAATCCGCTGTGCAACTAACTGTGTCTCTGCTTGTGTGTCAGTGGCACACCTTAGTTTACACATATCAGCAAAGGCATCTAGGCTACCAGACCAGTACCACTCAGTCATTGTGCTTTGTGGTAAGACCATACGTGCTTGCTCCGGTGCTACACCATCGTGGATCATCTGTTCATACAGGTCTAAGACTTGGTTCATAGTTGAGTCAAGCCACAGAGGCGGTTGACATACACCTTCTGAACCTTGCTTCTTGTCAGCACTACGTCCACGCCATGCATCAGTCACATAAAACTCAGGCTCATCATCGACATACCTACGGCTGATCTCATTCCAACGTAGGAACTTATGCTTCACTAGCTGTCGTGCTACAAAGATCGGAGCCTTGATGTGGAAGGATGCAAAGGCATGGCCGAAGGGTGACAGGTGTTTATGCTTGGCTAGGTACTTGATTAGCTTGGTGTCACGATCACTTAGAATCTTTAGTTGAGGATGCATGGTACTGTGACGCCAATCA
>Ga0307984_1000489_pt1 | contig 17210 bp, 6 predicted proteins | sample EllFjometageno78_FD_203169 | JGI IMG/M metagenome (GOLD analysis project Ga0307984, IMG submission 203169) | Marine microbial communities from Ellis Fjord, Antarctic Ocean - #78 | ecosystem: Environmental > Aquatic > Marine > Unclassified | place: Southern Ocean | collected 2014-10-09
GAGTTAGCTAAAACAGAACAAGCGAATATTATATTAAAAATATTACTTTATTCTGGAGTTGTAATACGGGATCCTTCTATAGTACAGATAGCAGCACAACAAGTGCAACAAGAAAATCAACGCTCAACAATGTAAGATATGCCTATACCTAATGGTGGTTTAATAACCGAAACTAATGAACAATATTACGCAGGAGCTCAACGATTTATATCTGACGGCACAGGCGTTGTTACTACAACATTTAATACTAACTTAATATTTGGATCTTCAACTGTTACTGATCCTGGTTATGCTTTAAACAATTTTCAAGTATATACCAGCACTACAGGACTAGCTAGTAGTTACACTGAATATCCAGGACCCTATACTGTTTCTGGTAATACCCTAAGTTTGGTAGGGGCTTTGCCTGCTATAGGTCATTTTATAGCTGTACAATTAAAAATGTTAAACGGGGGAAGTTTTGGGAACGAAACGGCTTTTGGTGATACTGTGCAAGAAAATTACGGCAGTTACTCGTATACATCTTTAAACGATGTTATTAATGGGTTTATAGCTACTTATGTAGGAGAGCACAAATTAATAGGGGATGTTAAAAGAACCGATGTAATATTCCACGCTAAACGAGGATTACAGGAATTTAGCTATGATACCCTAAAAAGCATTAAGTCTCAAGAATTAAACATACCACCTAGCTTAAGTGTTATAATACCCCAAGACTACGTTAATTACACGGCTATATCTTACATAGACGCATTGGGAGTTAAGCATCCTATATATCCCGCTAATAATTTAACCACTAGCCCGTACGAAGTGCCTATTCAAGATGCTGCAGGACAACCGACTATGGACAGCGTGGGTGATAACCTAGAGGGTACGTCTATAACTATTGAAAGATGGGCAAATGCTAATGATCGATTTCTAAACGGAAACATCGATATTTTAGATTACAACGCTTACGATAATTACCTAACAGGTAATATTATTTTTGGACAAAGATATGGTAACGAACCACAATATGCGCAAAGAAACGGTTGGTTCAATATGAACGAAAGAGATGGTACAATAGCTTTTTCTTCAAACTTAAAAGACAGATTAATAGTACTTGAATATATATCAGACGGATTAGCGTATGACTTAGACGCTAGGATACCTAAGATGGCCGAGGATGCACTGTATGCTCACATACTATATTCTATACTAGCTGGAAGAATCAATCAACCAGAGTACGTTATACAGCGTTTGAAAAAAGACAGATCAGCTAAACTAAGAAATGCTAAAATAAGATTATCTAATATTAAGTTGGATGAAATAGTTCAAGTTATGAGAGGTAAATCTAAATGGATAAAATCATAATTTAATGGCTCAAGAAATTAAAAATACGTTTCTAAAATCCAAGATGAATAAAGATCTTGATGATAGATTATTGCCTAACGGCGAATATAAAGACGCCCGTAATATTTCCGTAGGTAGATCAGAGGATAGTGACGTTGGAGCACTAGAGAATGTAATTGGCAACAACTTAGTTACCGGAACAGATGTAGGTGAGGGCTTAACTATAATAGGAATTAAAGAAGACAATGCTACTGATTCTATTTTTGTTTTTTTAACAGACTACACGGACCCTTCCCCGGCAAACCCTACTAATGCCCCTGCATCTTCAAAGCATTATATATACGTTTATAATAGTCAGAGCAGTCAATATACTAGACTAGTACAGGGTGAATTTTTAAATTTTTCAACAACTAATAGAATTATTGGAATAAATTTGCTTGAAAACTTACTTTTTTGGACGGACAACAGAAATCAACCAAGAAAAATAAATATTATTTCGGCGGTTTCATCAGTAATTTCTACCGGATTAGAAAGCAGTTATTATACACAAGAACATCAAATATCAATTGCAAAATATAATCCATATCAAGCTATAGAACTATACAATAGAGCAGATTTGCAAGTTTTATTAGGAGCTACTTCAAATGCTTTTCAGATAGACGGGCACAGAAAAGATGAATTAATTGGATTTATAGGGGCCGCTGTTGTTTGTTCGGAAACAGCTCCGGCTACACAAGGCACAAATTACGTAAAGGTAATTAGTATAGTTAATTCTTTTACTGGTCCAAATAAAACAACGATAACCGTTTCCCCTTCTATGCAGGCTGCGCCAGCTCAAAATGATTTTGTTTCCCTCATTAATTCCACCATGAGCAATAAGAACAATGATAACTCTTGGCCTGGAGATCCTGATTTTTTAGAAGACAAATTTGTAAGGTTTAGCTATAGGTTTAAATTTGATGACAACGAGTACTCTATAATGGCTCCTTTTACTCAAATAGCATATATACCAAAACAAAACGGATTTTTTGTTTATGGAGATGAGGATTCTGCTTATAGATCTACTGTTGTAGATTTTATGGAAAATCAAGTTCAAAATATAGGATTAGTAATACCTTTGCCTACTTCGGCTAATAGACTTATAAGGGATTATAAGATTACAGAGTTAGAAATATTGTTTAGAGAAAGCGATGGAATAGCCGCTAAAATTTTGACTACAATTAGCTCGGGAACAATCTTAGGCGAAAGTGGTGTTAATAATACGTATACATACGAGTACCAATCAAGAAAGCCGTATAGAACTCTTCCGGAAGCGCAGACAGTAAGGGTTTACGATAAAGTGCCTGTGAGAGCTTTTTCGCAAGAAATAGCAGGTAACAGAGTAATATATGGTAATTATATAGACAAACATACACCTCCAACAAATGTAGACTATAATTGCAGAATAGAAAAAAAATCTTCTACTGGAGCTTTTAATAACTGGATAGAATACCCCAATCATTCTGTAAAAAGAAACAGAAATTATCAAGTGGGATTTGTGCTAGCTGATAAATTTGGCAGAAAGTCTCCCGTTTTATTATCTGCGGTAGACGCAGGAATAGAAGAAAATGGTCTTTTTTACGCTGGCTCTACTATATATTCTCCCTATGATACCGAAAGTACAAATACGTCTGTTTTGGCTTGGTTTGGAGACGTTATTCAAGTATTAGTTAATCAGCCTATAGAGTCTGAAATAAATTTAGCCGCTGGAACTCCGGGCCTGTATGCTATAAAAAATAAATATTCCCCTAATACAGGTGAAGGTTTTGCTATTGCTTCATGGGGAGGAACAAATATAACCAACACCACATACACGTTTAGACAAGCAGGTGGATCACCTAATAATCAAAACATTCCCAGAATAGGGGATTCTATGAGGGGAGCTTATACTGATTTTGTAAAAGTAACAGGCATATCCGGCCCTACAGGACCCGCGCAATATACTGTAACAACGAATGGCAGAGTAAATGATATTTATTTAAGATCTACCGATTCTACCGTTCCGGATTTAAAATTTACATATACTATAAACGATTTAGGCTGGTACAGCTATCAAATTGTAGTTAAGCAAACTGAACAGGATTATTACAACGTATATCTACCCGGTATATTAAATGGCTATCCTGGACAGGCAACGGTTGGTATTGCTAATGGACCTTTTCCTAACGATGAATTAAATCTTACCGCTCATACAATTCTTTTTAATGACAACATAAATAAAATACCTAGAGATTTATCGGAAGTAGGCGAACAGGACAAGCAGTTTAGAAGCTCAGTAGAGCTTTACGGTAGAGTTACTAATATAATGAATTCTACCACAGGAAATGCTGCTACAGATGTGAGTCCTAGCAACAAGCAATATTACCCGAGGCTAGGTTATACAGGCAAAAATGCAATTAAGCACACGGCAACTACAATAGCAACAGCTGCGGAGCTGGACATGTCCTTTGTCGAACTCTCTAACAATGCCCCGCCAGCTTCTCAAGCAGCCGATGGTAACTTAACGTTTTATCAAATAGATAGTAATCCGTTAATAGCAAGAATAGCTACAAATGAAAAATCCATTGGAGCAAGCGCAGAACTAATTGCAAATCCTACACTAAATGCTAGCACCAGTCTTTATGAATGGAATATGCGGCCTTACCTAGCTATTTATGAAACAGCACCGGTGGAATCTTTGTTAGATATTTATTGGGAGACATCGTCGGAGGGGTTAATAGTTGATTTAAACGCCGCGATTGCATCCGGCAATACAGGCGTAACTGGATTTCAAAATATTACATGGGACTTTAAAGAAGATATTTCTCCTAATACTCCTGTTACTGAATTTTTTACTCCAATTGACAATCAGGGATTGCCTTTTAATACAAGAACAAGAGGGCAATTAATTTCAATCACAAACGGGCTTGACTCTCCTTCTGAATCTTTTGAATTAGAGGAAGGCGCTGTTGGAAGCTCAAACGAAGGAAAATTTAGAATAAATTATATTGGAACAGGTATAGTTTTTGTACAAGGCAGTAATATTCTGGATGTGTATTCATTTTTAATAGAGTGCACTACAAACGATGGAAATGGTATTGTAACCGAAATACCTTTGCAAGGAGTGCCAGGCGGTTTTGGAGCTTTGCTAAACCTTCAACCAGAGTTTGCACAGATAGCTGATATAGTTAAAACACCTACTGATAGGATATTAATAAGCGCAGCTACATGGGAAGCAACTAACTTTTTTAACGGAAGTAGCGTACCTTTTCAAAGCGATTCAACCGGATTAACGAAGAGGAGCCAATTAAGATTTTCTTTTGTAGAGCACACGGGTTCTACCTCTATACCTAGTAACTGGGAAATGAATTTTATAACAGGAGAGCTGACGCAAAGACATAATTTAGGGGGTCCAGATAATTTTACTGGTAATCCTTTAGGAATATATAAAATAAAAGTAACATTAGTAGATGCTAATGGAGATGAAACGTCTCCTACTAACGCTAATGGCTATACTCCTTTGTCTAAGCAGCAGATTATAAATATAAGGTTAGATCCATCTAAAGTAAATGTAACCGCTTTATCAGAAAACTGCGTACTTTACCCCCCTCCTATAACAGGCGCTCCTACAGTAACGGCTGATGGAGTTTTTGGACAATTTGAGCCAAAAAAAAATGTTGCATGTGTTTTTTATTTAAGCGATAATAACTTGAATCCAGACGGTATTTCGGACGGAAGCGCATTTTTTAATAACAAAGGCATGGGAATTGCTCCTTCTAATTCTAATAACTTTTATTATAGAATTGGCAGTAAAAATCATAAAAGCGGAACATTATCCTTTGCAGTAAACACTCTTTCGCCATATAATGGAAACGGCCCATCTCTTTTACCTAACAGTCTTAATGTTTTTAAACCTCCAATTACTTCTTATTTTTACAGACAACCTACTACTGAAAACCCGAGTCCTCAATGGCAAGCTTTATTTAGGTCAGCGGAATCAAACCAGGTTGGGCATAACGACTATGGCCCAACTAGTGCCCAAATTGCTGCGCCTGGCAAAAACGACGATAAAAAAAATGATTCGCCTTATCCTGAAGCAAATTTTAAACTAGAAGTAATCCCGTCTACTTTTCCGCCCACTTACGATACTTTTACTGCAGTAGACAGAGCTATTAGCGACAGAGGGCCTGACCCCGTATGGGTGCAAGCTGTAAGAGCATTTGATTTTGATGGTCTTTATTTGCCGCAATTTGAAGCAAACTCGGGTCCTAATGGAATTGAATACGCTATTTTATGTGCGGCCCAAGTGCAGTTCACTCCAAATAATAGATTTAATAATATTGTTAGATCATGGGTTACAGCTGATGACTTAAATTATCCTCAGTGCGTTCCTTGGCAAGGTGTAAACGCCGTGACTGTGAATGGCGCTGGAAATTTATTTAATTATAAAAGATCTTCTGGAAACAGCGATTCTTTAGCTTATGCTAATATATCCATCAACACTTGGGCTAGAAGTCCTTACGGGGATTACGTTAATGAATTGTACACCGATGCAACAAGCTATATAGCCTTTATTCCTAACGCTGGCGATGAATATATTAATACTAGTATAAATAGAACTATAGGGGGAGTGGCTAATGCGATTGCTTCATGGACAGACCTGCCTTTTACTAACTCCAATGGTGATGGTCAAGGACCAGACGCGGTAAACGAGCCTTTGCAATTTGTTACCGGATTTAACGGAGGTAATCTTGGAAATGGAAAGAAAATATTAAATACGACCGATAATGCGGGGGTGGGGGCTAAAAGAGTAAAGCCTGGAGAAAGCGCTATAATCGATTCAGGTACACTTAGAATATCTAAAAATTAAAATTAATGGCTGCACTAATAGAATTAAAATATTTTAATACTTTTTGGTTAAAAAAAATTAAAACCATTACAGAGGTTGTTCCTGGAGAACTCAGAAATTACATAAGTCACACCGGTGCTACTTTTGTAGTTAACGCAACTCTTGTATCACAAATGAACGTTGGGCAAGAAGTGACTATGCCTTACATTGATGGCAATGGCAGCAGCCAATTTTATTCTAGCTATATAGTAGAAAGAATCACCAACCAATCTTTTAAAGCAGCAGAAGCATTAGTGGGGACAGTAGACACGAGCGGAGTCACCCCCCGGTTTACTTTTGGTAAAATAATAAACTTTGATAATATACCACAAGGATATCCAACTACTGCCGCTGACGCCGACGATAATTGGCTTATTGAAGAAGCTCGAATAAGAGGTGGTTACAATAATACGTCTGTAGACTTAGGCGTAAAAGCGTATTTGGTAGAAGATGAGCCTCGGCAATCAAATAAATTTAGTTCGCTTATACATTCAGGAATATTTAATTCAAGAACGGGCGTCAACCAAACTAATCAATTTTCAGTTGCAGAAGATATAACCAGAACAATAGATCCAGCTAACGGCTCAATACAAAAATTGTATTCAGAAGACACCAACCTAATTATTTTCCAAGAAAATAAAGTAAGTAGGTCTTTAATAGATAAAGACGCAATATACTCTGCTGAAGGCAATGCTAGTATTGTTGGTCGTAATTTAGTTATAGGTCAGAATGTAGCTTATGCTGGAGAGTACGGAATAAGTAAAGATCCAGAATCATTTGCGGTTAATGGATATAGAAAATACTTTACAGATAGAGATCAGAACGTTGTTTGTAGATTATCTATGGACGGCATAACTGTTATATCTAATTACGGTATGACAGACTTTTTTAGAGATAAGCTATCCGAAATACAAGACAATGCTCCTATAATAGGCGGGTGGGACGCACACAACAAGCAATACGTTTTATCAATTCCCCCTAAGCAAGAAGTAGGATCGCCTTCGCCGCCAGCGTTAACGGTTACGTTTAATGAAATTGTGCTTGGGTGGAATAGCTTTTTTGATTACAAGCCTAATAAAATTATTAGCCTTAATAACAATTACTTCACAGCTAATGCGGGAAAGCTTTATCAACATTATACTTTAGCGCCCAATACAGAGGCAAGAGGGGTTTTTTATGGAATACAATACCCTTCAAAAGTAACATTTGTGTTCAACGGAGCACCATCTATGGTAAAAAACTTTCAAACTATAAACTACGAGGGATCTTCTGGCTGGGTTATGAATAGCTTTTTTACTAACACCGATGCAACTTTTCCTATCACAGCTTCTGTTTTTGCTACTACATTAGAGCAGCTTCAAAATGCTTTGCTTGTAAATAACTTTAAGCTAAAAGAAGATAAATACTACGCGGATCTTGTTAATAATACATTGTCACAAAGAGGAGAAGTTGTTTTTGGAAGATCATCTTCTGGAGTTAAAGGATTTTTTGGGGAAGTAACTATGACGGTAAATAATTCTGTTGGTAAAAAAGAATTATTTGCAGTAAGCACCGGATTTGTACAATCATCTTAATTAAATTAAATGGAATTAAAAATATCTACTACAGAAAAAACGGTTGTTGAAGGAATGGAAGAAATTAAAAATTTTTTAATGGACCCCTCCACGCCGCAAACAGAATTGCCTTTGAAGCATTCATTTGCTCCAGGAGTGTATGCTAGAGAGATGGAAATACCGGCAGGCACACTTTTAATAGGTAAAGTGCATAAGCATAGACATCATAACTTTTTAATGAAGGGCTCTATTATAATATTAACTGAAAGCAATGGTGTAGAGCTATTACAAGCTCCTTTAATGATAGTTTCAAAAGAAGGAACACAAAGAATAGGGTATGCAATAACAGACACGGTTTGGACCACCATACACGAAAACAAAGACAACTCAGAAGACTTGCGCGTAATTGAAAAGCGAACAGTGATCAAGGACAAAATAAAGTATTTAGAGTACAAAAATAAATTAACTAAAAAAATAAAAATATGACTTACGTAGCAGCAGGAACAGCCGCAGTTTCCATAGTAGGGGGAATAATAGGCGGCAGCAAAGCAAAAAAGGCAGAAAAGCAAGCTCGGCGTGATAAGCAGCGAATTCAATTGCAAATGCAGCAATTTGAAAACAATAGGCAAGATGTTATTAATCCTTATTCAGACGTAACTTCTAACGCTGGAATGATTGACGAAATGAGAGATAGTTTATCCAATCCTTTTGCTAATCTTGGAGTAGCTACAAGCGCTGCGGAGATCCAGATGGAACAAACAGATATTGCCTTAGCAAATACATTAGATACGTTACAAGCTACGGGAGCGAGCGCTGGGGGTGCCACTGCACTGGCCCAAGCGGCAAGAGCTAGTAAAAAAGACGTAGCAGCTAATATACAACAGCAAGAAGCTCAGAACGAAAAAATGGCAGCTCAAGGGGAACAAGCTTTGCAGGCAAAAGAATTGCAGCTTACGCAAATGGAAATGAGTGAAGAGGCTAGAATACAGCAAGCACAGGCTGCGGGAAAACAATTTATGTTTGGTGCTCAAGAAAACAGAGATATGGCTACATTAGATAGAATGTCTGGGCAAGAATCTCAAGCAAGGCAAGATATAGCTAATGCAAACTCAGCACAAGCGGCGGCTACAGCTGGGGTTATGAGCAGCATTACGAGCGTAGCGGCAGCAGGTATTGGCAATGAGGCTTGGACATAAAAAATAAAAAAAACAATTATGAGTTATAGAGATCCAAAAATAATAGACGATAAATCAGGGTTAATAATACCTAATGCAATTGCGAATATAGGAGCTCAAGTGTCAAAAGCCTGGGGAGCTAGTTTAGCGGCAACAAAAAAAGAAAAAAATTTAGAAACACAAAGACTAATTAATGGGGGAAATGCCATTGATGCGCAATATGCAAAAAGAACAAATGAAGCCTATAAACTTCAAGTAAAAGGAGGGGAGGCTTTTCAACAAAGCGTAAGAGATACTCAAGCTCACTTTAATCAAGAGTATGCGGATGCCGCTAAGGCATTACTAAAGCCTCAAACGCCCGAAGAAAAAGCAAGGTTGCTTGCAGTACAAGCTAATGCGGCAAAACAGCTAAATAACATAAATGTAGCAGCTCCTAAGATTGCTGAAATGGGACAAGATGGTCAAGAATTAATGAAGGACGGTAACACCTTACTTGGTCACACAAAGTCATGGTCAACCCTGCCCTCGTTCACTAAAGACGAAAAATCACCTAATACCCAAAAAGTAATGAGCTCTTATAATAATGCTCCTGATACTTCTTTATTGATGTCTTTTGATGATAATGGCAACGTAAATATAAATTCTACTTGGAAAAACCCAGAAACCGCAGAAACCGCAGGAACATCAACGTCCTCAAGGGGATCATATAGTATAGGTATGGATACCTTTATTTCTGACGATGTGCAGGTTAGCGATCCTATAACTCAAGTTGTAACAGCGGCTACTTCTGATGTTGGAGCACAGCTAATGAAGAACAATAAACTAAATCCCAAGTATACGCAAAACATGCAGATAATAACCGACAGAATAAAAGTAATGAACGAAGACGGCAGTTGGACGGGAGATTATACTGTTACAAAAAAACAAACCCTAGTTCCCGGGGCAACAGCTATGGTGGAGGGGGTTGCTACTAAACTCATATCCAGTATAGACGCTATGATAGGAGATGATGATTATTACAACATTATGAAACATCAATTAAACATAAACGAAAAAACAGCTAAGGCTTATAAATTAGGAGAACCAGTAGATGCCGCTTCAGACGAAGAAAAAAAAGCGTACAAAGATGCTGTAGGAACAATTAATTTAGCGGCTAATCAAGCTGCAGCCGGATCGTATGGATTAACAGTGCAGGATACGGCAGAAGAAGGAGAGCAGCCTGCTTATAGGTTTACACAGGACAATGCATCAAGGGTGGAATATGCTCCAGACAAAAATGTTTCAGTCAAAAAATCCGAACAACTATACGCTGTATACAAAAAAGATTTTGATGAAGCGGTGGCTGCGGGGGGCGACTTAGACAGTATTGCTAAAAGTATGTTTAACATTGACAAAGGACTTAGAATTAGATTTGGAAAGGGATACGTAGAAGCATACAGCGCTTCCATAGAAAATGGCGTAGTCAGCATTGTTGGGACAGGTAATCCCAAAAAAGAATTCTCAACATCCTCTGATAAGGATTTAAGAAGCTACGATTTAAAAAATCCAGAGCAAAGATATAATTTTATTAGATTAGTAAATCCAATGAAAGACCTGCAGGTAAGAGAAATGTCACAACAATTAGGTACATTAGTAAATTAATAATAAAGGAATTAAATAAAGATATATGTTTAGATACGAAATAAACGGACAAACTGTAGTTTTTAAAAACGAAATTGAAAGAGATGCAGGCTTAGCAGAAGCAGACAAAATGGGTTATTTCGTGCAGGTGTTGGAGTCTGATGAGACTAGTTCAGAAAGTGCCTTTAGCAAATTGCTAAAAAATGAAGTGCCTACGGAAGAGGATTTTACAACAGACCCTGCAAAGAGTGCGGATGCGGTGTCGGAAACTGTAGCACAAGACGATACGGAATTGCCGCCGGAAAGTACTTTTTCGGATTCTCCGTCTTCAGATAAAAGCACTACGGGTAAAACCGTTAAGATAGGGAAACAATCATATCCCGCTATAGATATTGTCGAAAAAATACGCAGTGGAGAGCTTAAAATATCAGGGGACATTAGCTCTGAGCTGTACGAATGGAGCAATGGGAAAAACAATGGAATAAAAGAAGGCGTAACGGACGAAACTTTATTAAGTGCGTACATTGATAAATTCCCGAATGCACAGCTAATGGATGACTTTGAGGGGGGGGCTTTAGACGAAGTAATCTTGGATACCAGCATCGATGTTGGGGAAGGAGGCTCAGGTCTATTTCCAGACCCACAAGATCTTGCTAATAACTTAAGTGGCACGGATTTTGAAGAGCAAAAAAGCATGTACGAATACATGGCATCTTTAGACCCTAATGTTTCAGTAACTTATGATGCAGTAGGTGTTCAAAAAGATAATAAAGGGGACGTAGCTAGATACAAGAGTAAAAACGTTTTTTTAAATTATACCGATCCAGATACAAATAATGTGTCTACTGTAAAAATAAACGAAGACCTTCTCCCAAAAGAAAAGGCTGCTAAACTAATAGATTTCGGAAACAAGCATATTAGTTATCAATCTGCCGCGAAGTTAGCAGACAACACACGTATAATTTCTAACTTGAGCAACCCCGGCGGTCCGCTGCACGTTAAACCCGCTACTATAGATGCACAGTTTCCTAATCAAGGAACAATGTTTGACTCTTATACCAAGACCGTTACCGCTATTGGATCCGGTGGCCAATACAACGTACCTGCTTCCGAAGAAGTAAGAGTTTTTCCTTATCAAGACGAACTAGCCGCCGCTAGAGAATCTATCTTAGAAAAAAACCCAGATAGGACCCCTGAAGAGCTCGACACTGAATCTAAAATACAGGTGCTTGCTAACTTAAAAGCTGCAAAGAAAACAGAAATAATTACAAAAAGAGCGGAAAACCTTATAGATGGCACTCGAGGCTCTATTTTTCAACTTGACACAGGAATTGATACTAAAACACAGGGAGCACTGCTTTTTAGCAAAGCATCTAAAAGTTCAAAAATATCAAAAGATTCACAAGTTAATAGTGCTGCTTTTGACGCAAATCTAAACATAGCGAACACAACCTCTTCTGCTTTAGAAGACATAAATAACTATTTAAACGGTCAAAGCATAAACAAAACCGACATACGCCTTTCAGACGGGGACATAATAAAACTAGGGGCCGCGGATGGTAGCCCTATGATGATCTCCAAAGCCGGGGTGAAAATCACTACAAATCAGCTGTTGCAAGTTCAAAAAGAACACGCAGCATTAACGGCCGCTTCAACGGAATTACAGAAGCTGTATTCAAAAGGCACGGAGCTAAATGATGAATATAAAGAATTGCAACCGTCGCTAGCCGCTGTTAAATTGGATTATAATTTAGCTGAAAAATACGCAACATCTTTTGGCTTAGGAGTAACGGATATCGGGGCAGGCCTTCTGTATGCATCTTATACGCTCGCTAAATACACTTCGCCATTAGGGCTACTAAGCACAGTTGACTCGACATTAGACAACGCCGTGGATGAGTTGGCTGTAAAGTACAAAAGATCTACAGACGAAGTAAGAGCTAGCTTTGTTAGCGACGTCTCAGTAGATGATGCTTTTAGCGGAGGGGCTAATTTTGGAAAATTTGTTGTTCAAGAAGTAATGGCTCAAGGCCCGGTGCTTTTAGCGATGGCAGCTTCTGGCGGAACGGCAGCACCATACGTTGTGGGGGCCTGGACAGCAGGAGGAGAGGGCATTGACATTACTTACCAAGATAGTCTTAGCGGAAAGAAAACAGGGGAGATGGAAAAGGTGTTTAGTATGATGGGAATTGGACTAGCCAACGGAGTATTCACTGCGTTGACTACTAATCCTATATTGCAAAGGGGGCTAAAAACATATAGAGCCGACGGCCTTGGAAAAGAGTACTTATTAGGAACAAGAGACTACATAACTCAAAACTGGAAAAGAGCGATTGTTGGAGACAACGTAATGGAAACAGCCGGAGAGGTTGCAACCAACGTAGTAGAAAACGCAATACACGGAAAGCCAATATTCGAAAACGTAGAACACGTTATGCTCAGTAGCGTTGGGTTTAGTTTTGCATTCTCAACCGCTCCTTTTATAAGGGGGGCTGCACTGAGGCATTACAATGCCTCTCCGACCCAAAAGCGCATGGACGCTCGAATTAAAGAAATAATATCCTTGCAAAAAAACATAGACGCAACTTATGAAGCAAGTGAAAAATACGGAACAGGAAGCTTTACCGAAGAGTCAGGGGCTGTTACCCAAATGAAAGCTAGGATAGCAACGTTGCAAGGGCAAAACGGGGTTGCCATTGAAAAATTGCAAAAAAATGTAGGATCTAAAATAGACAACATGGGGGCTAAGGGCTTTCAGGCAGTAATGAATACCTTGAACGGATTTAAGCAAAGAGCCTCTGTAATAGTAAATAACAAGCAAATCACTCCAGCTAATAAATCCAAAATGCTAGGGGACTTAGAAACTGAATTTGAAATGTATCACGGCATTAGAAAACACTTTTTAGATGAGGCTACTTTTGGCGAAAATTTTTATTTACTAGAAGCAACAGATAACGCCTCCTACGAAAGACTTATTAATGAAGCTAAGATAATAACCAAAAAAACAGAAGGTCAGGATAGAAAATTGCCTCCTGTTGTTGTCGAAAAAGCTATAGAGCTTTATAATAGAGAGCGCATTGCGGAAAATAATGCTGCGGCTAAAAAAGTGGACAAAAACTTTCAGTCTTTTGAAACCGTCGACGATGCGGTTGTATACCTACTTACCGAGCTAGGAGACAAGATAACTCCAGAAACAGCGGCCGCAGTAGAACAAAACATTTTAGATGGTGGAGCAGGAGCAGCTATCCCGTTGATAAACGGAACAGTTGTGCCAATTGCTGTAGTAGAAAATCAATTAACTGAAGGTAAAACGAGTGTAAGCATCCACGAAGTGGGTCACCCTATTGTATCTAAAATATTTAAAAATAATCCCGATCAAATGATCGAGTTTGCTGACAACATAGATGCTTGGCTACAAGAAAACAACCCTGCTCTTGCGGCTAGAATGCTCCTTAACATTCAAGGTTACAGAACCAGACCTAAGCAAGAAATAGCCGAGGAAAAATTAATGGCATTTTTTGAAATGGTTGGCGATAACAAAGTAGACTTAAACTCTAAAGCAAATGCTTCTTTTTCTGCTGTTTTAGCTTATAATTTGCAAGAAATTGCAGGAGGTAGCTACAATTTTAACTTTAAAGGACCTGAAGAATTTGCTGCGTTTGCCGCGGCTATAGGTACAAAAATAAAGAATGGAGATCTTAGCTTTAAAGATGTATCTATGCTTTCTACCAAAATTAAGCCACCTACAACAGCTGCCCCCGCTAAAAAAGCGGAGCCTACGGTTAAAAAGTCTGCTCCTCTTCAAGCAAAATTTGATGAGGCCGAAGACGCTTTGAACGACGCAGAAGACATGTTTAATTTGGATCCCAATGATCCATCTCTTAAGAAAGCTGTAGAGGTTGCTCAAGAAGCCTACGATGTAGCGGAAACCAATTTAGAAAAAGGGGTAGAAGCGCCGGCTATTTTAGCAGATGCTACTGAGCCTGTTAAAAAAGAAAAAATAGTTAGACCTAAAGCGGACAAAAGCAAAAGAAAATACTCTTTAGATAAAGAAGTAAAAAAAGAAATAGAGCCTAAAATAGCCGAAGTACAAGCTATTAACAAGGTAATAAAAGCAGAAGAAAAAAAGCTTAACACCGAAGCTAAGCAAGCTATAGAGGACCAGCCTGAGGTTGGGGATGTAACTAGAACGTCTAAAGAAAAGCAATTAATAGAATTAAAAGAGAACCCTGTAACTATTAACTCAAAGAACAGTCCCGATACGGCTAAGCAGGCGGCTAAGCGAGATAAACTACAGAATGAAATAGTTAAGGCCTTAGAAGTGCCTATAAGCAAGGCAGCTAACTTATTTACCAATGTATTTTACAACAAGATATCCAGTAATGCCAAACAAGCGGTTAGTCGAGATGAATATCTAGCTAGTGCGAAGGCTAACCTTACGGTTATGACTATTAACGAGTTCAAGCCTGAGACTATTAATAGAAAGGGCGAGAACGTTATTAATGACATCGAAGATATTATATTCCAAAGAGGTGGGCTACGTGCTGTAAAATTTGCGGAAGACTTAGGAGTTGTTGGTAAAGACCAGGGGACTTCTAGGGGAGCAGAAGCTCTTGTAAAAATGGCGTCGGGGGATATTGAATTTGAATTTGACACAAAAGATTCTAAAAAGTCAGAAAAAAAATTAGTTAGCGGATTTAAAGGCGAGGTTAGAAGGCCTAGTGCTTTGCTAGCCAATGAAAAGCTTACAAAAGAAGCTAAAGAAAAGATAATAGAGTTTTGGGAAAAAAACAGGGGTAATAAAAAAGTAGAAAGCTTTAAAAAATTACCGGTAGTTATTGATGCATTGCTAGCAGAGATATATGGCGTTAGTGAAGGTACCTTAACTGCAAGATCAGGTAACTTTAATAAAGAAACATATAAAAGTGCAATCACAACTTTTACTGAAAAGCAAGCCGTATTCAGAACAGAGTTAAATGGAGAAATGGCAGAAGTAAGAGTTCCTTATGATCAAAGGGATTCTAAATTAGCAGAATTAGAAACAAAAGCCAAGGAAGACTCTAATTTTACTTTTGAGGAATACGCTCCTGAATCTAGGGGAGAAGGCATATTAAGGTTCTTACCAGAACTTAGTGTACCAGAATACAAGTACTTTAGTGGCAAAAGAGGTAGAAGCGCAGGCCAATCAACCGGAATGCCTAGGAACTTTACAGACTTAGCGTACTTAGTTACAGGAAGAAGAACTCAGGCTCAAGGAAACAGAGAAGGAGAAATCCAAAAAATGTCTAGGCAAGAATTATTGGAAGCAATAGGAGCCATCGATGACGGAAACGGAAACGCAGTGCCTGATCTGGCCGCAGCTAGAGAAGCAGGCAAAGCACCGAACAAAATGCCTGGGGCACAAACTCTGTTAAGCTTAATAAAGCTTGAGGGGCGTATGATAGCAAATGAAATGAGTAGGGAATTTGGTGACTTAGACCCTATGACGGCTTCGGATATTGAAATGGGTAAAAATCCTACAATGTATTCCAAGGCTATAATAAAAGGTTCGTTTGTTTTGGAAGGAAATAACCTTTTAGTAGATGGCATTAACACAGCGCTTGCCGCAGAGTTCGGTGATTATAAAAACGCTAATTTAGCCAATGTAGTTGATTTTATATACAAAAAGCTAAAAGCCGACTATCCTAATAATGCGGGAGTTGCTAGACTATTTACTTACGAATACGTAAACCAGCTAAAAGATTCTGATCAAGTATCCGACACCGAAATAGTAGAAGTGGTGAACAAAGCCGCAGGAAAAGCCTACGGCTACGCTTTCAAATATGCTTTAACGGAAGTTGCACTTAACAAAACTTGGGATAAACTAGTTGACTTAAAGTCTAAAAAAAGTAGTGACGCTGATAAAAAGAAGCAAATTGAAACATTCTTAAAATTATTTGGCAGAACGTTTACAAATGAAAAGTTTTTAGGCATGACAACTAATGAACAGTTGTTTGCTGAGTTAGCAAAAGCTACTGGCTTAGGGGTTAAAGGTTTAAAAAATCTAGGATTTGCCTTAAGTAAAGAGCCGGGTATAAATCCAAAAACAGAAAAAGAACAGGTTAATTCCTACATAACCTTCGACGAAAAGGTTATAGAAAAACCCACGGGCACTGATTACATTAAGAAAACGATTGCTTCAGGAAAAGTGAGCAGCGTTAATAAAGCTGGTGGAATACTAAACAGCGAGGCTGTTAAAAATAGAGAAGATATTCTTTCTGTTTTAGATCCTTTGCTAAAAAAAGGTAGCTTAGCCGAAGCCACCGAAATGCTTGCTTTAATGACTTTAGGCACAAATGCATTAGTGCGCAAGGTGTCTTCCTTAGGTAAGTTTATTAGGGTATCTCCAAAAGACAGCAAATTTGTGCTCGAGCATGAAACCGCTGCTAAGCTTATAGAGGACCAGTATAGGGACTACATAAATAACAGGGGATCTGACTTAGCTAAAGCTGAGCTAGATACATTTTTAGACGGCGCTTTTGTAAACGTAATATCTTTAAGCTTAGACGAAGTGCTACTGCCTAAAGTAGGCGGTCCGGAAAGAATGACCGCGAAGAAACCTAAGTCGCTTATAAACAAAGCTTT
>Ga0307984_1000492_pt1 | contig 17174 bp, 24 predicted proteins | sample EllFjometageno78_FD_203169 | JGI IMG/M metagenome (GOLD analysis project Ga0307984, IMG submission 203169) | Marine microbial communities from Ellis Fjord, Antarctic Ocean - #78 | ecosystem: Environmental > Aquatic > Marine > Unclassified | place: Southern Ocean | collected 2014-10-09
TCAACTCCTACCCAGTCCATGACTCCACTTCTATTATTTAAAATTAAACCATGCTTTTCAAAATCTCCCCAATGCATGCGGTACTTGTACTTACTCGTGTCAGTATCTCGCATGATTATATCAAAATATTCCATCTGATCTATACCATCGTACAGGTTAATATAAATTAAGTCGAGACCACGTACTTCAAATAAATCTTTTGCGTATTCGTATGTTAACTTATCCCCATTAGTATTGCACTCTATAGTAGAGCTAGGCAATGCCTGTCTAAAGATCTGTACGATCTCTGGGAAATACGGGTTTAGTAGATTCTCTCCAAAACCGCTGAGAGATATCTTCCCCGTATAATTATTATTACCTAATTCTGTAGCTATAGCAAGTGCACCTTTAGGAGTCATGTGCAGATTCCTATTGGGAAATACTACAGGGTCATGGCGTGGACAAAACTCACACGTTCTATTACACAGCTCGGTAGTATTTACCTCGACAGTTAGTATAGAATGTAATGGATTAGTTGAGCCGTTTTCCCAGTGAACCCTTTCTTGCTCTCTTCTATGTTCTAGAAAGATATGTTGGTCCACAGCTACAGTAGGTATTATCATAAGTCTAGTTCGTTCTTTGCAATAATGTAAGATTTAACAAACTCAGAGCGTACAATGTCTTCAACCTGAAACTCTATTAGGTCAAACAATCCCATACGTTCAAGAACTCGGATAAAGCTTTGTAGTCCGTTGTCCTTTAAGTCCGCCTGTCTGAAGTCCCCACAGAATATAATTCTACAGTTCTCACCCATTCGGGTAATAATAGAATCTAATTCATGAAAAGACATATTCTGGCACTCATCAATAAGAATGACTGCATTACGAAGTGTGATACCTCTAATAAAAGATGTTGTCATAAACTGAACTAAACCTTTTTGCTTGAGGATATCATAAGCATCTCCTCTGCTAAATAAGTCTATAGCAATATCTTTATAAGGTTCTTCGTATACTGCACCCTTCTCCTTCTCTGTGCCAGGTAAAAAGCCCATATCACGAGTAGGAACTGCACTTCTAATAATAACAAACTGATTTGCTGTCTGCTTTACCATATCATCATATGCTAGATAGGATGATATAAATGTTTTTCCTGTTCCCGCTAATCCGTGCAACACTAGGTGTTTACTGGATTCAAAGGCTCTTAATTGGTTCCTTGTTAAAGGCTCTATCTCTCGTAGCTCTAAGCTAGCACCTGCTAAGGTTTTCTTTCGTTTAGCCATATTATACTTTCTTTCTCGTATCCTTGAGTTTCGTTTCCGAGTACTCGTATATCATCCACGGAAAACCGTTAAGATGTAGAATCCCTACCCAGTCGTATCCGACAGTGGGAGGGCGTGGGACAGTGAAGGGGGCATTATACCCTTTCACTCTTATAAGTGTAGCCGTATCTTTAAGCTGCACTTCTTTAATTTTTAAATACTGTAACTTTGCAAACTTAGTCTTTTCATATATAAAAGGCATTCCTTTGTTGTCTATGAAATACTTTGTACTTTGTTTCAGTATTCCGTTATGAGACATAATCATACGCTTTAATACATGAAGATTTTTATGTGATGTCTGCATCCTGCGAGCGCCCAGAGTGTCCCCTATCTGGTTCTTATCATCCAAAACTTCATTGTCTAGAAACAACATACCATCTATTGAATCCCAGTTTCCTGAGTCTAGTAAGAATACAGGAAATTGTATCTTATCTGTATTCTTATATGTTATAATCATTTTTCAATAAATACGGGGTGCATCTCCACACCATATAACTCATCATCGTATTTCTTTCCTTCTCTAGCCGAAGGATTTACTATAGTTTTGTACTCGTCTGAAGCTTTAAATTTATCCATTATTTGTACAGAGCGAGGTCTGCCTCCTTGCTTATCATCACATGATCTACAGCCTACTATTGCGGCTCTGTTACCTTGCAGTAACTGCCAACGAATCCTATTCATCTTCTCATCGTTTTCATACATATCTAAAAGGCTTCGTTCATGTACGTTACCTATAATGATTTGATACTTCCAATCATTACAGCACATCTGATAGTTGCCCTTATAGTCAATAAATATCTGTCTCATAGGATGCCAACAACCATCATCTACCCTTTCATCACTGAAAACACCTGCTCTGTTATTAAATAAATAGTTAAAGTAACTCCCAGGATTCTTTGTATCTGCCTGCCTTCCTAGCTTATTTATCTCTTCAACACTTAGTGTATCGGGCTTGAAGTAATGATCTACTAACTGACCATTCTGTAGCCTAGGGTACTTCTCCCTTCTATAGTCCGATTCCTCTTGATTAGAGTATGTATTTAAAATCAAATCGTCTATCTTAGCGTATACAGGCCATAGTTTTTCTATTCGATAACCATTTGTTGTAACTCTAACTTTCCAGTTACGAGGTTGTGCAGTTACTAAGTCTACTACTTTCTCGAACTCTGCGTGTAAGGTAGGTTCCCCTCGTCCTGCAAGCTCAATTACTCCCTTAAAATTGATAGAGCGTAGTTCGGCTAAAACTATCTTTATAGTCTCGAACGTCATATGCTCGTTAACATTAGGGTAGGATTTGAAAGTTCTTGGACAAAAATAGCAAGTACGATTACATAGCCCTGTCAAATCTAAATCTACCCTAGTGATATATTTAAATATATTAGTTTCCATACATCTTCTCAAACTTACCGCCTGAGTAGTCTTCGTGGATAATCTCGAAGTCACAACCTACTGGCACTCCAGGGATTGAAAGCCCTCTATCTAATTGTACAAATTTTGTTAGCTGTTCCATGTACTCGTCAATCTCCACATCAGGCACTTCTGCTAGAATGGAGTCGTGTACTAGAGCAAAGATTCTAGCTTTCTTACTATTAGCTTTAATCCAACTGCCCATGTCTATAGCACCTAGAAGGTTAATATCACTAGCAGCAGACTGCACCAAAAAATTAAGACCAGACCTAATGCTATGGCTCTGGATGCCTTTGTCTGTCGATGCGACATTTGGTAATCTCCTTTTTCTACCGAAGTAGCTGTAAATAAACCCATTCTGTTGGATAAATTTCTGATTGTCTTCAATCCATTGCTTGAGCATAAAGAACTCTTCAAAGTAGTCATCAATAACTTCTTGAGCTTCATTCCTGCTGAAAGGTCTTCCACTATCTTTTGTTACTTGCTCACTGATCTTGTTAGCACCAGCACCATACATAATACCAAAGGTTACAGCTTTAGCAGCCTGTCTCTGCATTTTATATAAGTCTGCTACTTCACTAGCATCACAAGGTAGCTTAAATACTTTCTTTGCAATCTGTGAGTGAAAGTTACCACCTGCGCGGAATACTTCTATTAGTGCCTTATCTTTAGCTAGGATAGCTGCAACATATACTTCTGCTGTTGTTAAATCCATTGCCACAATCTTATGACCCTCGGCAGCTTTAATACAGCCTTTTACAATAGGGTTATCCCTAGGTAGTTGCTGCATATTAAGTTTACCGCTAGAGCTAAGCCGACCACTAGTAGTACTATGGAGGTTGAAACCCGTGCGCAGTCTACTGTCGCGATCCAACTGGGGTATGATTTTGTCCAGATAAGTATTCTTAATCTTAGATTTTTGTCTGATTGCAAGGATGAGCTGGGGTACATCTGACTGACTTGCCAATTCTTGAAGTACTTCCGCATCTGTACTATTTGCCCCTGTACCAGTTTTCTTTCCAGTAGGATTAAGCCCAAGGAAATCAAAAAGTAGAGAGCGTAGCTGCACAGTACTGTTAGGATTAAAATCTTTTCCATTCTTTTTCTCAAAGTTACTAATAGCAGGATTCTTATACAGTTCCACAATGGCCTGATCAATCTCATCTTGCATTAGTGCTTGTGACTTTATCAGTCTACCCATGTCAAACGGAACACCATTGTCTTGAATGTCCGTAAGAAACCTACATCCAGGTATGAGAATGTTCTCGTATACCTTAGCCAATCGTTTGTTCTGCTTAATCTTTACAAACTTCTCAAACAATAAGAAAGTTACTACAGCATCTAGTGCCGCATAGTCTTTCATTAAGTCGAAGGGGATTAAATCCCAAGTAAAGTCATTCTTAAGTATGCCGTGTTCTTTACGGTATTGATCCATCCAATCATACATACCTTTTTCATAATCACCATAGATTGTGTACTTCATAGCTAGCTGCTTCAGGCCGTGAGTGCCTGGGTTCTCATCAATGAGATAGTGCAGTAGCATTGTATCTTCAAACTGTGGGAATTTAAAGTTGAAATGGTACTCAAAGAACGCCAAATCAAACTTTGCATTGTGGAATATAACTATTTTTTCATTGAACAACTGTTGTAATAACGTTTCCGTAGTTTCGTCAAAACACTCAGTATCGATATAAGCACCATAATCTCTCTCGTAGCTAATAGAACAGCCAAGCATATGACCGTTTCTAGGGTATAATCCTGTGGTTTCTGAGTCGAGTGCAATGTAAGGAGAGGGAGAGGCTATAGCTTTACGAATAAAATCGTTAGCTTCCTCTGTGTCCTGAATCCCTAGAGCTTGCTCTGGACGTACTGTTGTGTCCTGCTTATTGTCAGTAATGTACTCGATGATAGATTTCATACTAGCATCCCAAGTACCTTGAGCCTCTGGTTTAAAGGCCAGCATAGCAGGGTTAATGATAGGTAAGAACTTCTCTTCTACTTTCTTACCAGAATACTCTGTAATAGAGTTAATGGGGGTGAAATACTTCAATGCATCACTACCTACTAGGATAACCCAGTCGTAGTCGTCTGTATTGATTTCTATATCACAGTCTCGTTTTAGTACTTTCTTGAGGTGTGGGTCTGAGCACAGTTGGTACTGGTCAAATTCAAACTCTCCATCGAAAGCGTCTTTAAAATTTGTTCTACTTGGTTTCGTTTCTACTAATGCAACTTTAGGCATATAAATTTCTCTTTAGTTTTCTTACTGTTGTTTCGGGTAGACCACCTGGGTCTCTGTCTTTAAAATGTATGTTTCTAGAGGTCAATCCTACTCTTTCACATAGTTCTTTTACTATTATAGCAGCATCTTGTCCTGCTGTATCTCCATCGAAGAATATATCTACTGATTCAACTCCTTGAATAGATAGCATCCTTAGCTTATCTTCGTTTATGTTCTTTGTTCCAAAGCAACACACTGCATTATCTAGTCCTTTATCATGCAGATTTATCATATCAAATATACCCTCTACTAGTATTACTGAACCTTGTATGGGTTCTACTACAGGGTATAGAGGCATCTTCGCACCCGCAGGCGAGATCATATACTTGGGTGTTCCACCCGTGGTATGACGGCCATTGAAGGCTGCTATCCTACCTGATATATCTCGTACTGGAAATACAACCCTACCGATATAGTCAGGGTCGTGGTGTTGGAAAGCTTCAAACCTTTCATATGTCTTAGGCTTAATGTCTCTCCAATTGCCGGTGTACTTTACCATACCCTGGGGAAAAGACAAACCAATACTTTCTGACCGCTTCTCTTGAATTGTTTTTTTAAGCAGTTCTCTTCGTACTTGTAGATGGTTTGCCTTTTCCCCAAAGTGGGTAAAAATATTTCCCTTGTGTCCACAAGAGAAGCACTGAAAGATACCCGTTATGCGATCTATACGCATACTAGGGTTACGATCAGCATGTTCTGGGTTCAAGCAGCTAACAAGACAATCCCCACCTTTCGGCATGAAGTATACTTGTCTAGAATTTAATAGCTCTTCTACTGTCACGTGCTTGTTCCTTATCGTAATTATTGTGATATTATACGGTATTTAACCTAAGAAATCAAGAACTATTTTAAAGATCGTTTATATCTTCGCCCGTTTTATGCGAGGAATCTTCTTTCTCTTTAGGAGTTAAGGCAGAGTCTGGACCAATTTTCAAAGTGTCCCAGTCTACTACTGAGGAGAAGGATTTCATAGAGGCTGAACGCATCTTAACACAGGTAAATGTCATACAAGCATCCTCATGATCCCATGTCTCTAGGGTATAAGCAGCATCTGCCGCATCAAGGATACCTTTAGCGAATCTAGCTTCACCTGTAGCGTCAGTTTGGTAAGGGGATATTACTGTACAGTCGTACTCTTGTGCCATTGATTTCAATGCTTTACTTACTTCTATCTGTTCTGTCCAGTCGTATTGTTTGCCTGGAACAGAGGATCGCTTGACCTGGTTTATATAGTCCACTATGATAACTCCAACATTCAGAGACTTGACTTTCTTATCAAGCTCTGCACGAATCTTAGAGAGTGTGAGGGAGGGGTCATACACTACGTCCAACTGATTAGTCGGGAGGAGCTCTCCAGTCTTCAGTTTGGCATGAAACCTATCAAAGTCACGGTGTTCTTTATATTCAGCCAAGCGATCTTGCCCAGCAACAAAACGAGTAGCCCACCACGCAGCAACCTTCGACCACTCAGTCACACTAAGATTCTTAGTGCGAAGGCGTGAGAAAGGAATTTCCGTAGCAATAGAACAACATCGTTGTAATATAGAGCGACTATCCATCTCAATAGTGAAATAGATAGCCGACTTACCCAAAGTATGTACATTGTTTGCAATATTAGCACATATAACAGACTTACCTGAGCCACGCTTACCACCAATCATTACTAAATCTCTAGGAGAGAATTGAATTTCTTGGTCGTACTCTTCGTTAAGACCAAGAGGTACGTACTTAGCTAAATCTTCTTCTGGTTCAAACAGGTCAATACGTTGCATACTTTCCTGCGGATCTTCGAGGTCAACCTTATCTTCAATGTCCATGACAATCTGATGTAGGTGTTGTACTGACTCTTGTGCATTCTCGAATGCTACAGAGTGTTCAACATAGTCCTCTAGTGAGTCCAGAATTTCTTTTTGCGTATATTCGTTTTTAAGATACTGTAGAAGCATATCAGGGTCGGCATCGACCTCAACAGCTTCAATCGCGTAAAGTTTTTCACGGGTAGCAGAATCACGAATTTCATACTGCAAATCTTCTATAGAGGGCATCTTATGGAACGTTTCGCAATGTTTATCAATAATCTTATAAAGACTATGATATTCTGCTGGCAAATAATGCTTGTGAGTAACACTCCAGGTCTGAAAGTCCTTTAGTGTTAGCACTTGCTTTATTAGAGCACTAGCGATGTTCAATGAGATTCTCCCGAAATCATATAAAAGTTGAGCAGACCCCGAAGAGCCTACTCAGTTTGTTACTACAAAAGATTAAGCAGAAGCTTTTTCTTTCTTAGACGCGCCATCATAGTCAGCGGCTGAAAGGCCACGACGAGTTAGCATAGTCTTAACACCACGTGCAGTCTTGCCGATCTGGTCAGCAATTGTTTCTACACTCAAGCTACCGATGTCAGTGATCGCAGCCAAAGGATCTACTTTAGAAGAGCCTTTAGTGGTTTCTTGACGAGGGATAGCATCGATGTCGCCTGAACGAAGGAGGCTAAGAGCCTTGCCACGTACAGAGTTTACAGAACGGTCTAGTTCAGCAGCAATTGCTTCAACGAAAGCACCATCATGTACCATAGATACAAAGGTGAGTTCTTCAGCAGGAGAGTACGTGCGTACAGCTTCTACTTTAGGAGCAGGTTTAACGTGACCAGTAAGTTCCATAGATAGGATCTTGCCTTGAATTGACTTAGGAGAGAAAGCACCGTCTTCGAAAAGACCTGCAATTTCAGCATAAGTATATTCACCACTATTGTCTTGGACAAAAGCGTCAAGAGTAGCTTCTTGTGCGTCTGAGAAAGCTCGGACAGCACTAGCAGAAGCTAGTTCAACATCATGACCCATCTTTCGCAGTTTGCTTGAGATAGAACGAGTTGAGGTTTCAAGATCAGTCGCAGCTTCTGCTACGGTTGCTTGAGAGACGGGGCTTTCGCCACCGACAAATTCGGTTAACTGAGCAGTACGCTCGTCAGTCCATTTAGGTAATGCCATTTTTATTCTCCAATAAAATTATAAAGGTTAGTTATGATTTGAATGCCAGAAGCCCTGGCCTTCTTAGTTTTAGCGGACTCTATTCCGCTTTCGTTTACTAAGATAGTAACATCTTTCGTAAGGGTCGTTTTGACAACATAACCAAGCTCTTCTAATATCTTTTGAGCCTCGGCTTTATTTGAATAAGAGGTAAGTTTACCACTAATACAAACAACTCCTTGGGTTGCGATTGTTGTCTGAGACTTCTCAAACTTGAAACTGAACGGAAGTAAGCTTACTTGATAGAACTCGGTTTCGAGCCAATCACAAAGGCTTTTAGTAGACTTCTCACCCAAACCTGCCTTACGGCACAAGTCGTAGTCTATTTCTTCTATATCAATGCAGACTGTGGAAAGTTTTTCCGAGGCGGTCTTACCGATAAGAGGTATGCTAAAAGCTGGAAGCAGTACGTTCAGCGGAGCTTTCTTTGATCTTTCTAGTTCATCTACTAACTTCGCGGCTAGACGTGAAGAGCCTATAGCATCTTCTACCTCATGTAAAGACATAGCGTAAAGTTCCTCAAGGGAGACAATATCTAGTTTTACGATTGTAGCAGGGCCGAGACCTTTAATCTTCAGAGTCTTGGCAAAGTGTTCGATAAGTTTAAGAACTTTAGAACCACATAATGGGTTCCTACAAAACAAAAGATAGTTGACTTCTTCTAACACCGAACTACACGAAGGGCAGTTTGTTGGGGCTTCGATTGTGGTCATTGCTATTCCTCTGAATTTGAATAAGTATTATACGGGCTTTTAAGGTTATTGTCAAGAACTATTTTTTGCAATGTAGTAATCAATCTAAACGTCTTACAACGCGAGGTATGATTTCACCAGAGCGTATAATTTCTACTTGACAACCTAACTCAAGATTAAGGTCGCGTATATACTCAATATTGTGCAGGGTGGCTCTAGCAACAACCGCATCACCTACTGTGACTGGTTCTAGAATTGCTACAGGACTAACTACACCACTCTTCCCTATCTGCCATAATACATCAATGAGAGTTGTCTCAACACCCTGTGCCTGGCTCTTGAGAGCGAAAGCACCTCGTGGGTGTTTGCTAGTGTATCCCAGCTCCTCGTATGCTTCGTTACTCTTGAGTCGATATACTGTACCATCCATAGGATAATCAGTTGAATCAAACTCAGTAACTACATTCAGACCTTGCTTGCTAAGACATTTCAGTGTTTGCTGATACGTCTTATGTCTAACAGGGTTCTGATCATATGCTACAAATACAAGTGAACGTGTTTTGAACTCTTCCAAGTCCTTTAGTCCAAGTGAACCCGAAGCATAATTGCGTGAGTTAGGGACACTACTGGGGGCGATAACCTCTCCAGTTATCTGGACAAGACCAATAGTTTTAATACTATTAGGTACTAATTCTTTCATCTTGTCAGTGATATCTCTACCTTGTATGCCGTCCCCACGAGTTAAAGCTAACTCAAGGTTTCCGTCCACATATAAAATAGATACAGCAGCTCCATCCAACTTAGGAGAAACTGTACAATCAGCAATATGCAAAGGAGCTTTGGCTAGATCGAAACACTTCTGTAACGAGTACATTTGATACGTGTGAGGTACTGCGTTAGTAACCTCGTATCCAACGGTCGTATAGTTGTGTTTATGCGCTAGAAGATCAAATTCCTCGTCCGAAAGGAGAGGAGTGCCTTCGTAGTATAGCTTGCTCGCTCTGTCTAAAAAATCTCGCATAATAGTTTCTCTAAGTTAGAAAGGATATTATACGGGGTTTTAAGGAAACTGTCAAGAACTATTTATACAAATCCCCAATTAAATCTGAGAAGTGTTCTTCTATAATTTCCTTTGACTCCGCTAGTGATAGTATCTCTATCAAGCCTGAGAAAAGCTCTCTTGAGTTACTAAAGTCTAGTGGCATTGCTATACCCTCAGGGGTAGGTTTCCACTCTTCATCAAAGTCCATATAGTACTTGCGTAAGTGCAGGTACTCAATACCTCGAAAAGTGTTAATAGTTAGTCTTACTTGTACTTCTTTTACTTCATCATAGTGAATAACTCTGGAGTAAGCTTCTGGAGCTTGGTGTAAATCCATTACCTTCTCCCCTCATTTTTAAGGATAGAAGACAAAGGAACTACACTAGAAATATTCTCAGGACGTAGTAAACGATAAGAGTCTGTGTCCCAACAAAAGAACAGAAGCGTATCGTCTGTTTCCTTAGCACGATTCTTCTTTTTCTGTATGTAAGGGGTTGTGAAGTCTAAAGTACAGACGTTGTACTTTAACTTTTTGGATTGCTCACTACGATAAGTAATGATTGCATCTCCATACTCGTGCACCAACTGTGCAAGTTCTTGCTTTTTCACTATGATTTCCTTCTGTAGTAGTTAGCAATTTTTATTACTAGTTTACATACTCGAAGGTGGTTTATAGTAGATGCAAAAAAGCCTCACTAGGCGAACCTAGCAAGGCAGACGGTTTACTAGTCTTCGTTAGACAGAAGAGTGGTAAAATACTGTGCGGCCTTTCCAGTCAACTTGGAGATAATCTCTTCATCGGCTACTTTACCTGCATCAGTTATGGCTGCTGTAAGGGCTTCTTGTGCTGCTACTTTGGACACACGGGCGGTTCCTGTAGCTGTACCTGTAGATGCTTTTGCAGCAGGGGTTTTCTTAACGTAGACGCCAGCCTTAGTTAAGATCATACGAACACCATTGGGTGATTCGTCAATTTCGTCAGCTATACCTTTGACAATCTCCATACTTGTTTCTGGAGTAGGTTCCATTTCTTCGTACATTGATACTGCTTGTGCTTTCTTGTCATCATCCCAAGACATTTTTCTGTTCCTTTTATTAAGTTTAGGTCGTCCTGGGCAGTAGCCCAGTACTTGTAGTTGTTGTTCGTAGAATCGTTGTCCCATATATTACTCGATTTCAGAAAAGATATTATACGCTGTTTTTTACCATGTTGTCAAGAACTATTTTTTAGTATCTCTGCATAAAGCTCTTGTGCTAATTCATTTGCTAAAGCGTTCTGCTCTTTAGAGGCGGGAGGTACGAAGAAAACTCCCTTACCTAACCTTCCTGTATTATCCCACACATACCATGCATAGTCTGTAGCATCTGTACCCTTGCCTGTAAAGGAGGGTCTTTTACTAAGTACATGAAGTGCTGTAGGTGTGTTCTCCTTCCACCATGCGTGTCTACCAATACTGCCGAGATAATTTATCCTTAGTAACATTATGCAAGTATTACTTATACTAAGAGAGTGGTCAATAAACTCTCTAGCCATGCTAAAAGGAGGGTTTGTTAGTATTAAGTCTGTTTTCTCTGTATGATCAAAGAAGTCTCTTCCTTCCATAATTTCTGAATATGTACAAGGGATACCTACTTCCTCTTCTAAGAAGTACTCTATCCTTCCGTCTCCCCTACACGGTTCATGTGCGGAGGAGAATTGTGTCCAATCTATTTCCAAATTTTCATAACACCACGGAGGTGTGGCGTAGAAATCTGTATCATTAAGACGTTTTCCTGCTATTTGTCTGCTCAATTATCCATTCCTCTAGTTCATGCAAAAAGCACCAATCAAAACAATCCGAAACTTTAGTATTAAGATATTTATGAATCCCCACCCTAGACTCGTAATGGTTTCCCTCTAAAACAAGTAGACCCTTTACTGCGGGAAATATCTGTAAATTATCAAATACAAAAGGAAGTTTTTGGTCTACAGTTCCTGAGACGTTCTGCCTTTTACACTCTACTGCACAATCTAAATCTTCTATATAAAAGTCCATCCTAGCCCTTGTACCACCATAAACATCGGTGAAGGGGGCTTGGGCTTTAAAAGTTAAGCCTAGTGAGGTGAATAGATCTGATACTGCTGTTTCTAGTTTTTGTCCTGAATTGTTGGCTTTTGCGCCTTGGCTGATAGTCATAATTAGACCTCCAATATTGCCGTTTAGTTTAATTTTATTCCTTTGTTAGAATAATATCTATTATACACGGATCGAGGATCCGAGTCAAGAAGTATTTTTGCAGTGCTATCGTATTTCGTTTTTAATTATCCAAAACTTTTTTGAGTTCGTCTATAGCAGCACTTACAGGTTCCCAATAAAAATAGGCTTTAACATACTGAGCCTGATGTAACATCCTAGATCGCTTATGAACTACATTATATGCAGCTTCTCGCAACCTTTCATTCTCTTCTTCTAGTTCCATGATCCTAACCTGTGGACACTGTGGCTTTTTATTCATGGTACTTTCCGCACTTAGAACATCTGAAACTGTTGTCATAGAAAAACTCTATACCTTTCATGTACTCCCATCTATGAAAACAGAAGAACTCTTTGACTAGTCTTATGAATCTTTTAATAAACCTTTTCATCTTAAATCTCCTTTATTTCTTGGAGATATTATACGCTTTTTGACTTCCTTTGTCAAGAGCTTTTTCGGTTTTTCAGGCACATATTGCCATTCATATCGAATAGCTTGTATCTCAGGTATACGAACCATTGCCCATCTCATCGCCATTTACACCCTCTCGTTTATGCTCTGCCTGCTGTTTCTCCCCACATAAGGGACAAAAGAAAGAATGGTTTAACTCTACATCGTCCATAGTAGCATAAGTCCAAGGCATGTGGCAAAAACCACAGGTCATGTGCCACAAGATCTCTTTAGTTACTTGGAACATTCTTACTTCTTATATCCTTTATAGCAGTTTTAATCGCATCTTCTGCTAGTACTGAGCAGTGTATTTTTACGGGAGGTAAGGCTAGTTCTTTTACTATCTCTCTATTTGATATAGAACCTGCCTCATCTAATGATTTACCTTTAACCCACTCTGTTAGTAAGCTACTAGATGCTATAGCGGAGCCACACCCATAAGTTTTGAACTTAGCATCGGTAATGATATCTCCATCTACCTTGATGGTTAAGAGCATTACATCACCACAGGCTGGTGCACCTACCATCCCGACTCCCACATTAGGGTCGTTCCTATCCAAAGTACCCACATTGCGTGGATTCTCATAATGATCTATCACTTTATCACTGTATGCCATGTTATTCTCCTGCCACGTAGAAGCTCTCTCCGCAGCCACATTCTCCTGTTGAATTAGGGTTTATAAACTTAAAGCCTTCACTAAGTCCTTCGTATACATACTCTAAAACTGAGCCATCTAGGTATGTCTTACTTTTTTCATCAATTATTAGGGTCACACCTTGATCGTGGATAACGGTATCATCCTTATCCATATTGTATGAGTACTCTAGTACATATGCTAACCCACTACAACCTACTGTTTTTATCCCTACACGGATGCCCTCACAATCTGGCTTTGCTTCCAAGTGTTTTAGTAATGGTTCATAGGCTGACTCTGCAATACTTATCATAATTTCTCCAGATTTACTCCATACTTCTTCAAGTGTTCTAGCTTTCCTAGGTCATAAGCGGGAGCATAGGCATTGAAGCCTCCTGCGGTTACACTAGAAAAGAATGTATCTTCGTTGTCTACCTTCTGTACTACATAAATAGCGTAGCAAGGACATCCATACTTTGACTCGTAGTCTGTATTACCCATGCCTTTCTTACTAGCAAGCCATGTGGGTGTTAATGCTTCCTGTACTATTACTGTACTATGATAGGTGGCAGACCACGCTATCTCCCCGTGGGCGAAGTCAGTTGCTACGCACTCATCAGGGAAGTAATTAGGTACTAATCTTTCTTCTTTGTTGTTCGGTCTTTGAGGTACTCCAACCTTTTCGAGAATTGCTCGCACAAAGCCCGCTGAGCGGAATAAACGCTTAGAGATATCTGAAACAGTGCCACCTTCGAGGAAACTCGTGCACGCTTCAGAGATTTCTGCATCAGTTGCTGGGCGTCCTCGTAGAGACGCTTTACGTTTTTTGGTATATGCTTTTTGTTCATCATGTTCTTCTATAATCTTACTTAGCCTAGTAGTGTTATAGGCGATGTTAAGGATGTCACATGCTTCTTTCTTAGTTATCGGCTTTAACGATGCCGTAGTTGTAGAGCCCTCCATAGGTGGGAGAGAAGAAGCTGGGTTTAGTAGCGCCTTCACTTTCTCTATGTTCTGGGACGACAGGTTCTCGTACTCTTTCTTCTTCACTGCTCTTACCATATTCTAACTCCAATAATAGTTCACAATAGTGTATAACTTTCTGTATATCTTCTGCACCGTTCTTCTGTGAGTGCCTAGTGATATACTTTACTACGTTTCCTTCGATATAACCTAACTTATTCGCATGAATATACTCGATAGGTTGTATACTTAAATCTTTATAGTGCTTGCCGCCTTCTTGTTTATCTAATGCCTTCATGTACAAAGTCCTTAATCATAGGAAATATAGGGTTAATCACATAAGCACATTGTCTAGCAACTTCCATATGTTCCTGCTGTGTACCTTCGGTGGTACGAACATCAATATAGTGCATCCATGAACGAAGTGTGCCGTTCATATATAATCTTGTCTTTGTCAGTCCTTCAGGCATTACTGCTCTAGCCTGCTCTTTAGCTATACCGTGGTCTATAGCCCAATTATATGCTGTAGTAGATGCTGCAATAACTTTCTTCTGTTGCTGAATCCAAGACGCTTCTAGTATGTTATCGTTAGTTTTTACACTATTCTGACGATTTGTGAGGTCTTGCAACCTAGCATCTCTAAGCTCGTATGGGTAACCCAAATCTTCGGGCTTTGCATATCGTTGGCTAAATTCTTGAAAGGAGAAGCTGCGATGGCGTAGTATCTGCTTTGCAATGTCACGAGTTGTATTGATCTCTAGTGTAATAGAACACATTTCAAAAGGAGACCAGTGCTTATGCTTCATTAGATACCGCACTAACTTCTCTGAGGTTTCTGTATTGTGTTGATTACTGGGGTTAGAAACCCTTGCCATCAGTGCAACATCCTCAAGTAAGTCAACACCCGACCTACATATTAGTTTTACCTTACTCATTTCTTGATCCTTGTGTTATTTAATCTATATTATACTAGAGTTGGGGATAATTGTCAAGAACTATCGGGCAGATGATCTACCTTTGGTCCACATTACCTTAGGCTGATGTAGCATCCTACTTGTTTCTAATCGCTCCCCTGTCCAATACGTGTTAGCTTCTGCCAAACAGTCATCGTATAAACGAGTCTCTGTCATGGGGCAGTGTGCAGGATGTTTATCTTCTATATCAGCACTTCTATGTGCGTACTTAGGCTTTAGAAGAGGAAGATGCCAGCTACTGGACACAGTATTCTGTTTCGCTGTCTGGTTGTAGAATAGCATATTATTTCGGAAACAATCAAAATTGATCCAGGTTATAGAACCCCATCCCTTAGCTACGAATGTGAGCCAGTGCGAAGTCACTGCGCCATTAGATAAACGTCTGTCCTCTGGTAGCCCATACTTAACACCTAGAGCATTTATCTCTTCTTGAGAATACATTTGTAGATGATCTACTACTGTACTAAAAGGCTGTGCTTCTGGCTGTGCCAAAGAATTATTAAAGAGTATCTTAGTGCCTTCAGGTAGAGTGCCTGTACTGCCTGCTCTAAGAGGGCCAGTTGCCCAGATATTTGTTTTAGTACCTATATGTTCTTCTATATTAGGGGAGGGTATACCTTTGCCGAAGCGTAGTACTAGGTCAAACTCATCAATAAAATCTTTGTTATACTCTTGTAGTGAACTTATACTATTACCTACTAGGACAATATCTTTCTGGTATATATAGCGTTTAAAGCCGTTTAAGTGCATTATAGTCTCCTGCAAACTCATCGTTGGCATACTCAGGATACAAAGGTGTACCGTCTGTGAAATGCACTGCTGTAGGATTATCTAAAAAACAATAATAACCTACTAAATAATTAAATGTTTCTGGTAAGCTACCTATGTCGTCAGTCCATTCAAATCTATGGAGCCACTGAGCAGACTGTGTATTCACTGCTTCAACCGTAAGTTTCTTACTATCTGGGTGGGCATTGTTAAAGTACATCATACTTGACCACCACTTTCTAGGATACCATACATTCTTATTCTCTAAGAACTTATGATCCTCTCTTACTTGTTTCACTAAGTGTTTAACACAGCTAACAGCAGGAGGACTAGCTTTTACATATGTCATTATTCTTGAAGGGTCGTTACGCCATACAAAATCGCTATCACAGAACATAGCCTCACCCTCATAATTACATAGATAAGGTACTAAAAAACGTGTATAAGTAAACTCAGAAGAACCATCCTCTGAGTCTCTTTCATATCCATACTGTTCTTTAAGTTCGTTCCTATCTAAAAGATGTACTGTGTGACCAAACCTTTCAATAGATTTGACGCATACTTCTGTGTTTTCTGGTTGTCTTGAATCGTGCCCTACAAATATCTTCATTCGACTTGTACACCAACTGCGGCTGCGGGTTCATCATCTATTGTTACATTTCTGTAATATACTATGACTTCTCCGAGCTGGTTGATGTATCTTTTTATCTCCTGCGTGTTATAAGACATTAGTTCATAATCATCCATACTCATTGCGATAAATACTAGATCACCACCATGCTTCTTTTTGATGTCGTCTACAAACTTATCGAAATAGGTATAGCCTTCTGGATACTTATCTTCTCTACCTAACTTACAGTTAGACTTCTTAGTTTCGGGGTCTTTCAGACATGCTTCTATTATCTTTGAGTCAGATACTACATACCACTTAGGCTCTTTCAAGTTTATAGGTCGTGGCATTATAGGTTGTGTTATTTCTATCTGCACAGGCTTGGTTATTATCTGAACCTCTCTAGGCTCAGGTGTTTTGGGGAATAAGCTACAGCCACTAATCGTTAAGAGAATAAATGTGCTTGCTAATATCTTCAATTTCATTAAACACTGCCTCCGTCTTTTCATTTGCTCGCTTTTGTATTAGCCCAGGCTTGGCACTGGCGAGTTTGGTTATGTTATGTCTACGAAAGACGTCTAGGTAGTCTGCCATTTCAGTTTCATACTGTTGATTGTTCTGTTGCAGAACTGCGTTAGCTTTGGTAGTTTTTTCTACACTTGCTTGGATTGCAGCGATGGCTGCCTGTTGTTCTTGATCGCGAAGATCTTGGGCTATCATTACCTTCGCTTGCTCTTCTAGTTTATTTTTCATAGGTACTATACTATACTGGTAATACATATAACCAGTAACAG
>Ga0307984_1000493_pt1 | contig 17171 bp, 18 predicted proteins | sample EllFjometageno78_FD_203169 | JGI IMG/M metagenome (GOLD analysis project Ga0307984, IMG submission 203169) | Marine microbial communities from Ellis Fjord, Antarctic Ocean - #78 | ecosystem: Environmental > Aquatic > Marine > Unclassified | place: Southern Ocean | collected 2014-10-09
TTGTGGGTAAAGAGCTACCAATAGGTAAGGTTCCTGATTCTAGAGTATAAACCAACTCTGCGTCTGTACTCTTTTCATCACTAAAATCCAACCCTAAGTTATAGGAATATGTTCCATTATTACTGCTTGCGGTAGCTATAACCACTGTGCCGCCTGTAGATTCTGGGCTTCGGTTGGCAACTAACCCCCACGAAGTTCCATCACTTACATAAAACTTTTTTGTTCCTGATACATAAAACAAAGAGCCTTGCGCCGATACAGGGCTAGGTAATGAAGCTCCAACAACTACAGGGTCAATCCCAGATAATCCTGAACCATCACCTGTTGTGGATAACTTCCCATCAAGTGCTGTTTGTAAACCTGTTATCACTGAAATGGCGTGGTTGGCTGGATGGGTATAGACAGTATCGGTATCAGTAAACACCGCGTTTGAGGGTACAGCCGCCTCAACTAATGGGTGAACTACGTTAGTTACTTTGGCAGTATTCAATGCCACTGCGGTATCCGTAGCGGTAGCATCTCCAGCCGTAAATGCCTGGATTGCGTTATCGTTTGCCGCCCAGGTCGATGCGGTGGTCGATTCTGAACCCCTGGTGCAACCGGTTAACGTCCAATAGGTCGTGTTATCCGTGCGCCCGGTGTAAATGATTATTTCGATCTTTGTTGGGCTGGTTAAACTATCCATTAGCGTTATGCGCCCCGCCGTTGGTGGGTCGTTAAACGGCGCTGTTGCCTTGGTCACATCAAGAGTTGTTGCGCTTGTTGTTGCGCTCGCGTGGACCGTCGTTTTAACATTATTAATAAAGCTCATAATTCAGTTACCACCAATTTAAAATCCACTTCTTTAGTGCGGCCGCCATTGGTTGTAATGGTCGCTGTTACTTTGTATTGCGTGCCGTTTATTCCACCTGAAACCCAAAATTTTGGCTGTATGGTGGCGCCCTGGGTAACAGATACCGATGGACCCGCTGGAGTGATTACGGCGGTTGCACCTGTAACTGAATCGCCGGACACCATCCAATTGGTTAGGTCTATCGTATAATCTAAAACGTCGGCTGGCTGTTTACTAAATTTTTGCATTTACGCAACCTTTAACAAAAGTGATCTGTTTTCAAATGGAATTACCAGGGCACGCGAATCAATATCTAGCGTTAAAACTCGACCTGTAAACGCCAGGGTTGTTATTGAAATTAACCCGTGTTCAAGAACGGCGTTTGCGCTGATACTGCCAGAAACAAAATAAGTCGCCGAGGATTGTGCTGTCGTTTGTGCTGTCGCTGCTATTGAGCCGCTAACATCGTGCGCTTGTGTTGCCAGGGCATTAACGTCTGCTGTGCAATTAACGAGTGCCACCGGATAAGCCAGGCGCAAACCGTTTGCACTTGCACTAACTGAGCCACTCGCACTGGCAATGCCATATTTGATTTTTATGCCCAGGGCATGAACCGATGCACTGGCAATAAAATTACCGTTTTCTGGCCTAACTTTGTTTGCCAGAGCCACGACATTAGTTGCTGTCGTAACGGCGGCTAATGTGTACGCGGTGCGTTTAGCGTTAGCTGAAACCGTGGCATTACTAGAAACCGTGGCATTACCTGGCATGCTTCGCACACCATTTGCAGATGCGCTTGCCGTGGCATTAATCCCGCCAAATCCATACTTCGTTTTGCTGCCCAGAGCGTTGGCCGTTGCTGTGCCGGACATTGTGCCGGACACATAGGCCGTTTTACTGCCCTGGGCTGAAACGCTACCACCACCATTTACAATGCCTTCCACATAAGCGGTCAGAATTGCAGCGGTTTGCACGCTTGCCTGGGCTGTAATACTGCCTGAAACGGAAACGGTATGTGTTCCAACGGCTGAAACGGAAACGGCTGTACTAACTGTTGCCGTTGCCTGGACCCGTCGGACACCAAGAGACACCGAAGCGCCAGAACAATTAATGTTTGCGCTGGTATAGGCTGTTCGTTGGGCTGCGGCTGTTACCGACGCGACAACGCTTGCTTGGCCTTCGCCTGCAATTGTTGTTTGCGCCGTGCCACCCAGGGCAAAGCTGTTAAACGCGCCCTGGTTAAACACCAGTTACGCCATTGTTACCGTAGCGGAACCACTGGCAAAGCTCATAACGTCGTCTGCACTTAACACTTTTGAGCTAGTTAATGGCGTGTGGTAAAGCAAATTCCCACTGGTTGACGCATCAAAGATGCCCATGTGGGTGACTGTTACATCACTACCAACAACCGCCGGGAACGTAATGGCCGCATCCGTGGTTGATGAACCAGCGGTGGACGTTGTAAACGACATTGATTGCCTGGCATAACCTGTCCAGGAACATTCTGTGCCACTGGCATCGTCTAGCGGGTCGCTGGAAAACAACGATAAATACGGCGTAACCACTGCTGGTGCAGTTGCATTATTTAGCGTTTGATTAAGAAACGCATTTTCTAGGTAATCGGACATTTCTGACATAATAATATTTAACCTTTGTTGATTTAATTTATGTTTACCTGTGTGGCTTTTTTTATACCACCGCTTGTTTAGTTTTTAGCCGCATAGATAAATACAGGCCGCCAATTTGACTTCGCCAGGTGAATCAAACGAAACCGTTTCGCGGACCTTGGCAACGGTGTAACCGCGCACAAAATCGTCGGCTTGTTTCATGCCTTTGCCTGGCGTTGAACTGGCCACGATCAAATCACCGGCGGTTAGGTTTCCACCTTCACCTGTAACATTAATTTGGCCCTCGCCCACGGCATTAACTGCCATTAGTTTGTAATCATTTTTAACCAGGGCGTAATCTGAACTAATGATTTGTATACCCTCGTCGGTATATCCGTCGCTATAAACCGCCGGAACTTGATTTGCCAATGGTCCATTGTCTGAAACGGCCACGCCTATGCACGCTGCCTGGTTAGCCTGGCTCGACACTTCGACGGAAAATAATGTATTGGATAGTCCACGGCGCGCAATGCACGCTATATCGACGACTAAATCGCCAATGGATACCGTATTGGCATTTGCTACCAGGCAATCGTGGGCGCCGGTAAACGGACCATAGTTTGTGCCCGCTCCATCTGCATAAAAATCAAATCCATTTGCAGCACCGATTAAGCCCGAAGTCGCAATGCGCCCCCCAGTAACGTAATTATTGACACCCCTTACACCGTGAGCCGAAGTTGATGCGGTTCCGCTTCCGACCAAACCATACACTGCGACATTCGTGGAAGTTGTGGCGCATTCGCCAAAAATGGACGTGAGCGTAGGCCATTTAGAGTTTTGTGCATGAACTTGTTGTGCATCAATATATGTTGCTTCAACACCACCTAAATTGGTCAGTTCAAAAGCATACCCGTTTGCTGTAGTGCCTGTGCCTGCTCGTATGTAGCCACCCGTTATTGTTGGGGCAGATAATGAAATATTCGCGGTCACATAATCAGCCGTTACAGTACCCGTTGTAATCTTACCGCCATCAATTGTGGTTACATTAGCGTTAATATCTGCTGCTGCATCACCGCTAGCCAATAGTCCGCTGGTCGTTACGGTATTAGTCCCATCGGTTACGCTTGTGCTATTGGTAAATTTCACCACACCATCAAAAGTAAACTGGGCAATCGCGGTTTGGAATGTGGGCGTGCCTGTACCACCGCCGCTAACGGTTTCCTCAACAGCCCAACGGCTTGCCCAATATTTTCCAGTTTGACCAATATCTAATACAGGTGGAGTGATACTCCAGTTAGACGTTAGGCTGGTCATTGCTCCTGTTGCAAAGTTATAGCTTGAGGCGCTTGGCGTAGCGGGTGCGCTAGCTTGGTTGCTGGCGTAATACACCAACCCCGTATGCGTCATTGTGGGGTCTACTGCGGCCGCAACTGGGTAGCTGCTAGACGTTGCAGAAGCTACAGAAGTCCATGCGCTTGCGATTGCTGAACGGTTGAACGCCCTGGCCCAATAATAACGGGTGGTGGCTTCGCCTACCTGGTCAATTAAACCTGTATTGCTCGTTTTCAAAAATAAACTTGAACCCGCCTGGCTGTTGCTTGTGTGTCGGTTGATTTCAACATAAGCAAAATCGGTATCTGTTGGGTTGGTCCAGGACAATTCAATAGCGCCCTGTTTAGCTGTAGCGGTAAATCCTGTTGGCACACCTGGCACGCCTCCATAGGCTGTAACGCTTGTGCCGGTGGAAATTAACCAGGCACTTGAAACGCCAACGGTTGAAACAGATTTAACGCGCACATCGATGGTTTCGCCAGTTTTGAATCCTGCGATATATGCACTTGAACTGGTTGAAATAACATCGTTGGCGTAAACCGAATCGGCGGCATATTTCCATTGCACAATGTATCGCTCAACAAATTGGTCAACACTGGCTGTCCAGGCGACCTGGGCACGCACAATAATGGCACCATCGGTTTGCACCAGGTAATTGCTCGTTCCTACATTTACTGCCAGGTTAGTTGGCGCGGCAACCGAGAACGGGTCCGGTAAATTAGTGCTCGGCTGGCTGGCTTCTTGGGTTTTTGTTCCCCAGGGGTATATATTATCCTGGTGTTCTATTAAATTTAATGTAACGGTGCCACCAGGGTTTAAGCTGGTTAGCATTACTCTAAATTCTTTTGTGGTCCACCCTGGCGTCGAATGGGTTATCGTTACAATGTCGCCCACCTGGCACTCCAATGCCTCGCTGGTGCATTCCATGACAACTTTTAGACCCGCCCGGCTTCGTTTTACAACTAGCTCGGCTATATCAATGGCCGTATAAATATTTGTAATCGTCGGCAATGATAGTCGGCCAACCAAATCGGTGTTGCTGTCCTCGGTCATATAGGTGTTGTGGGCTGTGCTTCCAACCGCTGGCCAATCAATCGTATCTGTTGCCCAATTTTTATCTGGGTTTACAAAACTAATTATGACGCGATTGTATTTTGTCGATTTCTTTTCCGACTCGATAGTAATGCCCGAAATTATATGCGTTTCATCAAATGCAAAAACAGCACTTCCGGTTTTTTCGTCCTCAATAATTAGGCCAAATTTGCCCGCCTGGTACGGCATCAAACCACGGCACCCTGATATTAATTCCCTGGTGTTTTGGATTAATGATTTGTCGGTATTTAGGACCATTGAACATGCGAACAAATCTTGCGTCGCTGCACCGCTATAAGGTGTTACCTGGGTTTCACATTTGGTTGCCGCTGTACTAAATAGGGTGTCGTCAATCGATGCGGTTGGCAGCCCTTTGCCGTATCGGCTGTTGGTCAAATAATCGCGCAAACACAACGCCGGGTTGTTGCTATATGCTGTCGTGCTATTGCGTGGGTCGTAGACTTTTTTGCCTTTAACAACGGCATGCACGGTAGGAATGGACCCGAAAATATCACGGTTCCAGGTGAACTTACACACGATATAAGCCAGGCCGCGCAAGCGGTGGTTTGTCGTCCAGCCAATGTTTGCTGCGACCAGGGCCGCGTCGGCGGTTTGTGAATCGGTGCCCGTGTATTTAGTGATAACGGTATCGGACCAATGTTTGCTATTTGAATCCAGCAAAACATCATCGATGTATATGTCGTCGATTGATTCGATTTCACCTTCTGCCAGGGTTAATACAACCCATAAATGCGTATTATCTGTGCCCGAAGCGCCCACAAATGAACGTACACCACCAATTTTGCGGGGGCCGCCATATATCACTGGGATGGGTGCATTGTTAGAAGATTTGTTTAATAGCGTGCCCTTGTGCTGGTCCTCGAAGCTCTCGGATAGCATTTCGTCGAGCGCCCAGGACACAATCAGATTGGTGATTACTGACGTTACCGACATGCCGGCAAAATAGCCTACAATCGCCTCTCCAACCCATGTAAAAAACGCGACAACTCCAGCAAGAAAACTCATTTAACGACCCCAGGAAATATTGCGAATAAGCTGTGCGGAAAATTCCATGCCTAAGTCACCAGAAAAGACACTTTGTTGTGAATTGTCGCTGGTTACTCTGCCATTTTTCCCCTCAAAATCAGCCCAATGGCTGGAAATTGTGAGTTGGATTTGGCTGCCACCGTCTGAATCTGCAATGGCAAAATGGGCTATGCGGCCGTCTAAAACTAATATAGGGTCGCCAACGATTGCGCCGTTTTCTAACACCACTCGATGCACAAGCACCTGGCGGTTGACGTAATCACCACCCAAAATGGCAGATATATATGTCTGCTCGACACCGGATAAAAGCAACGTCGTGCTGCCAACCTTCAATTCTGCGGTTTCTTTGATTTCTGATAACCCAAGAAAATGCCCGCCTGGTTGATAGGCATTGCCGGCATAGGTTATTTCGTGGAAATTGTCAGTCATATAAACCGCTGTGGAAAAGTCTATCTTCACCAGGTGCGCGGTTTGAAACGAATTGGATGCGAGTTTTGCCAGGGTATCAGCGTGGATTGTGCGAGACATTAAAGTGCCTCCACAAAATCAAGCTCTATTTTGTATAACTGAGAAACTCCCAGGCTATATTCTTGTAAATCATTCGCCAGGCGAACTGTAAATGCCACGTCCGAATAATACATTTGCTCGCTGGATGTGACCGCCGCAACCAGGGCTGGTTCAATGGCAATTGCGCCCGCCCCATTCCGGTCTGCGGTCAGCATGTATACCTTGCTGTGGCCAGCGAATTTAATAAAATCCCCCGCCTCCAGGGTGCCTGTAAGCCCCGCAATTGTCACGGCTGTTGCACCTATTGAAGCGGCCGAACACGTCACGGTGCCGGTTCCTGTACCACTGGTGGACGCAACAACGGGTGGCGTTATATTGAACACGCCATGGCGACCTTGTTGTGCTACCAGGAACGCCCACACTGGTTTGAATTGGGCCTTTGTCATGGGTGGATAGGTTGCAGTAAAGGACCATTTTTGCCCGCCGACTTTACGGCTTTGCATACGGCCAGAAACCGTTTCACTAAATAACGTGGGCGAATTTGATTTAAAATTAACCGCATTAAAAACTGGCGTGGTTGGAAAACTCATGCTATCGCCCTCGAGCCGTTTTCATTGACTGCCTGGTTCACCATGCCCACAATTTGTGAACGTCGCTCATAAAGCAACTGGTCGAAACCGCGCGTGTCGTTGGCTTGAATGTTAAAAGTGATCGCGTTGGATGCGGCGCTGTTAACGCTAGGTATCGACGACCCGCCGCCAAATAGGCTTTGCACAAACGGTTTCACAATACCGGCTTTAATTTGGTCGCGTAAAACCTCACGGAAAATCTGTTTCATGGCGTCGCCCCATGATCTAGTCCCCATTAACGCATCGGTTAATGTGTTTTCGATGCCGTCACTTAGTCGTGTAAATGTTGTTTCCAGGCTATCTGCGGCTCGCTCGAATGCGGTCCTGGTATCGATTGCGGATTTTTCACCATATACGCGCGCCTTGCCGTACATTTTATAAGCCGACCGTAAAATCTTTTCGTTGGCATCTTCTGCATCTTTAATTTTTAACTGGTGGATTTCAAACAAATGCCTTTTTAATCCATACGCCGCACGAATAACTCGCTCGTTTTGTTTCGTCAACTCTGGCTTTGCTTGTGCTTGGGATGCGCTGTTATTTTCGCTAGGGTGCCCGCCGCTCGCAATATTTGAAATCATCGAAACGGGTGTTTTCATCTTGTTTTCAAGTCGTTCTATTTCGATATAAACTTCGCGGACCTTTTTAATGGTTTTATCAAAGTCGTCAATAACGCCCTGGCGACTTAAATTACCGGTCAAGAAAAAGTCTTTTGGCGTACCTTCGGCAATCACTCGCTGTAATTCCGACGCCTTATCTGTCAAGATTGTTATTTCTTTATTCAATGATGCCAGGTGTTTTACGTCTAACGACGCGCCCCACTCTATGAACTTTTTGAATAAATCGCTAACAGACGAAAGTGCCTTGACCGACCAGTTATATAAATCCTCAAAACCTTTCGCAATTTTGACTGAAAAAGCAGCAATGCCGCCCTCTTTGTCGATTTTCATTTGGATGAAATTGCGTAACTTGTTGGTTACTTCTTCAATGATGGGTGCCAGGGTTGCCACCACTCTATGGAATACGTTGCCAATATAAGCGGTTAACCTGGCAATCGAATCGTTTGCATCTTCGACCCCATTAATTAGGCTTTGGGACATTACCAGGCCAAGCTCGTCGGCCTCACGTTTCATGGCCTCCATAGCGTCTTTGCCGTCCTTTAGCATGTTGATAACCTTGGCACCACGGGCACCAAATAGGTCATAAACAAAGCTGGCTCGGTCGGTTTCGTTGGTCATCGTTTGCAACGCCGTTGCCGCCTGGCCTAATACGTCTGTAACGCCCCTGGTTGAACCGTCGGCATTTTTAGCCTGGATGCCGTAACGCTCGAATGCGTCTTTTGCTTCACCGGTCCCGCCTGCAACGTCTGAGATATTAATGGCCAATTTCTGCATGGCTTTATCCAACGCCTTGGCTTCAACGCCACCAATACTGGCAGCATGGCGCAAACGCTGTAATTCAGTTACAGATATACCAATTGCCCGGCTTGTTTTTGCCAGGCTATCGGTTGCATCCATCGACTTTTTCATCAGGTAGCCCAAGCCAGCCACACCGGCGGCCAGACCAATGGCTGTACGCATTGAAAATGCTGCACTGGCAACACCCTTTAGGCCCATCGTCACCGATCTGAACGCGGTTTTAGTCTTGTTCTTTGCGGTAATTTTGATTTTTACGTTATTTGTTGCCATTTTTTCTCTCGAAATGCGCCGCCCAAAGGGTTAATTCGTCCAGGGATAAGTCCATGATTTCTGCCAGGGTCTTGTGCAAGACCTCGGCAAGCCCCATTAAGAAGCTCAAATCATGGTCCCTGGTTAGTTTTTTACTGCGTCCTCAACTTCCATCGACTCGTCGCCCATGGCTGATACAACGCCCGCGATCACGTCCGGGTCTAGCTCGTTAATGATTTCTTTAAAGTGTATTTTTTTGAATAAAGGCACGCCCTCGCTATCAAGCGCGCGGAAAATAAACGTCATAATAATGGCGTCCACTTGTTTGTCTTGGCCTGCCAGGCTTAAAACTTCGCCTTGCTGCCTGAACGTCATGGCGGGTTTGAAATAGACCACCGTTGGTTTTCCATTCACTTGCCATTCGGGCACATCCACGCTTTTTAATGCGCCGCCCATCCGGTCCCTAAACTGTAGTTTTGCTACTTCTAATAAATCACTCATAAAATTACCCGATTAGTTTTACCCGATAAAAAATGGGCGGTTACTCAGCGCATCGGGTGAACGCCTTTTAGCAAAAATGCCATGTAACCGCCTAAACCGTTAGGTTTGAATAGCACTGCTAATCAAACTGTGCCCCATGTAATTCCATCAGTTACGGTGAACGTGTAAGACGCGCTTACAAGTCCATCGGAACCGCCAGAAGCGTTGCCGATTGACGTCATAATTGCGCTAAATGTCGCAAAAGTTGCCCCCGAAGCTGAACCGGATGGGTACACATTTAACGTCACCCCAGCGGCCGCTGTCATAGCGCCTTGCCCTGTGGTGTCGGTTGGGTCCCAATGGCACGTTACCGAACCTGTGGCACTCGGCAATCCCGCAACATAAGTGCGCGCGGTGGATGCCAAATTGGTTGTTTCGATTACATCGGCTGTTTCATCCAGCGACCAATCTGTCGTTTCGGCAATGGTGTCACTACCGACCTTAACAACGCCTGAACTTCCTTTAGTTATCGCCATTTTCGTTTACCTCTAAGTTTGGTTTGGCTTTAATTTTTTTGGCTGGTTGTTTAGTCGGGGTTACTGCCCACCCCCGATTTTGCATTGTGCAAACACTGGCCGGTGAAACGTCCACCGGTACGCAATTTTCTTTATACATCAACATGGCAACCCCCTAGTTAACTAGCGTCGTGGGTGCCCCTGGGGCGACCCTGTATGATGCGTTAAGCGTTAACGTAGCCAATGCTATTGGCTGGTCTTGCTCCACGCTGTATTCGATCTGTGTGTCCTCAATGAACACGTCAACCACCGTATTATTTAGCGTTATATCGGCATAAATCGCGGCCTCAATCTCGGCGCAAATTGTGTCGATGGTATCTTCCACGGCGTCCTTTGCTTTTGCCCTGGCTTCAACTCTTAACACCAGGTCGTGCCAATGTGCTGTGGCCTGGCTTTTCTCTTCGTCTACTGTGTCGCGGTCCGCGAAAACGGTTAAACACGGCAACTGGTCATAGGCATAAAGCCTGGTGTCGTATACACGGCTGGCCGTTGTTGCCAGGCCAGTTAACGTCGTGGCTAATTGCTCGCGTATTTGCTGTCGTGCATGAGCCATTAGCCCTGGTCCTCTAGAATTAATAACACCATTCCGGTGCCGTCTTTTTGGATGCCGTGGACCCTATAAGGCACTGTGCCTATACTGATTTCATCACCATGGACGGCGCTGGAAACATCGACTTGCGGGCATGTGAAAACAGGGTGTAAACCCTCGACCCCCATAACCTCGATAAATGTTTCCTCAAAAATTCCGATCACTAACACGCCGCCAATAATGGCTTCAACGCCAAAATCATCGGTGCTAAAGAAGTCGTCGAAATCTTCTATAAACGCCATAATCTAGCCCTTTTTCTTAGGTGCTTTTTTAGGCTCGGCTGGCGCTGTGTACGCCTCGGCTTTACCCATACTAATTAGCGTTAGCCCGTCCTGGTCGCTCACTTCGGCAACCGAACCAGCCAACAAATCTTTGCCGCTTGCGGCTGTTGAACTCAAAAGTTTTATGTGCATAAATCCCCCTGGTTAATAATGGGCGGGTGTTACCCCGCCCCCGGTGCTAAGGCTGGTTTATGAGCCGCCAGAACCTTTTGCGAAGCTCTGCGCGTGGCGTACTGCCACATCAACATCCTGCATTGCTACAACGCGAACTGTTCCAGAAGTTGAACCGGTAGAAGTATCTACGTTAATGTCCAAACCGCCCCACATGGCAATAATCAAGTCTGCCCAGTTACCAAAGATTGCAGTGTTAGCCGCACATTGGTTGGTTACTGCAACTGGGTAGCCGTTAGCCTGGCCGTTAGCCAAAACAAACTGGCCTGAACCACTGTCTTTAGCTTTCTGCTTCAATCCACCAGCCATTGCGGCCGTTGTCATATAAGCAAGTGAACCCATCAAAGCGTTGTCTTGAGAAACTTGCGTTTCTACATCGACCATTTCGCCAAAGGTAGGTGCGCCAGAAGCGGCAAACGTAACTGCGCCAATGCCAGTGGTATTCAAAATACCTGTTGGTGTATTGCTGTTACCGTCGCCATTGATCGCTTTATTGTCGATAGCAAGAGCAAGACGCATGGCCAGGTCGTTACGCACAAAGGATTCAATATCCATTGAACTTTGTAGCAATAACTTGCGGCTAAGGTCAGAGAAAGCACCAACAGTTTTAGGTGACATAGTTACCTGGTCGAACGCGGCTGCGCTCTCAGTAACAGCGCCAGACTCAGCAACCCAATAAGCTGTTGCACCACCGGTTTGGCGTGGAATAGCGATATTGCCTTGCAGATCACGCAAGATGGTTGCGCCCAGGCCAGCCACTTGCATTGAGTTTTCTAGCGAATCAATAAAGCTGTTGCTTAATAGATCAGTAGAAACGGTATGGCCACCGGCTGTTGAAGTGCCTACGTTTAAATCACGCTTCAAAACGTCAGACGGTACAAATAAACCTTGTGCCTGGCGTCCCATCTTTTCAGATGCAGCGCGTGAGGCTTCAAATTCAAATGCGGCGGCTTCTTGTGCGCGACGGTCACTTGGATTAGCTAGTGCATGAATGGCACGCATAAAGCTGAAATTACGAACTTCTTTAGCTGTTAGGCCAATGTCCGTATCGATTACTGGTGCTGGCTTGCTGATATTATTCAAAACATGACTCCGGAAATGATCTGCGGTTTTACCGCTTTCGATTGCGGCGCGAGCGTCGGTAGTAAAACCGTGCTGGGCACCAATGGCCTCAATGTCTGTGATTCGGCCAAGCTCGGCTTTTCTCACATCTTCAAGTGCGAATGTGTCAACAACTGGTGCGACTTCTGGTGTTGGATTATCCATTTTGGATTCCTCAATTTGTTTGATTTGTGTGTTAATAATTTCTGTTTGATGTTCGCCGGTTGCCGCTCTGCCAATGCCAACCATGGCATCTGCTGGAACGCTAACCATGCTGATTTCGTATGGCTCCCAATCGGTTGCCCGGTAACTTTCCAAACCGTCTGTTTCAGATTCCAAAGCCATTTTGTGGATTCGATACCCAACACTTACGGATTTTCTAATACCGTCTTTTACGTCCTGCCATATTTCATCAGCGCGGGCGCTTTTCCCAAAGCGCACCAATGCCCGGCCCATCCGGTCAGCACTGATTACAACCGACTCAACAACGCCAACATGGTCGCTTCCATCGTGATCTACTAAAACCGGACCCCCATCATTCAACCGGCCAAGGCGAATAGATTTAGGGTCATGGTCCAAGATTTCGTCGCCAAACCACCGGGCAACCGGTGACTCGCTGGAAAAAGCCAACTCAACTGTGCGGGCCTCTTCGTTTATAGCGTCGCGGCTTAGGTCAAACGACCTGTGCATAACGCCTGTGTTAATCGTCTTGTTTTCCATTTGTTACCTCTTGCTGTTGTACTGGCGCTTCTACTTGCTCGACGGCAATGCCGTACTGTTTTAGTAATTCGTTTTCGGCTTGTAGCTGCGCCAGGGTGTCTTCAAAATCTCGACCCGCCGCCGCTGCTACTTCGGTCCTGGACATAATGCCCATATCGATTCCGAGCTTGCTGGCCTGCTGATCTTTCAATGGGTCAACCCAAGCCCAGCCGCGCGGCTGCCATTCCACTTTTGTGTATTTTTCGTATTTCCGCTGGGGCAATGGTAGGGCTTGGGTTGTTAATGCTTGAACCAACCAGGCGCGATACACCGGGCGGCAAAGTTGTTGGGATAGCCAGTTTTGAATGGTTCGCCATTGTTCCCTTTCTTCCAATACACCAGAACGGATGGACGAAAAGTTAACGCCCTCCAGGTCATTGGCTAGGGTGTTATAAGCGACGTTTAGGCCACTGGCTGCACCACGCAAAGCGGTTTTAATAAACGCCTGGTATGCGCTGGTTGGGTGCTGTGGGTCGAACGCTTTAAAGTCCATGCCAGCCGGCAATTGCTCTAATACGCCTGGCTCCATATCCATTAATAAATTGCCGTCCTCGTCCTCGTCGCCAACGTATTGGTCGCCGTCGGGTGACGTGTAAAAGCCCATTTTGCTGGACGATATACGCGCGGCGATTAGCTCGGCCTCTTCGTATGCGCCAACCTGGTTTAATCTGTTAATGGCTGTGTGCATCCAGGGAACACCACGGGCTTGCCCAGGGCGCTCTGACATATATAAATGCAGAACATCGGCGGCGTTAACGCGCTTGTAATTGCGTCCGTTAAACATGCTGGTCGAATCGCCAGGGTGGCTAGTGTGTAGGTGATACGCTACAGCCGCGCCCCACTCGTTTAGCTCCACGCCCATGACAATGCGATTGCCATTGCTTAGGTTTTGATTTAGATTTTCGTCTAACTGGTCGGCCTCGATTACCTGGAGTGCAAAACCGAATGGGTTATCGAATCCGCGCACCATAATGATTAGCACTTCACCATCTCGGGCAATGGATTTAATGGCCATGTTCTGTACATCAACCCAGGATTGGCGACCGGTCACTGTGCAACTTTCGATGTTAGACCAGGCATTAAATGCGGCCTCGATTGCCTGGTTGTCCTGGCGGTCTAATGTTCCATCTTCACGCCTGGACCTGGCTTGCATTTTGATGCCATGAGTACCGACCACATTAGCCGACGTCATTGCTAAGAATTTGCGGGCGTAATCGTTGTTCATACACAAATCACGGCTACGGCTTCGCATGATGGGCAATGAGCCAACCAGTTCACCATTTGCGGATAATGTAGAGCCTTTAAAATCACCATTTAGGCGGTCAATAACACCGGCCGAATAACGTCGCTTGTTGATTTTCTGCTTACGTTTTTGCGGCGTTTCGTCTTTTTTGCTAAACCAGCCCATATTATATAAACCTCGTTAACAATCGGCCTCGATGCCCTAGACCATTTTTCACGCGCTCGCGTCTAACCTCGACTAAGTATTTAGCCCGGTAGCTGTCGCGCAATTTAATTAATTCGTCTATTGACGTGCGGGTAAGTGAACGGCCATTAATGGAATAACTTTCTTGATCTTTGGTGGCACGCTTTTCGATCACCGCTTCGATACTGTCCAGGACAATTTTGGCGTGGCTTCGCGGGTCGGTCGTTGCCAGGTCGCGGTTTGGCTCAACTTCAAAACGGCCACTGTCAACGGTCAGTCTTTCGCTGTCGCTGGTGCGCGTTATGTAGGCTTGCCAATGGTATAAACCTGGAGGGAAAGCAGCGGTCGTGGCGCTTGCAACTTCTACTATAAAGTCGCTGCCACTCGCTGTTGCGGAAATAGTGATTTCTTCGCCGCCGTCGGCCTCGCGCCGTGCGGCATAGGAAAGGGTGTAACCTGTCGTGTACTCTGCCAGGTCGCCACGTTTCCATGCCCATCGATCACCAGCAATGAATGCTAATGGTTCCTGGTTGGGGTATTGTGTCGAATCAAAAAGATTAGCCATTTCTATGCCATTACAAGTGAGTAATGTACTGCATAGGTGTGTTCGTGTTTTTGGTCAAATCTATTGATGCGCTAGTTTTGCGTTTAGGCGTGCCCGGACACTTCTCAAACTGTCCGGACACTTCTTAAACTGTAGCGACACTTCTAGAACTGTCGCGACACTTCTGTACTAACTTAACGTCGCGTGGCGTAATTCCCCCGTTTACGCGGTCGGCCTGGTCCTTGTTTTTTTCGCCCTGGTGATTCAGGGCTGGCCATGGGGTGGCGCGCTTCTGGCTCCGCTGGTATCGCGGCGTTTTGTTTTGTTTTACGCTTCGCTGCCAGGGCGGCTAGTTTGACGTTTAAGTTATCCAAGGCGGCGTAGGCATAGGCCAAACAGTCTAGTGCCTCGTTTCTGTCCCTGGTCTTTATAAACTCCATCACCGGGAACCCCTTCCGGTATTTAGTCACCATCTTTTCAGCGGTTAACTGCATAAAATATTCGTCGTCCAGGTCCACGGCAAAGTGTATATAACCCTCTCCACTGGTCAGCCTTAACCTGGAGTAAATAGTGCGCTTGGCCGTGTCCACTCCAACAACATACATTGGCGTGCGCGTGCGTCCAATTGGTTTTGGCTTGGTGGTTAATGGGCGACCCATTCCTGCCTGGCCTTTAATTGCGAATACGCGACGGCCCGACCTGGGCTTGGTGAACTGGTAAACGTATTCGGTCAGATAACCCGAATCTATAGCGGCGGCCGTAATACGATACCCGTCATAAGTTTGCGTTAACACGTCGTCCAGTTCATGCCACACCTTTTGCTGTGTCGGGTCGCCCCATAAGACAACGTGGTCGAGTATCCAGCACTCCTGGTCAAGTCCCCAGCCGACTATCGATATTTCTATGCGGTCCTTTTGAATGTCGGCACCGGCGGTTAATAATAAAACCTCTGGTGGTATCGCATCGATTGCATAGTTTTCTCTACGCTCTGCCAATAAATGCTCGTTTAACGTATCTCCGGCCTCTTCCCAGGTTTCGCCCAGGGACGTGTTAACCCAGGTCTTTAATGTCTCAGGGTTTTTCTTGGCTTCCACAAAGTCCTCGGCCACGTTAGCAAAGGAACGCCACGGGCTGTATAACTCATTAAGATGAAACCCTGCAATTTTCCCTCCTGGTAACTCTGCAATCCAACTTCCATTACGCACCATTTTGGGTTTATGTTTGTCCTCGATAACGCCGCCGCACTCTGGGCACACCATAATGGCTTCGCTAGGTTTGCCCTCTGGCCACTGTACGTTTTTCCACTGCAACCGGTGGCTGTGGTCGCAATGAGGGCAATCAACATGATAATGCCGGCGGTCTGATATATTAAATTCCTGCTCAATTCGGCACGCTCCCTTTAATGTTGGGGTGCTGGTTAGGATAATTTTACGGTTCCAAAACGTGGTTGTACGTTTTCTGATTAGGTTTACCGGGTCGCCCTCGGCTCCGGCGCTTTGCGGGTATCGGCTAACCTCGTCGCAACACACCACTCGGATGGGACGCGACGCCAGGCCGGTGGGTGAGTTGGCACCCGTCATGGTGATATGTCCACCAGGGAATGATTTGTGAAATAGCGTGTTGCTCGATGCGCGGCTTTTGTTATCCGCTATTAATTCTTTTAACGCGGGCGTATCTCGCACCATGGGTGCCAGGCGGTCATGGCTCCAGGTCTTGGCCATATCAACCGTGGGTTGTAGGACCATCATGGGCGCCGGGTCTTGGTCGATAAAATAGCCCACGATATTATTTATAATTTCTGTCTTGCCCACCTGGGCGCTCGACATAATTACAATCGTTTCAATCGTCGGGTCTGCCACGGTGTCCATAATTTCGCGCTGGTATTCGGCACGGCTTGTACGCCAACGCCCTGGTTCCGCGCTCGACTCTGGCGATAGTCTCCGGTTTTCGTCTGCCCACTCGCTAACCGTTAGCTTCGGCGGCGACTTCCATATTTTCTGCGATTGCTGCAATGCGTTTAGAATGTTCTTTAGGTAGTCCATCGTTTGCGATCTCGTCTAATGCTTCATTAACTAGCTCGGTAATAAGTTGCTCAATTTCCAGGTAACTTTCCACGCCCACTGCCTGGGCGGCGGCCTTTGGTGGTAGTGCAAGCATCTTTGCCCTGGCGTTTGCTATGTGCCCTTGCCAGGCTTCCACCACCAACTCCACGGGAATCAAGTTACCTCGCTGTTGCTCTAGCTCCAGGGTAGCTTTTTCGGCTTGCAGCTTGGTTAGCTTGGCGCGCTCTTGCCCCAGGTCTAGGGTGCCGCTGGTTTCCATATCCCTGGACCGTAACCAATCGCTCACTTCTCGCACGCTAAACATGACGTTTTTACCGTCTTGCTCAGATGGGCAACCACTTCGTCGCCATTTATCCACTGTCGTCAAATTAACGCCAAATGCCTCGCCAATTTGTGTCCTGTTAAATTCCATCATGTTCTTGCCCTTTATACGTCCTTATAACTAAATAAATGTCGCGCTTCTGAAACACCA
>Ga0307984_1000496_pt1 | contig 17121 bp, 35 predicted proteins | sample EllFjometageno78_FD_203169 | JGI IMG/M metagenome (GOLD analysis project Ga0307984, IMG submission 203169) | Marine microbial communities from Ellis Fjord, Antarctic Ocean - #78 | ecosystem: Environmental > Aquatic > Marine > Unclassified | place: Southern Ocean | collected 2014-10-09
CTGTTGCAACTTGGCTTCACTGACAAGTCTGTTTCTGCCATTGTCGCTTTGCTCGGTCAATCCGAGGCTATGCGCGAATACGAAGCTTCGCTAAAAAACGCATTTGGAACCACACAAGATGTTGCCGATAAGCAGCTACAGACTTTCAACTCACAGCTAGCTTTGTTGCAATCTGCCTTTATAGATGTAGCTCTTTCTATCGGTCAGCAAATGACACCGGCTCTGGGCGATCTAGTAGAGACAGTCAAGGTTGTCTTGCCGATAATTGGCGACAAGCTAGTTACCGCTCTAGAGACAGTGGACTTCGCCAAGGTAGCAGAAGATGTCGGTGACTTTGTTGTCGCGGTCGTAGAGAACATAGATGTAATTGCCAAGGTGGGAGAAGGGCTCCTAGTCGTAGCAGCAGCCCTAGCGATCTATCGAACCACAACGCTCTTGGCAGCAGCAGCCACAGCGCTGTTCAATGGAACCTTACTTCTAAACCCGATTGGTCTGCTAATAACTGGACTAGTCGGTGCTACATATGTCGCTGGCAAGTTCCTCGGCAAGATGGATGGCGCGACCGGTTCTGTCGAAGCATACGGCGATTCGCTAGAAAACAGCACCGATAGTGTCGGTAACTTTATGGGAGCTTTTGCTGCCAGTGCTGTAGTGATGCAGACTAACGGTGCAATTCTTTACGAGTTCGAGGATCTAAACAGGAAGACATCTGACGCAACAGACGAACTAACCGAAGCTGTCTTACGAGCTGACAGCGCCAAGTTCACAAACCTACGGAACGAAGCCCTAAAGACTTCTGGGGCTTTTATTTCACTGGCTCGCGAGGCTAACCAAGTTGCTTCGCTTACGGCTAGGTATGCACCAAAGACCGTAGATCCAGCTGCCGAGGCAGCCGCAGAACTTGAGCGCATAATGGGTGCGCTTAACGATACTGGTAACAGCACAGCAGCGACCGTAGACAAGGTAGCTCAAGCTAGGCAGCAATTAGGCACTGAGATAGATGGCATAGTAACTAGCTTCAAGGGTCTAAAGGTTCTTGGCGCAGTCACAAGTGAATTTGAAAAAGCCGTAGCGGACACCTTCTCTAAGGTCGAGGACACGATAGCCAACGCTTTAGATGCGAAGGTTATTAGCACCAAGACAGCCAAGGCGCTCAACGCGATCGCTGACACCGCTAAGTCAATACAGATGGGCATAGCTAAAGAGCGCGAAAAGCTAGCTGTCGAATACGAGCAGTTGGTCAGCCGGCTGAATGTAGCAGCACAGGTCAGGAACAGCACCGCAGAAGCCATCTCAGCACAGGCGGACATAGCGGAGCTAGGGCTAGTCACTCGCCAAGTCGTGAATGACCTCGGTGATGTCAGCGAAGAATCGGTGCTAACTAGCCGAACCATCGTTCAAGGATTCGAGAGGCTGCTAGAAAGCACTGTCAAGTTCCAAAAGCAACTGATTACCCTGCGCGAGTTGGGCTTGGATCCGACATTGTTCAAGCAGATTGTAGACAGCGGTATAGATGCCGGTGGCAAGACAGCTCAAGCAATCATTGAAGGTGGACCGGAAGCAGTTTCGGAGATCAACAACCTATTTGCTGAACTAAATGATGTCGGTGAGCAGATCGGCAAGACCACTTCCGAAGTAATGTTCAACGGTGGAGAGTCTGCTATACAGGGCTTGATAGATGGTGTGATTGCCAAGGATGCAGCATTGGTTCTAGCTGCACAAACCACAGGCAGTGTCCTGACTTCAACGCTCCAAGCTGCAATAGACGGCGACCCGATAGACCTGAAAGGCATCTTAGAAGCTCTAGGATCCTTCGAGAGCGACTTCGGTGACTTGGGTGAACTATTAGGGCTGAGCTTCGCGGAAGCCCTTCAAAAGGCAATAGATGCAGCGATCGCATCAGCGAAGGCAGCACTGGCAGCAGCGATGCCATCTGCCCCATCCGGCGGTAATGGTGGCGGGGGCAGTTCAGGTAGCGGAAATCCCGGCAGTGTTACTGCGCCTACGATTGCGGATGAGGTGACAGAGGTGGTCGAAGAAGTCGCAGAAGCAGTAAAGAAAGCGATCGCACCGCTAACGGATCAGCAGCAAGCAATCAAGTCCGGTGAAAAGAAGGGCTTACTAACTAACGCAGGTGGGCTAAACACCAGCTCAATGAGTGCTGCTGCCATGCGTGGTAAAGACCAAGCGATCATCAACAACTACAAGATAGATGTAAAGGCAGACACCAGAACTGGTGGAGCAGTAGCCGGCGCGGAAATCGTCAAGAGCCTAAAGCAATACAACTACAACAACGGAACTATTGACCTATCATTCAGCTCGCGCAGGGCGCTGAAATAATGGCTATCCCAACACCTAAAGTCGAAGTGGGCTTCGATCTAACGGAAAGCCCTATTGGTCCATTCTTCGCGCTAGACGATTCTACACGCGGCAGGTTGGACAACGAAGACTGGGTGTTGGCAGGAACTATCTTCGTAGACATAACAGATGCCACTAGGGAAATTTCGATCTCGCGCGGTCGCGGCAGGGACTTTTCTAATTACCTCGCCGGCAGCGCCAATGTCTCACTAAACAACCACAACAGAGACTTCGATCCATTGTTTACAGATAGCCCATACAACGGCAACATAATACCGAGGCGCGAGATCCGGATTAGCTCTGGTGACGAGATTCAGTTCACAGGCTGGATTGGTGATTGGGATTTAACTTACACCACTGATGGGGACAGTGTCGCAGTAGCAGTAGCTAGCGATGCACTGAGTATCCTAGCAAGCCAAAAGCTCGTAGCTAACACCCCAGTCGCAGAGAAGACCGGCGAAAGAATAAACAGGATTCTAAGTGAGTCCACTGTTAGCTGGCCATTAGATTTGCGCCTAATTGACACAGGGCAAGCTACGCTTGGCACGCAAGATCGCGAAGCAGAAACGAACGCGCTGGTTTATTTGCAGGATGTAGTAAACACCGAACCCGGAGAGTTCTTTGTAGGCAAGAACGGTCGCACTGTTTTTCAAGACCGCTCGATTGCTCCCACTAGCGAAAATCTAGTGCTGTTTGATAAAACTGATGGTATCCCATTCTCTAATGTAAATGTTATCTATGGATCTGAGTTACTTTACAACGAGATTATCGTAGGCAGATCTGGTGGCGGAACGGTCACAGCCAGCAACATAGCAAGCCAGAACAACTATGGCATAAGATCCCTAGCGGTCACAGACTTGCTATTGAATGATGATGCTGACCTGTTTGAGTATGGGTCAGTTTGGGCTAACCGCTACTCCGAACCCGAATACCGCTTCGAGAGCCTAGAAGTAGAGTTGGGAACGATAACCTCGACACAGCAAACTGCTATGCTTGGTCTAGAACTTGGATCTATTGTGCAGATAAGGTTCACACCAAACAACATAGCGCCAGCGATAGACAGATACCTAGAGGTCATTTCTATCAACCACAGGATAACTAGCACTGAGCATTATGTGGTTATGGGATTCCAAGGATTAGATTATCAAGCATTAGTCCTCGATGATTCTGTCTTTGGTAAGCTAGACACAGCAGCATTGAGTTGGTAAAGGAAACCGAATGCCCTATTTAGATTTTACAGCTGGTCAGATCTTGACCGCTGCGCAGGTAGACGAATACCTGATGCGCCAAACCGTCATGGTTTTCGATGATGCAGCAGCGCGAGACACAGCACTAACTGGTGTTTTGGTGGAGGGAATGCCCTGTTACCTAAAAGACAGTGACACCTTCTTGCTTTATGATGGATCAGCTTGGGTCGGTGGCGGTGACATCACAGGCGTGACCGCAGGAACAGCATTATCCGGCGGAGGATCTACCGGCGATGTAACACTAAACGTGGATCTATCAGCGGTGACAATTCCAGCTTCTCAAATTTCGGATCTAACTGCGACCGCAGCAGAATTGAACATCCTAGCCGGCGTGACTGCCGATGCTAGTGAACTTAACTTGCTAGCTGGCGCAACTGCCACAACAGCGGAGATAAATTATCTAGACGGCGTTACCAGTTCTATACAAACACAGATAGACAACACGCTCTTAGCCAGCTTCGTCACAGACGCAACGACTGCTCGCACACTTACCTCAGCAGCAGACGAAGGCAAGACACTTCAGTTCACTAGCGGATCGGCAACTGTCGTAACCGTAAATGCAAGCTCTGACTTTACAGTTGGCGCAAGGGTGGACATAATCGCAGACGGCGCAGGTGAGCTAACTGTGAGAGCAAGCGGTGCAACAATCAAGGCGGCAGAAGTTTCAACAACTTCGGGCAGCTTTACAATCGGCGCTCAGTATTCGGCAGCCACGCTTTTATGTGTAGCAACAGACGAATACCGACTAATCGGAAATGTGGAGGCAGTCTAAATGAGCTTTATGTTATTAGGAATACTCAATGCACAAGCGGCAGGTGGCGGAATACCCGTCTTAGAAAAGCTGGGTGAGACAACTTTTGCGTCTGGAAGCACAATTACCCTGAGTAATTTAGCCCTCACCGATTATGCGTTTATTCAAGGAGTAGTTGAAAGCGTTTACGACGGTTATTCGCCGAATCAAAGCCGGTCCCCTTTAGAGGCAAGACTAAATGGCGACTCTGGCAATAATTACAGCTTAAACGAAGGTGCATACACTCCTAATACTGGGCTAACAATATACAACAGCAGTAGCAGATCCACGGCGCGTATCGGAGTGCTCGGTTCCGACAGCACTAATAACAGGCGAAGTTATTGTGAGTTTTTTATTATGGACCCCGGCGCTACATCAAAAAACAAAGAGTTTATAAGTGTTAGTGGCTATTCAATGGCAAACACCGATGCAAGCAATGGCTTTTATTCGAGCGAATACCGCAATACCTCTGCTATAACCTCAGTAAGCCTTGTAGGAAACAATAAAAAAGACACCCGATTTACAATCTACGGAGCAAGATATGTCTGAGTCGGCACTAGTCCTTTTACGCTCTGGTACAATCGCAGTGACAACTTCTTGGAGCCTAACCAGCCTATCAAGTTACAGCAACTACAAAGACCTAATCATCGAGATAGACGGGCATAGGTCAAATTACACAGGCGCACTCAACTTGCAGCTCAACGGTGACACTGGCAACAACTACTCCTTTACCACCCTAAGCGAAAAACAAGACCCCGCCACAAGAATTGAATGTTACCCGATGTTTGGGCAACTAGATTCTATGATTATTTACACGATAACCCTACCTGAATGGACAACCTCCACAGGAAAATACAAATCTGTCTATGTAAGGATGGGAGCCACGCAAAGTTCTCGACCAAACTTAATTACTGGATATAGAAAAAGCAGCGCCAACATCACTTCGGTAGACTTTACCGGGACGGACTGGGGCGGATACCGTTACAGAATTTATGGGAGGTCATAAAAATGGAACTAATTCAAAGCATAAGCCTGTCTAGCAGCGCTTCAACTATTCTTTTTTCCTCTATACCCAACACCTATTCACAGCTTTACTTGTATGCCTCGCTAAGAAATGACTCAACCACTTCATCTTCACCAGCCCTGAGGGTAGCGCTGAGTTCAACTGCCAACTACGACCTCGGTTACAGGGAAACTGGAAGTTCCAGCGTAAATGAGGGCAACTACTCAAGCAAGGTTAACTGGCAAGATATGTACGGTGGAGTAATAAGCGAACAAAAGCCAAGCAATAGTTTTGGCGCTTTTTATATGTCTATTCACAACTACGCTCAAAGCGTCCCAACGACAATGGTGGCGCAGGGAACTTCAAATGCTAGTGAGTCTAACCCTAATGCAGGAGTTTACGGCGGAATAATAAGAAACACCGACGTTCAAAGCTCTATCAATATGATAGTGGATTATGGAAACTTTAAGGCTGGGTGCCTAGTAGCCTTGTATGGTGCGTAAAATGTCAACTAACACGATAGGAAAAGAAATGTCTGAAAAGCTTTATAAAGTAGAGGTAGATTGCTCGACTGGGTTAGAAACTCGAACTGAGCTTACACCAGAGGAAGTTACCGAGCACGAGATAATGCAACAAGAATCTCAGGATAAGGCTGCAATAATTGAAGCCGCAGCTCAAGATAAAGCAGACGCTAAAGCATCGGGTATTGAAAAGCTGTCGGCACTCGGACTAAGCGATGCTGAAATCGCTGCAATTACAGGAGCATAAAATGCCAGTAGTCTCAACAGGCGTATCAGTAGGCACTTCAATAACCGCAGTATCAGGGCCATTCATTTCTAGCAAGGTTGTTTACTTGCAGTCCGGAACCGAAGGCGCTGCAACTTATGTCGGCGGTTCAAACGTGTCGGCAGCAAACGGCATCCTGCTTAGCGAAACCAACAACGCCGTATTTCAGACAAACGCTGACGATACCTTGTATTGCATTTCTGATACCGGTGGAGCTGTTGTCAAGGTAGTAGAAGTCAAATAGCTAATGGCAGAAGAAGGCACATCCGTAAGGATCACTAATGTCCAAGTTTATGAAAAACTTATGGAAGTCAATGAGAACCAGATCGAGATGTTTGCGGAGCTGCGTGGCTTGAAGTATCTACCTGAAAAGGTTGCCAATATGGAAACTCGTTTGGCAAAGGTCGAGCTTATTGCTCGTCTTGTCTACGGTGTCTACGGCGCAACACTGGGAGCAGTGGCAGTCGGGTTAGTAAGCTTACTCAATGGCTAAGTGGCAGCACCCATTCCCTGTTAGCACGATTACATCTGTGTTCGGAACTACTCGTAACCGCACGAACCCTCACCGAGGCACAGACTATGCGCCAAAAGCTAACGCGCTCATACCAGCAGTCACAGCCGGCGCTATTGTCAGCATCTCTTGGTCACAGTGTTTAGGCTGGGTGGTTGTCCAGTCTTGTTCCTGCTCTGATCACACCGGCAAACATTACATTGGTTATTGTCACCTAAGCTGCACGAAGCATGGCATCAACTGTGACGGATCCGGTCATGATGATGGATCAACTTGCATGAAGAACCTAAAGACAGGCGATACCGTTAGGCTAGGTCAGCCAGTCGGTCGAGTCGGTAACACTGGGGATTGCTCGCGCGGTGCTCATTTGCACATCACTTTAGGCACAAAAGCTAAGTCCGTATTCTATGGCAAGGTTTATGACATACGAAAGTTCATAGACAACAAGATCGCGGAAGAACCTAAGCCCAAAAAAGTGGAACAGCCCGCACAGATCGAAACCGCTGAGTGCCCACCTAAGCCCACGAACATAGAACCCAGCGTATCTATAGCCACCGCAGCCAAGAATGGCTTAGGGCGCTTCTGGACACTGCTGTGGAGGTAGTATGAAACGGCTAATCGGCAAGGTAATTGACACAGTATTTCTTTTGGATCAAACCTCACCTAATCGTGGAGCACCGAGCTGGAAGTTTAGGCGAAAGCTAATCTTCGGCGCATACCGCTTGTCATTTTGTATGATTGCGTTCGGGGCAGTCACCTTCATGTGGGATACCAATGTATCTGCTAGCCTAATAACCGGCGGAGTCGCACTAATGTCTATAATTATTGCTGCTTATGTAGCCGGAGCGAGTTACGAAGACACTAAGAAGAATGGGAAAACTGATGAAATACTTGAACCCTGAATTTATCAACTACGCAAGTGAGCGTGCCATCAAAACATTCGCGCAGTCTGGTATGGCTTTTCTAGGTGGCGCTACGGTCGGACTGTTCGCTGTAGATTGGTTGGGATTCTTTAGTGTCGCTGCCGGCGCTGCTGTCCTGTCTATCCTCACCTCTATAATCAGCAAGAAGTAATTAGGGTTTACCCAAACTAGCCTTGCGCTCTTTGCGCGTTAGCCCACCCCAGATACCATAAACCTCGTTTGCCTTAGTCGCATAGTCTGCGCACAGATCTAAAGCAGCGCACCCTTGGCACAAGGACTTAGCCTCGGCGATCGCTATTGACCTATTCTCATCATCAAAATAATCTTCTGGGTAGAAGACCGCAGCATCTTCTTGGCAGGGCACAGACTCAATGGCGTTTAACTTGTCAGCTAGTAGCGTGTATCGGTTGAAGTCCGCATCTCTCATAATCATCCCTCGGCTTTCTTTCTAACTTATTGCTAAAATGTCTGCGGTTCGAGTTAGGGTTAGTGTGTCGGAATAATAAAAGTGGCTACCGATCAACATAGACCGATAGCCACGCCACCGGAAAGGACTAATAAACGATGGTAAAATCTACATTACCAGTAAAGATCGCTAATGCAACTCTGCTAGGGGACTTCGCTCCCGGATCAGAAGAATGGCACAATGCTAGGGCTAGCCGTATCGGTGGCTCTGAGGTCGGAGCTATAGCCGGTGAGAGCAAGTATGAAAGCGCCTACTCACTTTGGGCTAAGAAAACAGGGAAGATCCCAAGCCAGCAAACAGAGAATGAATTTATGTATTGGGGCAAAGCCCTAGAGCCGGTGGTCATTGACCGCTTTGAAATAGAACACCCCGAACTAACGGTGTTTAGGGATCCCGGAACGTGGACTAACAATGAACACGATTTTATGCTGGCTAATCCCGATGCTATCTTGCAGGATCAAACAGGATCTTACGGTGTCCTAGAAATAAAGACAGCTAGATTCGAGAATGATTGGCAAGAGGGCGTGCCTAAGTATTACACGACACAAGTGCAGTGGTATCTACGCACCTTCGGATTAGATTGGGCATATCTAGCTTGCCTTTTTTCCGGATCTAACTACAAGGAATACACGATCATGGCTGACCCGATGTGGCAAGCGCACGATCTAGAGAAGGTTTATGTATTCCTAGACCACATAGCCAAAGACACTAAGCCCGATTGGGATGGCTCGGAAGAAACGCTAAAGACCGCGCGAGAACTCAACCCAGACATAGACCGGGACTATTCAATAGAGCTTGGCGATCTAGGTGCTAGCTATCTAGAAGCCGTAGACGGACTAGGCGAACACAAATCCAGCGTTAATAAACTAAGCGCTGAAATAATTGACAAAATGGGGACGGCGCGAGTCGGAAGTGTGGCTGGCGAGGCTAAGCTAATAAGACAAAGCAGAGCCGGATCAGCACCATACCTTACTAGGAAACGAGGGGCATAATGATCGAAGAACCAGACAAGGGCGCAGATCTAGACCAAGTTCTCGCAGACTATTACATAGCAGATCCGAAGCTAGGTGACATGGTATTCCTTAAGAACAACTTCGAAGACACAACTATACGCGGTGAGATAGTAGCGATGCGCCGGTCGCAACCACAGCGAGCGCTAAACCCAGATGGAACATTCGAGATCGTCATGTATCCGCGCTTAGAGATCTCAGTTGGAGCTATAGACCTCTGGCTTGATCTAGAGGACTGGGAGATCACCGACACCCTAACTGGTATCGAATACAAAAAGCTTCCGCCCGGAGTTGTTATGGGGCGGTTGAACGATGAAGACGAAGAATAGAAAGGACAAAGAATGCGTAAGAATCTACACAACCCAAATGACTTCTTTATAGGAGATCATGTTTTGATTAGCTATCCCGAACACAAGTTAGCTGCTAGTGGAATTATAGATGGAATAAGGATAGGAGATGCCGGTGAAAATAGCGTGGAATTACGCTTCGCCGGTTACTTCTTTTATTTCAACTTGCTAGAAGCAGAAGTGGATAAAGTCTGATGGCGACTTTCAACCCAGACAACTATGAAACTGTCGCTGAGCGAATCATTAGGTTCTATAGCGATCACCCGGATGGCAGGATCATAACCGCAAACGAGACAACGCCGGAACACCGGTCAGCGCTCACTTGGGTTATGTCATGCGCAGTATTCCTAAACGGTGAGGATCTAGAGCGGTCACTCCCAAAGGCAACTGGTTGGGCGTTCGAGATAGACGGTCAGGGCATGACCCAGAAAACTAGCGCCCTAGAAACCTGTGAAACAAGCGCCATTGGGCGTGCGCTCGCCAACGCTAACTACGGTGGGGACAAACGCATAACTAAGGAAGAAGCTCAAAAGGTAGTAAGGGATGTAACGCCACAGCGCGACTGGCTAGGCGAAGCCCATAACGCCGGCAATAAAGATGAGCTAAAAGTGATTTACAATCAAGCCAGACAAGCTAACCTAGACAGTAGAACATTGTCCGAGATAGCAGAGCTAGGCAAAAATTGGAAAGTCCCGACTTAGAGATACTCAAAGCACACATCTCCGAAGTGCGAGAGCTAGCCCAGTGGATCCTTATGCAAGAGGACAGGTCTGGGCTAGCTTTGGTAATCCTAGAAATAGTGACTGCCGAGCGTAGGCTAAAAGAAAGGCGTAAAGATGGAGATAGTAACCCCTGACCAAATAATAAATGCACTAAGCGCCCTGCGGATCGAAGGGGAAAAGGGTATAGAGGCACAATACCAAGCGGAAAGGGATCTAGCAATAAAGCAACTAGCAGCGGAGCAAATTGAAGCTGCTGCTTTCTTGAGGATGAAGGGACTTGTCGGCGAAAGGCAAGCGATCGCCAAGCTAGAAAGCCACGAAGCCAGACAAGAAGCTGAGCTTGCGAAGGCAGTGTTCAATCGGGTGCGGACAAAGATGCAACAGCTACAGCAGCAACAGTCAGCCTTACAGACACAAGCAAGATTAGTCGAAATCACCTACCGGTCATGACACCCAAAGAGTTCAAAAAGTATTTATTGCGCGATCAGTATTGCCCACACTGCGGAACTGAGCCACCGATGCTAGTCCCTCACCACCGGAAGAACAGAGGGATGGGCGGATCTAAGGGCGCAGCTAATAACCCAAGCAACATACTGCTAGTGTGCGCTGATCTAAATGGGCTGATGGAAAGTGATACCAAAGTGCAATCACTAGCACGCGAGTATGGCTGGAAACTATTTCAATACGAGGATCCACTAGTCGTTCCGATTTACGACTCAATAAGTGAATTTTGGTTTAGGCTAAATGACACTTACCAAAAGGAAAGCATATGAAAGGACAGCTATGCCAATTATCAGAGGTAAACACAGCTTCGAGGAGAACTTCGTTCAGATCCCTAACCGGTGGCTAAGGGATAACCGGCTTAGCCTCAAGAGCTTAGGGTTACTGGCTCAGCTAACCACGCACAGTATCGGGTGGAAGGTCACTATAAAAACCTTAGCTACCGCTAACAACTGCGGTCAAGAGCAGATCAGAACTGCTATTACAGAGCTAGAGGAATACGGCTATCTAGAGCGGAAGCAACAGCGCTCAGAGGGCAGGTTTAGCGAAGCGATTTGGGTAACTAAAGATCCAGTCGCACCGGATAGCGATTTACCGATACCGGGAAACCCGATAACGGAGAACCCGATACCGGGAAACCCGATACATAAGAATACAAAGTTAAAGAACACTATGGATAAGAATACAATCTCTAAGAATTTTGATCGCTTTTGGAGCATTTATCCAAAGAAGGTGGGAGTGACCTCTGCCGAGAGATGCTTTCATAAGCTACTGAGTGGCACTCTAAGCGATGCGGAGGGTATGGCTGAGCAGATTATCGAGGGCGCACAACGGATGGCGTTAGATGGCAACCTGCCGGATAAACAGTTCATACCGCATGGATCAACTTGGCTAAACAGATCCGGTTGGCTAGATGAGGCTTACCCGGAGCGCGAAGTTAGCAAGGAAGATCGCTCGGTCAGGGATCGCGAAGCCAGCGACATACGCCGGCAAAAGGAGATAGAGCGCAGCCGGCGCGAGCTAGACAGTATGAACAAAACGATAGCACCAGTGATCGAGTGCCAGCATGGTAAGACACTAGCCAGATGTGTCCCCTGTTCAAAAGCACTCGTTTCCGGGAAATAGTTGCTAATGTTAGTTGTGTGTCTAAACGAGTTTGCAAGCGGTGCGGTATTGACCGAGATCTGCCGACTAAACGCGCGAAGAACACAAACCTTTGTCGAGGTTGCCGAACTAAAGTCGAACACTTGGTCAGGTATGACCAGAAGAATTATTGCTTGGCTTGGCGCGGTGACTTTGATGAGAATGACAATCCTATGCACAATGGGGAGCTATACCTTCCGGGTAAGCGATCCTGTAAACATAGAGATTGCATAAACGAACAACACATAAATGGAAGGGACACATAAAGTGGCTTACATAAACATAAAGGCAGCAACAGTTGAAAGCGTCTATGAAGGCAAGGGCTTTCGCGCTACTACCCAATACAAGTCTCGCGATGGCGAGGATCGCAAGGAGCAGTTCAAGGTGTGGACAGACACGCCTGTCGCGGTCGGGGATGTTGTAGATGTTAGTGGAACATTGACCGTAAGGGTCGAGGAGTTCACAGGGCAAGACGGCAACCAAGTGACAGTCGCAGCGATCCACGTAAACAACCCGAAAATAGAAGCCCTCCTGTGATCTTTCGGCTGGTCGTGACCGGTGTGCCAGTTCCGCAAGGTTCTCTAAAGCACATTGGTCGCGGTCGGCTGATACCTAGCAACGAGAAGAAGCTTAAGGTGTGGCGCGAAGCCATAGCCGAAGTAGCTAACGAGTTCACAACTGACAGCGGTTTCGATCTTCCAGCGATCGTGACCGTTGTTTTTACTTTACCCAGACCAAAGACGGTCAAACGGTTATCAGTTACAGTTCCTCCGGATCTTGACAAGCTGCAACGCGCTGTCGGTGATGCGCTGTCCATAAACTGCAAGCTAATAAATGACGATGCCCAGATCATAGAGTGGCACTCGCGTAAGGAATACGGCGATGTCGGAGGCGCAGTTATACAGGTCGAGTTCTTAGAGCAATAAAAATTAGTTATCTTTTATTAGAAATAGTTTCGTTTAGTTGCGTTTAGGCGCTATAGTAATACTAAGACAACGAAAGGACAGCTAATGAGGATCGAAAAGATAGAGTCAGATCTAAGCCAAGCCAAGGATCTAGTTCAGCTTTACACAAGTATGGGTAATGTCTATATGAACATAGGCAACCGCGAAAAGGCATACGCCAAGCGGTCAGAAGCACTAGCCCAGCAAACCATAGTTTTACAGCTTCAAGCATTACTAAAGGTTAGCTAATGGACATTACTTATCTAGGCGATCTTATTGACCGTTACGACCTAGTCGCGAGCGATAGTAACCATGTAGTTTTTTACAACGGCTCAGCAACCTTCAAGATCTATTACCGCACAGATGCTGGGCGCTGTATCGAACAGGAGGTTCACACTTCCTATCCGGCTAAGCAACTAAAAGACCCATTCCGCTGGGCAGTCCAAACAGGCAAGTGGCTGCTGGCTGAGTATAAAGAAAACGATAAAGGACTATAACCATGAAAGCACTATTGCTAATAATCTCAACGCCTATTTTCATACTAGGCGCAACAGAGATGGTAAACCGGTGGGCGATCTTCGACAAAGTAATCCTTACCGCGCTGGTAATCGTTGCCCTGATCGTAGCCTCGAAGGGTATTGCTAATGGACAGCGTTAGTAGGACTATGCAAATCGTAAGGCTTAGCGCCTTACAACACCGGCTAACGACTGAGACAACAGAGTTCTTGGTTTACACGCAAACAGCCCTAACAACCGAAAATCTCACCGAGTGTCAATTCAAGCTAATGGAACTAAAGCTAGTGATGACAGAACTACGAGATCTAACTATGGAAGATGACAAAGTATGAACAACGCGACAGAACTAACTGGACACCTAACACCCCAGCAAACATCAGTCCTAATGGGTAAGCACATAAACACCATACGCCGATGGATCAAAACCGGTCAGCTAAAGGCAGTAGTAGTTGGACCCAATCGGGTATTCGTAAGCGAAAAGTCAATCGAACAATTCAAGAAAGGTAAGAGATATGCCTAACGCAAGGAGAACAGATCCTATAACAAGCCACGAAGCTGCTAGCTCAGTAAGACAGCTAACCAACACCCAACGCTCTATCAAATGGCTGTTTATTAAGTTCTATAAAACTGGGCTTACAGATGAGCAGCTAGTAGAACACTATCGAAGGCTAATGCATAGCGGTGATGCGCCGATGGCTAGCGAATCCGGTATAAGGACTAGGCGATCCGAAATGACAGCGTTAGGCGTGGTAAGAGACGGACAAGAGTTCGCGCTCACCGTATCTAATCGCCGAGCCAAAGTATGGAGGTTGGCATAATGACAGAGCAAGAATGTATCAAGCATTACGATCAGGGCTACGCGGAAGGCGTGAAGTCTTCGTTGCCTAAAGAACCGGTGACCTTCGACATAGACGGCTACGCCATCAACTCGATCTACCGTAGCGAGCTAAGTGTGCGGTTTGAGGGCGATTACCGCGTGATCGTGGCTCACCCTAAAGCCTTGCCAGCTATGAAGTATGCAAAAGGTTGGATCCATATGGCACAGACGCTGACAGAATTTTGTGGCACGAACATAGTGGCGCTTGAATTTGCTGCCGAGGATCGTGCAGATGTAGTGCTTAGGTTAGTAGAAGCCTGATGGGGACATTCTTACTGGTAGTCGCGCTGGTCGTGTTGGTGGCGCTAATCGGATACCTAACTGTTGGGCTAATAATGTTTTGGCTCATCTCGTCACTTTACGAAGACCTCTACGGCAAAAAGAAAGGGCATAGCAAATGAGCATCAACGAACTAATCGCGACTAACGGCAAAGCTTGGTATAAGGCTGGACAACTTGCCGAGCGTAACAGGGCTATCCGGCTGGCAAGTTACATAGCTGTGCCTAGTGAGCCGGCTATTGGGCAGCCACAAGACATGGTATTCCTTAGCGATCTAATCGCATACCTAGTGGACGAGGACAACAAATGACCAACGATGAGTTTGAACAGCTAATCAAAGCCAAGCCCTACTCTTTCGAGGAGTTTATCGCAGACATGGAGGCACAAGATGACTAAGAAAACCTGTTCAGAGATCATGACTAAGAAAAAACAGTCAGAGATTGGCAGGGAAGCCAGTGCATACTTCGCACCCAATTACGGTTTATGTCAGAACCATGCTTGAGGATCTAACGCCACCGAAAAACCTAAACCACCGGTGCAAGATAAACACCACAGCCCTTGAACTAACTGCGGAAGATCGCGTTGTCTTTGACGCTGCTATCGAAGACACCGAGAACTGGAAGGCTAACACCTTGTCCACCCAACTAAGGCAACGAGGCATCAAGATAGGCGACATGAGCATAACCAGACACAGGCAGAAGATTTGCGCTTGCTATCGTAAAAGGCAGGGAAGCTAAGTGAAGGGCGAATGGGTAACTGATCCGGAACTAAGTGACTACATAAAAGCCGGTATGTTCAAGCGGTCAATGCGGATCGCCAAAGGTGAGGAGCGCGTAAAGATGGTTGCTTACGCTAATGCCCTAATTTGCTTCGATCATGTAGACCAAGGTAGCTGCGAACATTCAGTCTGTTATGCGATGCTAGAACTAATCGAAAAAATCGAAAGGTAACGATGTTAGAGAACCTAGAGCCAGCACCAAAGGTATCATCACCGAAGGACTTCCGAGCCGGAGTAGTGTTTGACGGCACACAGGGGACAGCAACCACCGAAGGCTTAGCGGATCTGCCTAACTTTGATGATTTCCTGCTAGAGCGTGGCTATCCACCGGAAGAATACGAGATAGTCGGCAGCCCTAGAACATCACAGTGGCAGCAACGCGAGGGTGGCGATTGGCTCACCTCTTACCGGTTCACATTTCGGAAGAAGGTTGCCGATTTCGACCTCCCAGCCCTGTTTGCTATGGCGAAAAGAACCAAATCGGCAACTAATCGCGGAAAAGTAAAGACCGAAGATAAGTCACTTATCATCTGCCCTGCTGACTTCCAGATCGGTAAGGGTGCCAGTAAAGGTGGACACGAAGAAACCATAGTAAGAGTTATGGAAAGCTATGACCGTATAGAAGAACAGGTCAAGGCAGGTAATTACGAACACCTATACATACTGGACATGGGTGACATCATAGAAAGCGTTAGCAGCAAAGCTCAGTTCGAGCAACTTCAAAGCAATACGCTCAGTCCTATGCAGCAGACAGACATGGCAGCCTCACTTATGTTTGAACTGATCAAGCGGATGAGCAAGTATGCACCAATCACATACGGATCTATAGCAAGCAACCATTGTCAAAACCGATTTATGGGTCAGGCAGTGGGCAAGCCCGGACTAGATGATTGGGGAATAGTAATCGCCCAGCAGCTTAGACGGCTAACCACTGAGCTAGGTATGGATGTCACCTACCTGATACCGCAACCGGATGATGAAGGATTCGCGTTTCAGTATGGCATCAACACCATTGGCGTTGTTCATGGTCACCAAGCCTCTAGACCTGCCGGCGTAAAGAAGTATTGGGCAGATGCGGTGTTCGGTGAGCAGTGGCTCAATGCCACAGTAGATGTGTTGATTAGCGCTCACTTCCACCACCTAGCGCTAGAGGAATTGGGTCAGCGCCAAGATGGTAAGGGATCTAAGTTCTGGGTTCAGTGTCCGACCTCGGACGGTGGCAGTGATTGGTTCAGGCGCAAGGCAGGTGTGGATAGTTCGACAGGGATCTTGACCCTAGAGCTAGAGAAGAACACACCGTTCAGTGGATCAGTGACGAAACACTAATGCCGACATACGATTTTAGTTGCGCTATCTGTGAGAACACAGTGGGCATTACTCAGTCAATAGACACACCGTTGGCAGTCCAGATCTGCCATAAATGCGGATACAAAATGATTCGATCATTCAGTCTCTCCTCTGTGGTGTTCAAGGGGAAAGGCTGGGGTGGGGCTGGGGGCTAGGGTGGCTGGATTCCCTAAACCTTGTATCGAGTGCGGAAAACTAAGCCTCGGTGACACACGCTGCGAAACTCACCGGCTAGAGCGCCTACGGATTCAGGAGGCGTTTCGCCCGAAAAGAAAAAGCAAGAACAAACCTAAGAGAGAACACTATGGGGGAGATTACGCTAAGCGTGCTAAGGCGATAAGGGAGCAAGCTACCTACTGTCACCTCTGTGGGGATGGACCGAGGCATAATGATCCTTGGACAGCAGACCACCTTCTCCCCGGAAACCCTGCCAGTCCACTCTTAGCAGCTCACAGGTCATGCAACAGCAGCCGTAAGGATAAGCCCTTAGATAATCCACCACCAACTGACCCCAATGCCCCTCGGGGATACTAGGGGAGCCGGTCAGAAGATCCGGTCGTTCCTAACCTAAAC
>Ga0307984_1000497_pt1 | contig 17095 bp, 30 predicted proteins | sample EllFjometageno78_FD_203169 | JGI IMG/M metagenome (GOLD analysis project Ga0307984, IMG submission 203169) | Marine microbial communities from Ellis Fjord, Antarctic Ocean - #78 | ecosystem: Environmental > Aquatic > Marine > Unclassified | place: Southern Ocean | collected 2014-10-09
CAAAGAACAAGGTTAAGTATGATGACCCCGAAGCACATAGACTAGTGCATGAGTTATCAGAGAAGTTCCAGTACCATTTACTATGTGCATCTAATCAGATTGCATCAGAGAAGGGTGCATGTGAATACTTCAACAGAACTAAGTATGCACAAGGACTATTACCTATCGACCACTATAAGAAAGAGGTTGATGACATTACCCCAAATGAGTTAAAAGAAGATTGGGAAAAACTAAGAGTACGAATCAAGGTGCATGGACTAAGACACTCCACCCTTACTGCACAGATGCCATCAGAGAGTTCCTCAGTGGTCTCTAATGCAACGAATGGGATTGAACCACCTAGAGACTACCTTAGTGTTAAGAAGAGTAAAAAGGGTACACTAAAACAAGTAGTACCTCAGTACTCTACTCTTAAGAATGCATATACCTTACTATGGGATATGGAAGATAACATGGGATACATCAAAGTCGTTGCAGTAATGCAGAAGTTCTTTGACCAAGCAATCAGTGGTAACTGGTCGTATAATCCCGAGAACTATGAAAACAATGAAGTACCTATAAGTGTCATGGCAACAGACCTATTGAACACTTACAAGTATGGTTGGAAGACATCATATTACCAAAACACAATGGATGGTAAAACTGAAGATGTGGTAAAGGATGAGAACTCTGCAATGAATGAGTACATCCCACCTATGATGAGTTCACCAAGTGACGAAGGAGAGGAAGACTGTGAAGCGTGTGCCATCTGAAGACAAGACTGTAAACTATGTAAACTTAAGTGAAGATGCATCTTTAGAGAAACAATGGTTGACGGGTCAAACTAACCCCGAGACATGGTCTTTAATGAAGGACAAGTTCGTAGTGTTGAGGAACTTTATACCCAAAGAAATTACAAACATGGCATTAGATTCATGGAAGACTATCGAAGGTAATGACTCATATGATGAAGTAATATTCCATAACGAAGAAGAACCAATTCCTGGCTCACCCGAGTCATCTAAAAATACCAGTAAAGCAGGTTATTGCACACCTATGGGTGTTGCATTGCATAGATGGTTATGGGATAATCTTGCTGGTAAAATAGATATGCAACTTAGTGAAACATACTCTTATACTAGGAAGTATGAAAGAGGTGCATACCTTAGAGCTCATACCGATAGACCATCATGTGAGATAAGTGCAACCATATGTTTAGACTACCACACCGATGATGGGAAACCATGGTCAATATGGGTTCAGAATGATGAGAACTATGTTGATGAATTTGATATGACAAAGGTGTATGATATATCACAGTCTTTACCTCATAGAAAGAGAAAGGGAATTAAGATAGATTTAGAGGTAGGAGATGTATTGTTGTATCAAGGCCCTAATGTGATTCATTGGAGAGATACATTTTTAGGAGATTATAGTTATCATATATTCTTACATTTCTTTAATACACATACAAATTTACGACAGATAGAAGGTTTTAGACTACGAGACATTACTAAACAACCAAATCTCACTGCCCATGAAAAATTTGTAACTGCACTTGACTATGACGGAAGAGATGGTAGATACGGAATTGAAGACCCAACGAGTAAACTAAAAGAAAACTTAAAAACTTTTTCAAACCATTACTACAATGTACCCGATAAGTATAAATATTGCAACCATTATGATGACTTAAAATTAGCAGAAGAAGTTGAGACCACTAGGAAACCGAAGAAATGACAGTATTTAACAAAAACAATGTAGACTTTACCAAAGAGAAAATGTTCTTTGGTGAACAACTTAACACACAACGATTTGATGAGTTCAAATATCCCATATTTGATAAACTTACTCAGACTCAGTTATCATTCTTTTGGAGACCCGAAGAGGTATCACTACAGAAAGACAGAAGTGATTATCAGAACCTAACAGATGCTCAGAAACATATCTTTACATCTAACCTAAGATACCAAACACTGCTCGACTCAGTTCAAGGAAGAGCTCCTTCGATTGCATTCTTACCATTCGTAAGTATCCCCGAGTTAGAATCATGTATCATTACATGGGACTTTATGGAGACTATTCATAGTCGTTCATATACTCATATCATTAAGAACATCTATAGTGACCCAAGTGAAATCTTTGACACCATCTTAGATGAACCAGCAATTGTTAAACGTGCAGAAATGGTTACAGAGAAGTATGACAAGTTCATAGAGTTAGGTAGACGTAGACTATTGGGTCTAAAGGTAGATGATTATGACTTGTACAAGGCACTATACCTCGCATTGATATCAGTTAACATCTTAGAAGGAGTTAGATTCTTTGTATCTTTTGCATGTTCATTTGCATTTGGTGAGTTAAAACAGATGGAAGGAAGTGCAAAAATTATCTCTCTTATTGCAAGAGACGAAAGTCAACACTTAGGTATCACTCAACACATATTGAAGTGTTACAAGAATCAAGAGAACGATAAGTTAATGCTTCAAGTCATGAAGGATTGTGAACAAGAGGTTTACAAACTATATGAAGATGCAGTAACCCAAGAGAAAGAATGGGCAGAGTTCCTATTCAAAGATGGGTCAATGATTGGTCTATCAGTTCCTTTACTTGGTCAGTACATAGAGTACATTGCAAACAAGAGATTACGTGCATTAGGTCTTAACCCATTATATGACATCTCTTCAACGAACAACCCATTACCATGGACTAACCATTGGTTCAATAGTAGAGGATTACAAAATGCACCCCAAGAGACAGAGATTGAATCTTATTTGATTGGTGGTATTAAACAAGACGTGAAGGAAGATACGTTTGATGGATTTACACTATAATGGAATTTGTATTAGTAACAATGGTTGTATGGTTTGCCCTAGTGGCACTCATATCATTTATCTTCTTCGGTGAAGGGACTAATGGTATTGAGAAAGAACCTTACTATGGAAGAAAGACAGGAACTATATATACTGCAAAGTCTACAAGAAGTGACCATATAGTATGACGACTGGTGTTGTTATGTTTTCGGGTGGAGTCGAGTCAGTTGCAACTCTTAATTGGGCTGTTAACAACATGGACTTTGACAAGTTAGTATGTGTTCATAACCTATGGAAAGACATGGAGACAAGTGGGTCACATAAACTTAACCCAAACATCAAAAAGATTTGTGATTATTACGATGTCCCATTAAGAGTATATGAGTATACAGACCCATTAGGAGATTTGTATAAACAGGATGGGTTCGACCAATTGGACTATATACATTCATCTAACCATTGGTTATTGACTGCAATGCAAATTGCAAAACGATATCCCGAGATAAAGGATTTCATGTGGGGAGTCAATTGTGGACTCAAGACACATGGAGATGATAAAGGAGATTACCCATTCCTTCCAAGGTCATGGCAGTTCACACTTGCATTTGATAACTATGTACATAACATGGGTGCAGATGGAGGTCAAAGACTATATCCACCTGCTAGTCACTTAACAAAGTTACAGATGTGGGGTATTATACCCGATGAAGTAAAACCACTAGTGCAATCATGTGGAAGACCGCTTGCATGGGATGGTCAATCACCATGTGGTAAATGTAGTAAGTGTGATGAATTTAACTCAATGTTTATAGGAGAATAGAATGATTGAAATATATGGAAAACCTCAGTGTCCTTATTGTGACAAAGCAAAATCTTTATGTGAAAGAGAAGGGTACGAGTACACTTACAAAACACTTGATGAAGATTACACTAGAGAAGACTTAATGGATTTATTTCCAACTGCAAGAACATTCCCTCAAATTATTGCAGAGGGTGATGCAATAGGTGGATATGACGAACTATGGTCATGGCATCTTAAAGAATCACTAGACGTATAATGTCCAGTTATCACGTATACTTAAATCTAAAACATCGTCAAGATGCAAAGGATGAACGACTACAACATATTGTTAAGACTGTTGATAAAGACCTACATGAGATTAGGATATACCAAGCAGGAGCTGACTTTCAGGGAGAACCACATGACAGACCATTACCCTATGGAGTTATAGATGGTAAACCAAAGTCCGATGAGAATTTTTTTAAGGATATTATAGGGGAGAAAACAATAGATGAAGATTAAAGTAATGTGTGAAGAATGTAAGTCAATATGTGATATTGAACACGAGATGGAATCATACCACTATGAGATAGACCATTGTCCATTCTGTGGTGCAGATATTGATGAAGAAGACATGGAAGATATAACGGATATTGACGATGAGGACTAGTGGAGATATACTGTAAAGACCATAGAATGTTGGATAATGCAATCTATCTTGCACAACAACTAGGTATCGACCATAAGAGAGGAGTCGAGTTAACTATTAAACGACTACCCCCTCAATTTACTCAGAAAGGACTCATTGAGTATCCTAGGGTAAGTTCCAATGCAACAGTAAGTCTAGACATATACATCAAGTACGATGAAGAAAGATATACCACCCTTGCACATGAAATGGTGCATGTAAGACAGGTTATAACCACTAAAGTAATCGATGAAAATGAGGCATATTTCCTCGAAAATACACTAAAAACACTTGACAGTGTGTACTAATTTCTGTTATACTATACGTATGGAAAATAAAGAAATAAAAAGAATTTACTTAGACATGGACGGAGTCCTTGCTGACTTCAATACAGGTGTTGAGTATCTTACAGGGGAAGAGTTCCCTAATACTCCCGATGGTCATAACAACTATGACTTAAGGAAAGAAGAGTTAACGAACAAAAGACTGTTCAGAATGTTACCCCCTATGGAAGATATGTACGACCTTGTCGGATATGTTAGACATACAGGACTTCCTTGGGAAATCCTAACTGCAGCTGGAACAGTGAACAGAGAGTTAGTTGTCTATGACAAAAACGAATGGATTAAAGAACATGTTAGTCCTACTGTTGTTGTTGTTTGCACTATGAGTGGTAGTCAGAAAGGTGGGTTTGCAATCGAAGGTGGAGTCCTTATCGATGACAGACAGAAGAACCTTGATGCTTGGGAAGCAAACGGTGGAATAGGAATATTACACACGAGTGCAGACGACACCATCAAACAACTGAAAGAACTAAGAAACGGGTAATCTTAACCACCTAAATATAAGACACCAATAAGGTGTCTTTTCACATATGTGGAGAAATTATGAATAAAGTTAAAATAATATTATGGAAGTTTTGGGAGTGGTTAAAGACTCTCTTTAAAAGTCACTTTCATATCACCGTATACAGACAATCGGACACGGGTTCGGGTGCTATGTACAAATCAGAATATGTATCAAGAAACATCTTGATAAACAAACCAAAACACCTCAAGTTCAGAGACTACGAGACTAAGAATTTAGTTGAAATCCGTAGTGTTAAAGGACTTGAAGTAAAAATCGTGGAGATAGACTAATATGAACCAATTATTAATAGGTCTTCTAGTTGCACTGGGATTGTTTTCTTTCTTATTATACAATGAGAACCAAACACTTACTCAAAACAACTTGAAACTAGAGAGTGCAGTTGCAGAACAACAAGCAACTATGGATGCAATGAGAGAGTCCTTTGAGAAACAAGGGAAAGCATTACAGAACATGTCAAGGGTAAATGCAGAGATAGAAGCAGAGAAGTCAGAGTATCTACAGATATTTGCACGACACAATCTTAATGCACTTGCAGTTGCAAAGCCAGGGTTGATTACCAAGAGGGTAAACAACGGAACAAACAAAGTATTTGAGGGAATAGAAGATGACACTAAGAACATTAGCAATCTTGAGTCTAGCACTGATAACGAGTAGTTGCAGTTTACTAGGTACTAGAAACATAGAGATATCCTCTAAACCAATAGAGATAGAAATTATACAACCAGTCCTTCCAAGACCAATTGAAATGACTGCACCAATATGGTACGTAGTATCTGAAGCAGAAATCACTAACCCTTGTAGAAAGGTCGTAGGTGAAGATGGTAAAGAGAAGAGACCGAAGGCATGTGCATACGAAGATACAGAGAACCCAACATGGCCGACAGATTATACTTACCTTGACCAATTCCTTGACGAGATGAAGGAACAGAATGGTGGAGAGGTAGTATTCGTTGCAACAACGATTGGTGACTATGAGACCATGAGTATGAACATGCAAGAAATCAAAAGATACATCAAACAGTTAGGACAAGTAGTTGTCTATTATAGAGATGTAACTATTAAGACACCCCAAGGAGACGAGAAGGGTGTAGGTGTTAAGTTTGAGAAGAAAGACTAATGAGACCTATTACTTTACCCTTAGTGCAAGAAACTGTTGAATCACCTAAAGAATTGGTGCAAGAAAGTGTCATCGAAAAAACATCTGTATTACCTAAAGAAGAACCAACAACCGAATTTCAACCTGCTCAAGGAGAAATCTTTGACATATTCCCTACACCTATGTTTAGGGGATATATGGATTTAGACCATGAAAAGATAACTCAAGATGTTAGGGATATGGTCAGTAAAGTAAAGGATAGACACGGAGACGATTACGAAAGGAACTACACTACTTATTTTGACCATGATATACGAATGTCTATGTATGAATTAGATTGGTATACAGAATTTGCAAATATACTTAAAGATACGTACATCCAATTTATTCACACTGAATTCGGTAGAAGAGTAAGTCACCTTACAAGAAATGACATTCATTTGTTTACATGGGTCAATAGATATGAGGGTGAACATAGTCATGAAGTACATAACCATATCAACTCTACAATGAGTGGAACCTACTACCCACTGGTCAATGAGGGGTCATCACCAATTAAGTTTCATAACCCAAATAGTTTACAAGCATTTTCTCATGTAGAATCTTGTGCAACATCCGAAGATGACACAGGAATTATAACAAATGGTTCAGTGGATGTACATATCAAACCAAGACTCGGAGAGTTTCTTGCATGGCCCTCTTACATGATGCATTCAGTTTCTAAATCGGGTCAACCTAATTACGAGAGAATATCAATATCATTCAACTTAAGTCACAATGAGATATTAGAAGATGTAAAACAAGGCGACCAATTATCATATGGATTTATGCATGAATAAGACTTACGCAATAGAAGATTTATATAAAATGAATGGTAAACTAGACCATTCATATGATGGTCTTACAGTTACTATAGACAACTTCTATGAGAATGCAGATGACCTGTATGACCACCTCATCGGTAGACAATACCCTATGTGGAAATACAACAGTGAACGACAATCACCTAATGGGATTGAATACAACGATTGCAGAATTGTAGATAAGACGGGTCACCCAACACGACTACAAGACAATGACATGAACAGAGTATTAGATATCTGTAGACAGTATTGGCATAAGGGTAACTATGACTACAATGACTTGTTAGAGTTTAACTGTTTCCAAACGATTACTCAAACAGACCCAAAGATGCAACACTACCCACACATTGATTCGTCTTTTACTACCCCCGATAACCTTGCAACACTTAACATGTTGGTCTACATGGATAAAGAAGAGGATGGTGGAACTGCTGTCTATGGTGGTAATTGGATTACTAACCACGAACATCAATCACTACTATTTCCAGTTGAAGAGACCTTCGATGTTGAAACAATTATACCACATAAATTTAACAGATGTGTGATATTTCCAGGCAACAGATTACATGGTGCATGGATAGATGATTATACTAAGTACATGGGTGATAAATGGAGATTTACACAAGTGAAATTCATTCACCCAACAGGAACATAACATATGAAAAAAATTACTAGAGGAAATATTAGACCCGAGGGTGGAATACATGGAGAGACACACCGTACTGTAGTTCCAAGAAATACCTTAACAGGAGAGGAACTCTTTTGGGCAGACCACGTGTTAGTCAGAAAGAAGTGTTTGACTGAAGATGAATGCAATAAGTTAGTAACGTTAATGTTGCAGACACCCTTTTCCGAAATTGACCCAAAGTCATATCAGAATGGAGCTTCAATTGAACCCTTAGACAAGAGTATATTGGACAGAGGTGAATCATGGAAGTATGCTCATGATGATGGAAAGGATTACTTGAACATTAACCATGACACACCCGAATTCAATTTTGCTTTAGAAGTTGTTAATGATACACTACCCGAAGACGAACAATATGGTGATGTTAATTTTGTACAAATTATTAAATACAATACAGATACTATGTTTCACTGGCACAAAGATATTGCAGATGAAAACGATTCTGCAACAACAATCTTTACACTTAACTCAGACTTTGAAGGTGGAGATTTTCACTTAGACCAAGACAAATACATACTAAGAGAAGGTGATATGATTGCCTTTAACAATTCAACAGAAAGATGGCATAACGTGACCCCCATAACTAAAGGTGAAAGATTCTGCCTTGCAATATGGTTCGGTCTCCAAGGATTTGAGGACGAAGAAGATGAACAATCAAACAGTGAAGTGCAGTCAGTGTCAGAAGGAACTTCTGATACATGAGATTAAGTACCACACACCACAACATGAACAACCCATTTACGTATTCTGTGATGCATATTGCAGTCATGATTGGTACGTAGATAATAAACCGAGAAAGAAAAATGCCGATAAAATTTAGACCAACTGCCGTAACCATTGCAAGAGGAACAGGAAAGAAGAGTGTAACACATCACTATATGAAGAACACTCCTTTGAAAGAACTTATTGATGAATGGAACAAAATTAAGGGTACTAAAGGTAAGGGTAAATTGAGACAAAAGATTGAGAATGAATTTGTCAGAAGAGGAAAGGTAGGAATACCTACTGCAGTACTTAACCCTATAGTAGAGGAAACAGATGACTTACTTACATCAACACGATAGGACTGTAGAAGGACAAGTTCTTAGTCCATTTGGGCCATTAATATGGCAGGGTAGGTTAGACCAATCCATTATTGATATCACTAATGAGTGTATCGACAAATGTAAGAAGGATGCATCATTAGACCTTGCAAGTAGACTAGCAGGTAGAGTAGACATCCAAAAGTCTCTTGAAGAAAGTATTGACCCAAGAGTTACAGATGCAATCATGTCACATGTTGCTGAGTACGCTGTAATGTCAGGAATGAATATGCCTAAAGAGGATATGCAGATACATGGTCTATGGTGTAATGACCAAAGGAAGGCAGAGTTCAATCCGATTCATTCACATGACGGTATGTTCTCATTTGTCTTTTACACTAAGAACACTATAACAGAAGAACAAGCAACAAACAATAAATGGGATATTTCCCATGAAGAAGCACAAGGTAATCGTCCAATAGCAGGTTCGATTGAATTGCATTACGGGGAGCCATCGTTCATGAACATGGCATCTATGTTACATTTCCCACAAGAAGGAGACCTACTGATATTTCCAGCATGGTTAAGACACTCAGTGTATCCTTTCTATTGTGAAGGTGAACGAATAAGTGTGGCAGGAAATGTCCACCAAAAACTAATGATGAATGAGAGGTAAATATTATGTCATTTTGGAATAAATTAACAGACTTTTTAGGGTTTGAATGGGTAAGAGCAAGAGACGAGAAAGGTCGTTTCATAGCAGACGACAAATCAACACCTGATGTAGACGAGTCAAAAAAGAAAGTCTATAAGAAGAGAAAACCTCGTACTGGTTATGCAAAGGGTAAGAAAGTTAAAACTAAAGAATAGTTTACACTTATATGTACATTAAAGTGTAAGATGTATACATTTATATGTACATTAAAGTGTAAGATGTATACATTTATGTGTACTAAATAAAATACTTGGGGGCATAGTAAAACGGGATTACGACTGGTTTGCAATCAGTAGTTCGGGGTTCGATTCCCTGTGTCTCCACATTCGAGTCTTGGAAAATTGGCAGAGCGGTTGAATGCACTTGACTTGAAATCAAGCATACCTTTACGGGTATCATAGGTTCGAATCCTATATTTTCCGCCATTACAGGAATAACATGCAACGTATAAGTAACAGACCAACATCAAAGTCAGAACCTAGGGACGTAGAGAACTTAGGTGAACACATATGGGTATTCAAGAACTTCTTCAAGGAGAAGTACATTGATGACCTTATAGAGACCTTTGAGGAACATGATGAGAGAGGACTAACACTACCTCGTAGTGCATACGACACTCAAGACATTAGTAGAAAGAAGGATGAAGCAATCTTTCTTAAACACTTACCTGCGTCTATGTTCAGTCAAGGTGACATCATAGATGTCTTAGAGAATGAGGTGACTCAACATTTCGAAGAAGAATACCCTATTATAAAAGACGTATATAAAGGTTTGTTTGTTAGTGGTGCAAAGTTACAGAAGACTAGACCAAGTGGTGGATACCACATATGGCACAGTGAACATAACACCGACCCATCATCTAATAGAACATTACTTGCATGGGGACTATTCCTTAACACATTTGAAGAGGGTGACGGGGGTGAGTTAGAATTTTTATATCAATCTAAACGTCTGAAACCAACTCGTAATCACCTAGTAGTATGGCCAGCAGGTTTCACTCATATGCACAGAGGTAACCCACCTCTAAAAGGAGACAAGTACCTACTCACTGGATGGTTAGACTGGAATGGATAAAACTCACTAGACAGAATAACGGTTCTAGTGTATAATTAACTATGTGCAATAAAATGCATAAACAAAGGAGAAATATATGAAAAATATATTATTAGGATGTCTTATGGCATTATCATTCAACTCATATGCAGTTGAATTAAACGGTACTCTAGGGTACACATCTGATTACGTATGGAGAGGAATGTCTCAAGGTAATCAACCAGCATTTTCAGTTGGTGCAGAAGTAACACATGATGGTTGGTACATAGGTGCATGGAATTCAGACGTAGAGTTTGATGATGCAACCAGTGAGACTGATTACTATGGTGGTTATAAACTACAAGTGACAGACACAATGCAACTCGACTTAGGATATATGAGATATACCTATGACGGTAGTGTTGAATCATTCGAAGAGCTCTATGGAATACTTAAGTATAACAACTTATCCCTTGCATACTTCAGTGATATAGAAGACAATGATGCATACGGTGAGGTAAGATATAACTTATGGTTTATCCCTAACCTAGATGTCACTGTAATCTATGGAATGCACGACAAGAACGATACCTTCGGTATGGTTACTGTTGGAAAAAGACTAGGTACATCAAATTGGTATGTCAAGTCTAAGATAGGACAAGATGTCTTTGAAAACCAAGTTGCAGATATGTTATCCGTAGGATTGACATATAACTGGTAAGGTTAGACAACCTTAGAGAGAGAGGGTGCTGGTCACCCTTTCTTTTTGTCTAAATACTATTGTGTCACACAAATGACACAAACGACATGAGAATGTCATAAAGAAACAAATAAGTCACGAAGACTAAGTAGGGAAATCCCCGAATTGCAGTTGATGGATAGTTTCACACATAACAGGAGATAACAATGCAATATTACGCATCATTGTCTGCCGAGTACTTACATACCCTTGCAGACAAATTTCACATCATGATGAAAAGTGGTCGATTACATAAAGTAATTAATATAATCGAAAAATAACCCTTGACAGTACCCGTGTATTTTGATATAATAAATGCATGGGTATTATTAATCTAAACTCCTCTTTACGTTACGGCCCTACTGGGAAGAAACGTAAGACTAAAGCATTTTCCAAACCATCTAAATATAAACAGATGATTGAAGTGCAACAACGTATCTATGACCAAGTCATGAGAGAAGTGCAACAATATCCATCGTTCGAAGGAACCACAACAGGGAATATAACCCCTAAGAAAGAACCTTTGCATTATACTGGAGAGAGAAACTACCTAGGTGCATTTACGATGCATAAGAGTAACATGGTTCCAGTATTCGAAGACGACAAACAACATGCAATTGATATTGCACGTATGAGACGATGACTAAATAACCACATACATTATAATATATTATGGAGAGATAATAATGGCAGTAGAACTAGTAGTATTTAAGACAGAGGATAACGGAGTTACCTCAGAACAAGTCAACCAATTAAAACTATCGTTAGATAGAGAGAAAGCACTCATTAATGGTGAAGGTTTTCAAATGTCACGACTCAACGTAGTCACCGATGATAAGACTGGTATTACACTAGGTGAAGGTATGAGAGTTATTCCTTTCTTAGGAAACAACAAAATCACTAACCCATCCTTTAACAAAATACTTGCCCACAATGGTCTAGACGACATGTTAGGTGAAGGTGCAAAAACAATCGTACTGGAAGGTAACATCATTGCAAGAAACCTTATCACAACATTCCTCATGGATGGTATACCCGACAAAGGAACGATTGGTGAAACCAAGTATGTATTCTCTAAGGAAGAAAGAGATAACATCATGGATAACAATCTATCCGTCACCGACCAAGCTCTCCTATGGTGGAAAGAAGACACCACTAGTGTCTTTGCACCTCAGTATATGGGATTTGTCCAAGGTGACACTCAGTACATGTACGACCTATTCATGGAGAACTCAGTAGAGATACAAGAAGATTATAACACATTCCAAGAGTGGTGGGAAGATACCTTTACAGGATTTACCATACCAACAGTATTAGGCCTAGTCGGTGGATATGCAATCAACAACGAACAACTGAACAACAAGAGTAATAAACTCTATGAAGAAGTTGTTAGACCTACCTTCCCCGATAACTGGAGAGGAATAGGAGGTGACGAGAGTGCAAAGTATATTGAAATCGGTCATGAATACAGAGATATCACCAAACAAACATCCTTACTCATTCTAGAAGGAGAGGAAGACCCTTTCACTGATAGGTATCTACACCTATGGATTCTATAGAACGAAGAAACTATGTAAGAAACCAAACAGGATTTCTAACCCCTCGTGAGTGTCAAATCATCCACGAGGAGTTTCTATTACGTGAAGAATCCGTCCTTGCAATACCCCAAGGGAACGTGTCAAAAGATGCATACTCAGGTCTCACACGACAACATAGAGTATACAATTGGTTATCCAACCCTAGAGTATCACTCATAGGAATACCCAACAAGATATTTCAACAAGAACCCTTTATAGGATGGAAGGGATGTTGGATACAATGTTGGGGGAACATACTACGACAAGGAGAAAATCTACCCGAACATTGTCATAGAGGAGACTCAGATAGGAGCTTCATTCATCCTACGACAGGAGAACAATTCGAAGAAACAAACACTCTATATGCATGTAACGTATTCCTATCGGGACATACCGACACGGGAACGACCATCGAAGGTACACTACACGAGAACGAGGTAGGAGAATTAACGATATTCGGAGAGAACGTTCTACATCAAGTCAAGACCAACTTCCATCAAGAACCAAGAGTATCCCTTGCAATGGACATATACGAAGAAGACTTTAACTATGCAGAGGATAGAGAGGATGCAATGAAGAATACACCATTCAGATATCGTTGGTACGATAACCCTTATCTCAATCAGGACACAATAGATTAACGTTCATTACGTACCTATCAGACTCAGTCAACCCCGAATAAGAATGATAAGACCAATTAGAGGGTCTAAACATGTAAGCAGTATTTACTTGCCACTCCAACTGAAAACTCTCACTCTCACAATGAGTATCACCATGAAAGGTCGTAGATACTCCACGACACGGGTGGATAGGAACTAAGATAGTCAACAACTTATTTCCGAGGTCACTATGAGGTGGATAGGTCGTCATACCCATTGGAGTACCTTGCAACCTCTCATGTGTTCCTTTAGGTATCCTTCTACTATATCCCCATTCATCAAAGGTCTTCTCAGAAGTCTCAGTCATCTCACATACTATATCCCAGTTATCCATAAACCACCTAGTCTTCTCAGAGATGATATCGGTTGCAGGGAATTGCAGATTGGGATAGACAGCTGACGGTATAGGTACAGATACATCGATATTATTGTGAATATGGGTCAATTCAAGTGTAGTGTAGTAGTTCGGAATAATGAATAGGTGTCCGAAGACGTTGATATCACGGGGATTGGAATATAATTCAAAGGGGACTCGGTTCATGTGTATTATTTAGTGTGGGAAAGTGTGGGGAAGTGTGGAATAATAATAGAGATATGTGTGTAGAGGGGAAGAGGGAATAAAAGGGATTTAGGTGAGTGTGTTCGGAGACCTAAACACGAGTTTTATCGTGGAGTCAACTCCAAGGTGATTCGGAGGGTGTCCTGAGACCCCTACTGTGACTGTGTTTCAGAGCGTCTCAGAGAAGACCCCATTCTGAGGGACTAATCTGAGTTGTCTCTTAGTACCTTACTATGACTCCCTCGTCACTGTGCATCCTACTCCTATTCAATGCAACCTGTATGTTTACTCTCTCTGCATAGTGATGAGCTTCCATCTCTGTAGTGAAGACCTTTGAACATAGAGGTCTGTTAGTGTGAATGCAATGTATACGGTAGTAATACTTCATGATGTTATCTCTCTTATGATAATGGGTATACACTTGTCTATTCTAAGTGCATCGTACTCCTCTTGTTCTATACGTTCATGGGGGGTTAACCATGTTGCATCTTCTAGAAACTCTTTGTCAGTCCAGTTCTCGGGGTAGTAAGGGTGATTGATTTTCATATGGTCTCTTCTCTCAGTTAGTGGTAGTATTATCTCATAAAGTGAGAGTCATTGTCAAGTCTTTTATTATGTACGATAGAATGTATACTCTAGTATACAATGTACATTATATGAAACGTTTTAGAGTATGCCGCTCCAAGAGTCAGTCATAGAAGGGGGTTCAGAGGTGTTGACAATGGGTATCATAAAATGTTATACTATACGTATAATGGGGAGTTCGTATTCGATTTCCGAGGCCCGCTGGGGCTGGAGTTATACAAAGTTATACATGAGAAAAGACTTGACAGTGACTACCATAAAATGATATACTATGTACATAATGGAGAAAGAGATGAATCAAAGACCACTAGACAAATTAGAAGGACTACACCTTGCAACCAACCAACCCGTAGAGATAGTGTTGACTCCCATAGAGTCACGACTTGCACAGGGTAAGACCAATGAAGAATGGGATACACTATGTGTATCAATAGAGATGAGAACAGGTCACATCATACAAGGACAGATACAGTTAGACTACTTAACAGTCAATGGTAACAGAAGAGTTTTCCACTAGACAGATAGACATTAGTATAGTATAATAGAACATGGAAGTGAATCAGTGAATCGTACCGTGGATTGCAATGAATGTCATAAGTCACTGAGGGTTATGTCCGAACATACATGAGGGGATGAAGAGCCTCTCTCTCTGATGTCCTCTACGGAGGTCTTAGAGTCAAACAGGATATAGGGTAGGGGTATGTACCTCTAAAGGTCTCAGAACAGTGTATAGGGACTCCTAGAGGGAATGAGACACGACTCAACCCCCCACCCAATTATCTGTGAGTATTATTATAGTGTCTCACTTAATTTTTTTTTATGGATATTTTTATGAATGAAAGGGTAAAAGTCAAACAACCTAACTACCACTCTAACAAAGTGACTGGTGGTGAGAAACAGAAGGTTATGGGTGGACGTAGAAAGAAACAGGTTAAGTTAACTGATATGGAGACTGCAAGAACCACTAAGTGGGACAACGCAGTAGATAAATGGTTAGAGAAACATGAGTAAATTCGAAATCATACAAGGGAGTAAATCCGAGAAGGATAAGATACTCCTGTACAATGGTCGTGCAGTTGCATTCGAAGATGTTGCAAAGATGTGTATCTTCTTTATGGCTAACGAGGATAACTTATATCCACCCCCTAGATTTAAAGGTGGTCAGATGTTCATAGATTATATGACAGAAGTATTAGAGACAAGACGTGTACCTACAGACAGTAAGTATGCAATTAAAAAGAACCATGGAGTGGTCAAAGTATGAAGTGTGAATTAAATAGAAAGGTATGGAAGTACACTGGAGAGGATTTCTCCTTTAAACTCATAGATGAGAAGTTACACACCTACTCGTCTCTTATACTTAAACCCTTACACATCAAAATTATCACTAACGAGTCGTCTCGTAGTACCAAAGAGTTGAAACAATACATCATTGATATGTTTTTCTTTGAGGAGAATGAGAGAGTACGACTACACAACAACGAAGTTGCACGTAAACGAAGAGAGAAGAGAAAGAATGTCGCTTAAATCTAGAAAACTACACAAAGAAACACTTACTACAGTCTTTACAGGACTATTAATCAATTACCCTCTGAATATATTCGGACTATACCTATGCATTACAGTCGTAGGGATGGATAACCCTCTACATATAGGGACAACCATTACTGCATTTATGACTGTCGTCGCATACGTGAGGGTATATTCTATAAGGAGATGGTTTCATGACAGAGGATAACCTAGATTTGAACACTGAAGAACCGATTTATACTGAAGATGATAATATTCTTGTCAGTGAGACACCTTTTTATACCTTTGATTGGTATATTAAGTGGATTGCAAGTATTTTTATTCTAATCTCTATGTCTATTCGTGGTGTAGAGGGTTTTCAACTGGTCGACTTGACGTTTAGTATACTAGGAGTTGCATTATGGACAGTGGTTGCATTTATTTGGAACGATAGAGCTCTCATAGTTGTTAATTTAGTCGGACTTGGGTTTTTATTACGTACTTTTATTCAATTGGTGTTCCTGTGATACGATTTTTCGTAGATTTATGTAAATGGTTACTGATTGCAAGTGTCCTTTACCTGTGTGTGTTTATACTATTGGGATATTATGTCCTTGGAGTTATCTAGTCTATGACCAGTTATAATAGTAGAGTACAAACAATACCTAATTTCCTTCCTGTTGAGATACACCAAAATATTTCCGATACCTTAGTGGGACTTAACTTTCCCTATTCGTATTTGGACGCTGTTGCCTCAGTGAATGATACCGAAGGGTTTGCATTTGGTCATACGTTGTTTAATGACGGTGAACTGGACTCGGATGATTATGAAATTGTGCATCGTAAACACGGTCGTTTATTTAATACCATAGGAATACCCCACGTGTCTCGTATTAGTATGTCCCACCTTCTTCGTATGA
>Ga0307984_1000498_pt1 | contig 17092 bp, 14 predicted proteins | sample EllFjometageno78_FD_203169 | JGI IMG/M metagenome (GOLD analysis project Ga0307984, IMG submission 203169) | Marine microbial communities from Ellis Fjord, Antarctic Ocean - #78 | ecosystem: Environmental > Aquatic > Marine > Unclassified | place: Southern Ocean | collected 2014-10-09
TTTTGTCATCGGCAATTTCAATGGCTGCCAGAATACTTGAATCAGCTGGGTTTGTGACCTTTATTTGATCGGCATTTTTTTGGAAAAGAAATTCGCCCCCTATAAATTGACCAAACTTTCTGCCATTCGACTCAAGCCATTCCACAGCCTCCTTGTCACTTTCTAGTGCTTGACTGTACTCTAGTTCTTCGATAGATTTAGCTAATTTCATGTTTTCTATGCTATAGGATGGCGATAAGCAGCGGAGTAATATCCGCTGGAATAATGGTCAAGTTGACGTTCAATATCCCCCAAAAGACTTGATGCACCAAACCTAAATAAATCAGGCTCTAACCATCTTCTTCCAAGTTCTTCTTGCATCATCGTCATAAATTGTAATGCTGTCTTTGTGTCGCTGATGCCTCCTGCCGGTTTAAACCCGACCATGTAGCCCGTCGACTCATAATATTCTCGGATCATTCTTACCATGACAAGTGAAACAGGCAGTGTCGCGTTTGTGGGTTCTTTTCCCGTAGAGGTCTTGATGAAATCTGCACCCGCCATCATACATACTTGTGACGCTTTCGCAATCGTACTCAGGTTTCCCAATTCACCTGTCGCGAGTATTGTTTTTAAATGTGCCTCACCACACGCTTCACGAAACATCCTCACCTCGTGATAAAGTTCCTCCCATTTCCCCTCCAGAACAAGTCTTCTGCTTATGACAATGTCAATTTCATCTGCACCTTGATCCACGGAGTATTTTATTTCTTCTATTCTTAAAGGAAGTGGAGAAAGTCCGGCAGGAAACCCAGTGGATACTGCGGCCAAATGGACACCTGTCCCTTTTAATACTTTTGCTGCACCAGAGATCATTTCATGGTAAACACATACTGCAGCAGTCGAAATATTTAAGGATTCCAATTCAAGTTTTTTCAGCAACTGTTCATTTACTGGGTGCATCGCTTTTCTGCACAACCGTCTTACACGATCGTTTGTGTCGTCACCGGCCAAAGTTGTGAGGTCGATTAAGCTGATGACCTTGATAAGCCAAGCAGCTTGTTTGTCCTTTTTTATGCTTCTTCGTGTCCCATAGCTCGCGCAACGTTGCTCTACTGCGCTCCTGTTTATTTGAATGTCGCAAAACCTCTCCAACTGAAAGTCAGTGCCTGGATTTCGGGGGAGAATAGGTTGGGTCTTGTTACTGCTCATCAGAAAAAGAATTCAAATATGTAATGAGGATTTCTCTAATAGAATCCTCTGCCAATTTTGCAACACGAATTGTTTGCTCGTGACTTAGCTCAGAAGCACTATTTCCAGCGGCGAGGTTCGTGATGATTGACAATGCACACAGAGGGATTTGAGCGTGCCTTGCAACGATGACTTCAGGAACGGTTGACATTCCTACTGCGTCTACACCTAAAATCTTCAAAGCATTGATCTCGGCGGGTGTTTCAAACTGAGGTCCGCAGCACCATGCATAAACACCTTCGTTTAGTTTGATGTTGTTTGTTTCTGCCGCCTGGCGCATGATGTTCGACAAGTCTGTATCATATGCGTTCGTCATATCGACGAACCGGTTGCGTTCAGTACATCCAAATAGAGGAGACACCCCAGTCATATTTACATGGTCTGTAATCAACATTATTTCACCTGGAGACGCGTCTTTGTTTATTGTTCCGGCAGCATTTGTGATGACCAGAGACTGACAACCGATTTCCTTCAAGGTCTTGATTGCAACAGACATCGCGTCAGCCTTCCCCTCTTCATAATAATGTGATCTGCCTTGAAGTACAGCGATCTTTGTGCGCCCGATAAGACCCAAAATGAGTTGGCCAGCATGGCCGCCAACGCCGGCTTTTGGAAATCCTGGAAGCTCTTTAAAAGAGGTTTTTGAAATGACCTCGACACTGTCTGCAAAGGTTCCCAAACCCGAGCCCAAAACCACTCCAATCTGTGGATGGAAGTCATGAGATTTTTCAAGAATTAGATTGGCGCAGAAGGAGACTTGATTTTTCATAGAAAATCTAAGGTACGCAGTAGATTTTACAACCTACTCCGCTTTGAGTAAGTTATCAACGTCTGTAAGTGATTCTACAGGCAACTTACACGCGCCCTCTTGGCAAACGAAGTATCTGGTTGTCCCCGATTCGACGTATTTCCCCTCCATCCATTTGGGTTGATCGGGGTTGCTCACACCTCCTGCAAGAATGACCTGAGGATAGAAACTGGAATCGAGTGCTTTACGTGCTTCTTGCATGTCATCTGAATTGGATCCTGAAATCGCAAGTTCATAAAAAGGACTTGTACGCCAAAGCAGGACAGAAGCCCACCCTGTTGCTCTGCGGATATTGTCGGAATTCTCCCAGGCTGAGATCAGCATTCTGTCACTGCGTTGTATCCAGTCGAACTTGCTGTCGTATCTGCCCAGTCTGAATAGGTTGCGAGCCATCGAGGAGCTGGATGCGGGGATCACACTGTCGTCATTTTCTTGCTTTCTAGCGAACAATCCATCCATGTTTTCGGATGTATACCAAAACAAACCTGTTTCTGTATCGTAAAATTGATCGAAACTTACATGTGTCAATTCCCGGGCTTCTTTCAGCCAGCGAGGATCAAATGTGACTTCGTATAAATCAAGGCAAGCTGCAATCGCAAAGCTGTAATCCTCCAGAAAACCATCAATATGGGCCCCTACCTTTGCGTGGTAAACATGGAATAAAGTGCCATCCGATTTTTTGGCTGTTTTCAAAATAAATTCCATTCCTTCCTCAGCTCTCCTTAGATGAGAGGCGTCATCAAAGGCTCGATAAGATGCACATAGTCCAGACACGGTAAGCGCGGTCCAAGAGGTCAGAACTTTGTCATCAAGACCAGGTTTTACTCTGGGCTCGTGTGTTGCTTTGCCAGAAGAATTCTTTCCATCTCTATAAAAAGCAAGGGTTCTATTTATGAATGAAAGTCTCTCGCGAAATTCACGCAATGACAACCCCGCCTTTTCTGCCAAAACCTCATCAGAACCCCATTTCATCAGGATGTTGTTTCCGTGCTCCCAGTCCGATCTTCCATCGATGTCGTACGCGATCATCACGAGATTCAACTCGTCAGGTTGAAGTGCCTCTGCGAGTTCTGTATGAGACCAAACATAGTATTTCCCTTCGACTCCATCACTATCGGCATCTAACGCAGACAGAAAACCTCCTGATGGATCGTCAAGTTCTTTCAATATGAAATCGATGATTCCGTAGCACACATCTTTATACCTGGGTTCTTTAAAGCTTTGCCATGCATGCGCATAGGTCGATAAAAGCTGAGCATTGTCATAAAGCATCTTTTCGAAATGTGGTACCATCCAATCTGAGTCTGTACTGTATCGTGCAAAACCTCCACCCGCTTGATCGTAGATTCCTCCTCTCGACATCATGTCTAATGTGAGTTGAACGTGTCCGAGGACGTCCATGTCACCACGTTCGGTTCCATAATGTAGAAGGAAGTCTAGGTTTGTCGGAATTGGAAATTTCGGCGCTCCATTTGACAAACCTCTTTGTCGGTCAAATTGCAATCTCCAAGAGTCTACTCTAGAGTCAATATCGGCCCCATATTTATTCCTTTCAGACTTAGGCCATGATCTTCCCCCGGCATCTCTCGCCAATCCATCCTTGTCTGCAATGATTAAATCAGAAGAGATAACTCCTTGCGTGAGCTTTCCTGCATATTCTTCCATCCTCTTTGGGTCGCTTTCTTTCAAGGCGACCAGACTTTCGAGTTGTTGAATGAACCGATCTCGGGGGAAATAGGTGCCTCCGAAAACAGGTCTACCGTCAGGCAAAGCGATACAATTTAAGGGCCATCCGCCTCGTTTTGTCATTAACTGGACAGCATTCATATAAATTTGATCTACATCCGGGCGCTCCTCTCTGTCGACCTTGATGCTTACAAAATGTTCATTAATAAACCCAGCGGCTTCTTCATTTTCAAAGGTCTCATGCTCCATAACATGACACCAATGACACGCGCTATAGCCTATGCTTATGAAGATTAATTTGTCCTCAGCCTTCGCTTTTTCAAATGCTTCATTGCCCCAAGGCATCCAATCCACAGGGTTGTGAGCATGTTGTTGTAAATACGGGCTCGAAGAATGAATGAGCAAATTTGTATGTGTCGTGTCGCTCATTGTGTCAGTTCGGGGAGGTATTAATGGTCCACATGAACCAAGAAAAGACAATCCGGAAATGGCTAGAACAGAAAGAAAAATTCGCATCAAAACCTAGCCCAGACTCTTTTGTTATATCCCCGAGGTTTGTAGTTTCTTCTTGGCGCTTTCCAGCCATTCTTCCTTCTTTTGTTATTGTAGTTGCGTTTACTGAAACTACTTTGTGTTTTTATGATTCTAGAAATAGAAATCTGAAGGGTCCCGAAGGCATCATTGCGACTGGGGTTTCCTCGGGGGCTGATGAAGGATTCGGAGTACTGATGATTTTGAATGTAGGTTTCAGGATCGGATATTTCAAGCGAATTGATTATTTCTAAATGCGTGGGGCTGCTTAGGACTCTTCCGATGTCGTCCAGTGTTTCGGGGTCAGCATATGTAGTGCTCACATCGTCAATGAAATCGGTGAATGTCAAAGACCACACCATCTCAACTGCCAATCTCCAATTCTTATTTAGGGTAAATGCAGCTCCAATACCCATAGGGATGGCAACGCTTGATTTCGAGTATGCAACTCCCTCAGTTTGATAATCCCTCAAATCATACCACAAGTTGTAATCAAAACTATTGGGGTCTGTACTGATTAAACCTTCGCTATATTGGTATTCAGCGGCTTCTTGTGTAATTCTAGCCTGTGGGTTATGCCTGAAATAGGTGAGTCCCGCGATGCCATAGAGTTCACCACTTACATTTCGTCGAAATTTATAGGGCAGCATATTTGGCCTAGCCCAAACAATTCCTTGCACTCTCACAGAACCCTCATAAATTCTATTTCTAAAATGTGCGTTTCTTGCGACTCGATCTTTATTTATCGTAGCGTCATCGGTGTCTCCCAAAGACACCGTACCGAAACTACCCTTCACTGAAATGATGTTGTTAAAACGATATCGCGCAAAAAGATGGGAAGAGAATTTGGTTTGATCCAGGTGAAGGTCAAAAATCAAATCACGCCGCGTCAGTTCCTCTCCGCCGATGTCACCCAAATAATGACCTGTTCCAGCTGCAATGCCGACATCCCAGCGATATTGACCATGCAGGGAAGTAACCCCTATAAAAAGGGTTGAAAATAATAAAATGAGTTTCTGGACCCTCATGTGTTATTTGACGCGTCGTAAGATGTAGCGGGTGCAGTAAATACCATTAGATCCTTCATCGGTTGGGGATTGAACACCTGTATTTGTAAACGCCAACTCCCAACCATCTTCGCTTAAGTCGTTGAGTTTTTCAGTCACAGACAGGTCATTGTTAAATATGTTTTCCATTTTAATACCAACCACACTGTAAAGATTTTTAATTTTTTGCTCGTCCAGAGACCCTGACCCATTGTCTAATAACATTCTGCTTCGTCCCATTCCACCTGGTACAATAGATTCAACGGTTGTGAATGTCATGTATTCATAACTTGGAGCTGGAGCGGTAAAAGCAAAAATAGAAGCCATCATTAATACAGCTGCACCTGAGATCAATATTGTGTTTGTCATACTTTTCATAGTTGCAATTTAGCGTTAAGTAATTTAATACGAGTCCCCTTAGCTACCTTTGATCTCTAAATCAGACAAAAAATGCCATTAAGTTCATCTGACCCTGCTGTTTTTTCCCTCATTAACAAAGAGTGCTTGCGCCAAACGGAAGGTGCAGAACTCATCGCTTCCGAGAACTACACCAGTGAAAACGTGATGGAAGCTCAAGGTTCAATACTTACAAATAAGTATGCAGAGGGCTTGCCTCGAAGACGCTATTACGGAGGGTGTGAATTTGTAGATGAAATTGAACAGTTAGCGATTGATAGAGTTTGCGAGCTTTTTGGCGCAGTCTGGGCAAACGTTCAACCTCATTCAGGTGCTTCTGCAAACGCAGCGGTGATGCTGGCTTGTCTTTCTCCTGGAGATAAAATATTGGGCTTCGATCTATCTCATGGTGGACACTTAACGCATGGTTCCCCTGTGAATTTTAGTGGAAAATTGTACAATCCTGTTTTTTACGGAGTAGAAGAAGAGACAGGACGTGTGGATATGGATAAAGTTGAAGAGGTTGCAAAGCGCGAAAACCCAAAGATGATTATTTGCGGAGCGTCAGCCTATGCGCGTGACTGGGATTATCCTCGTTTCAGAGAAATAGCGGACAGTGTTGGAGCCATTTTGCTCGCAGATATAAGTCACCCTTCGGGTCTGATTGCCGCCAAACTACTTACTGACCCGATGCCCTATTGTCACGTAGTTACGACGACGACTCATAAAACGCTGAGAGGACCTCGTGGAGGAGTCATTATGATGGGCCAAGATTATCCAAATCCGTGGGGACGTAAAAACCCAAAAGGGATCGTTCGTCCCATGTCAGCGATTCTGGACAGTGGTGTATTCCCTGGCATGCAAGGTGGCCCCCTCGAACATGTGATCGCTGCAAAAGCAGTTGCTTTCGGAGAGGCACTTACACCCGAATTCCGCGAGTACTGCACACAAGTTATGAAAAATGCGCAAGCGATGGCTTCTGCTTTTGTCGCGAGGGGTTACAATCTAATCTCTGGAGGAACTGACAACCACCTCATGCTTATCGATCTGCGAAATAAGAATATCACAGGGAAAGCTGCAGAGATTGCATTGGGAAAAGCAGATATTACCGTCAATAAAAACATGGTTCCATTTGACACCCGTTCTCCATTTGTAACTTCAGGAATGAGGGTAGGTACTCCTGCTGTAACCACACGAGGTCTTGTCGAATCTGACATGGAGGATTTGGTCGCTTGGATGGATGAAGCCATTCGCAATTGCGAAGACGAATCCGTTCTAGAGAAAATAGGACAAGAAGTGAAAGCGAAGATGTCTACATATCCTCTCGTAAAATAACCACAGTGCTTTTATAAGTCAGGTCTTTCCCGCTTTTTTTGAAGATCATCATTCCCCTTAGGCTCGTCTTCAAGGTTATTGTTGAGTTCCTCAAATCTTCCTTCGGGGTTGCTTAGTAATGTGATACGCGTTACACTTCCGCCAGAAAACAACATTTGGATATGAGCGCATGTTGCTCTGTTTCGGCTCATTTTCTCATTTCCATCGACTGAATAATAAAGAACGGTTCCGTTTCCACTCACGTCAACTTGATGTAGCTTACCTTCTTTGAATGCCGCATCCAAGTTGCGTCCTGAGATCTTGTGGTCGAGAGAGTCATTTGCAGGACTAAATACATTTGCCCGCCCGATTAATTTCATGACGGATGGTTTGTTTTGCTTTAAAACCATTTTCACTGTGTCACTCGTCATTTCATCTTCTTCAGACCAAACCACTGGATCTCCAAGAAGCCATATCTCATCGGATTTCCGGTCCCACGACAACGAGTCTCCATCCCCTGAAAATGAGCCTTGTTCAAAGACCACCCCCCCGTATGCAAACAACAAATCCTGTTCTCGTTCAAGTACACGGCAATTCATTTTAAGCGTATCCTCTCCCTCGATTTTCATTAACTTCACAAAGGAAGTGGAGTCGTTAATTTTAACGATCTCGGCACCCTTTATTCTACTTGCATAATCTCCCCAAACAGTCATTGCAGCGGAGGAGTCGCATACCGTTACGTTGCCCCATGCTTGCCCCTCATTGTTTTGCCGATTTACAACGATGCTGTCTCCGGAGAGCAATCCCTGTATGTCCTTGATACTCGCTTTTCCTGCAAACCATCCTTTCTCGGTTTCACCATCATATTCTCCCTTTTCACACTCTATCCTTGCACCATTAATATCGATCACAGAATGCTTAAATAGCAACAACGTTTTGTCGTTTCTATCAATTGCGAGGGAGTCGGATATAATGAGATCTTGATTCTCAATAATCTCCACGGCTCCTCCAGCATATAAACGGTCTGTAAGCGGACTATAGACCCCTACATCACTTGAAAGGATTCTATCTCCTTCAGTAATTTGGGCTCTTTGAACGTAAGAAACGGACTTTGAATTTAAACCATATTTCAATGAAGGGCACTCTATCGTGAACTCCTCGTGGTTGAATCTTACTCCATCTCGAATATCGACCGTCTCACTCTCTGGATCGAGGACCGCATAATTTGCCCACATCTCTGATCTTTCTCCTGATGTCGAGATTTCATAGATATACACGTCACTGAAAACTTCGAACAGTCCATTATCGAACCTGTAAGCACTGTCGCAAGTCAGAATGGCATCGCCTAGCCCCAGCTTCACATTCCCTATTAACCTTGTCGCGTCAGAGATGTTTGGATCCCTTTCAATGACGTCAGCTCCTAAAATTTCAATCTGTTTCTTTGCATCTGGTGGATCTGTTTGTGCTGAAAGTTCACACGCAAAAAGAGCAGATGCAAGGATGTAAACCCCCAGCAAAACCAGTGGCAATGATAAATGATCGATGCGGTTTATATTCATCCAACGACTCCGGCTGCAACTGTTGAGTGCGTACTCGGGTCCACTAAGATAAACGCTCCAGTGATCCGATTCTTGCGATAGCTGTCAATTAAAACGGGAGAAGCTGTTTTGATGGAAATTCTAGCGATATCATTTACCTCAACAGTTTTGTTCTTTTCATCCCTGTGAAGCGTGTTAATATCGATTCGATATAATACATCGGTTATTTTTGCTTGCACTTCCTGTGTCAAGTGTCTAAGTATGAATCTAGACGATGTATTGAGAGGTTTGTCACCAAGCCAACAAATCCGAGCATCCAATACATTTGTTTTTTCGGGCTGATTGTTTTCCCGCACAAGCATGTCCCCTCGAGATAAATCAATGTCATCCGCAAGCGTCATAGTCACGCTAAGAGGAGGGAATGCCTTTTCGAGTTTTTTTCCACCAAGATAAATATCCTTAATGGTTGATTTTATTTCACTGGGAAGAGCCACGACCTCATCCCCTGGTTTAAAAACTCCAGAAGCGATCCTCCCAGCATAGCCGCGAAAATCTCGGTGTTCATCTGTTTGAGGCCTGATGACATACTGTACTGGGAAACGACAATCCTGAAGATTTCGATCGGCTCCAACATGAACATTTTCTAAGTAATGAAGAAGGGTGGAGCCACCATACCAAGTCATGTTCTCAGAACGGTCCACCACATTGTCACCATTCAGTGCGCTAATCGGAATGAATGTGATGTCAGTGATGTCGAGACGTGAGCTGAAGCTTTTGTATCGATCTACGATGTCACGATATTTCTTCTCGTCGTAATTCACAAGATCCATTTTGTTGACGCAAACTACGAGGTGACGTAATCCCAAGAGTGATGCGATAAAACTGTGTCGATGTGTCTGCTCTAAAAGTCCATGTCTGGCATCAATTAAAATAATTGCAAGATCCGCTGTAGAAGCACCGGTCACCATATTCCTTGTGTACTGAATGTGCCCTGGAGTGTCAGCAATAATGAACTTTCTTTTTGGGGTCGCAAAATACCTGTAGGCAACATCTATCGTGATTCCCTGTTCTCTTTCAGCACGTAACCCGTCCGTCAGTAAACTCAAATCGACACCCTCAAGCCCCTTTTGTTTTGAGGCATCGTTCATCGCTTCAAGTTGGTCTTCAAAAATACTTTTTGAATCGAACAGAAGTCTACCGATCAGTGTGCTCTTTCCGTCATCTACACTTCCAGCGGTAGTGAATCTAAGTAAGCCATTGTCTGTTGTTGTGTTTTCGCTCATGTCCCTAAATTCTAGAAGTATCCGTCTTTTTTTCTATCCTCCATCGCAGATGAACTTCTTTTGTCGTCTATTCTTCCACCCCTTTCGGTGATTCTTGTTGCTGCGACCTCTTCAATAATTTTCTCTAGATTATCTGCGTCGCTTTCAAAAGCGCCGGTGATGGTCAAATCTCCTAATGTTCGAAACCGTACCTGCATCATTTCAGGCGTTTCATTTTCTTTGAGCTGAAGAAACTTAGAATTGGATAAAATTTGCCCATCTCTCGTGATACATTCTCTTTGATGAGAAAAGTATAAACTTGGTAGCGAGATTTTCTCTCTTAAAATGTAATTCCAAACGTCTAGTTCTGTCCAGTTGTTGAGAGGGAACACTCTGAAATGTTCACCAGGCGCATGCATGCCATTGAACAGATTCCAGAGTTCAGGACGTTGATTTTTAGGGTCCCATTGGCTGAAATCGTCTCTGTGTGAGAAAAACCGTTCTTTTGCCCGCGCCTTTTCTTCATCACGTCTAGCGCCCCCTATACACGCGTCAAATTTATTCTCTTCAATGGTGTCAATTAAGGTGGTGGTCTGAAGTTTATTGCGACTTGCATTGTGGCCAGTTTCTTCCTGAACTTTTCCTTGATTAATTGTTTCCTGCACACTTCCTACGATGAGTTGTGCGCCTAAATCGGCGACCAGGTTGTCTCTAAATGCAATCGTTTCAGGAAAATTATGACCTGTATCAATGTGAACGAGGGGCATTGGTATTTTTGCAGGCGCAAAAGCTTTTGATGCAAGATGCGTCACCACAATGCTGTCTTTTCCACCGCTAAAAAGAATCGCTGGACGGTCAAACTGCGCCGCAACCTCTCTGAGTACGAACATTGATTCCGCTTCTAATTCTGTAAGATGATCAAGATTGTAACTCTCCTCCATTTTATTCTTCATCTCGACCTAGTTTGCCGTATTTAAACCAAACTCTTTCATGATAATAATAGAGCAACAATTTAAGGACCATCTCTGTGCCCATTAACCACAAAGATTTCGTGATATCCTGTGTGAAAACATAGGCCAAAATAAACGTCGTAAGCGATGCGATTATGCGCCACGTTATTGTCTTTGCGATGTGCCTAATACGTGATTTCTTTGCGTCCATTTTAAATCCTACTATTATTGTGCGAATTTAGGGTGTAGAGCAAGTTTTTCTTCAACTGTTGCCCAGTTTGTGAAATGAAATCCCCTGTCGTCGATGTAAATAGTGGCTGCAAACTTGCTATTGCTCACGTTGTCAAACAAATGAGACATCTCATATTTTTCAAGCCACTCTTTAATGACGAGCGCAGGTCTAGAACTCATTATTTTCAATACATAGCCTTTTTCTTTAAGCCTCTGTAGGACTTCACGCGCGCCATCCATTGGGGGGTCATACGCATTTTCGAGGCCTTGAAATCCCTTGCTGTATTTGTGAATCACCCCATCAAAGTCCACTGCCAAAGTCTTCCTTTTGTCCAAGGTCTTTAATTCTTTTGATGGGACTGGTGCAGATTCTAGAATGTGAGAAACACATTCAGGCACTTTCGTATTTGTGGTGTCAAGATCTATAAAGTGAGAAAGTGGGGCTTCGTAATCCTTTACATGTCGGTCTTCTTTTCCCCGCACTTCTTTTGTGTGAACATAGATCTCGGTGACCTCGGTGGCTGATTTCAACTCTTCTCGAATCTCCCGATATGGTGAAACGAATGAGACCACAACAATCTCTTCTTGTGCATGAAGATATTGTGCGATGTTCTGAGCCCGACGAATATTGGCTTCACGACCCTGTCTAGAATAATCTTGATTCGTAGTCAACTTCCTCAGGTCGTCTCCATCAATGTGGAAAGGAGCATACCCTTGTCGTCTAAGCTGATTCACGAGCGCGAGTGCCAGCGTTGTTTTACCATGGCCGGGCTGGCCTGTAAACCAATAGATCATTTCAAATCATCATTGAGTAGAAGCGTTTGTTCTCTATCTGGACCCACACTTAAAATGGAGATTGGAACCCCTGTTTCTTCCTCGATCATTTTTACATAAGCATTGAGAGAGGCGGGAATATTCTCGACATCTCTCAAACCAGTAAGATCTCCAGGCCAACATTCAAATGTTTTATATACGGGTTGAACTTCATTTGGTTCAATGCCGTAAGGGAGATAATCAATTTTTTCACCTCGATAGATGTAATGCGTACACACTTGAATTTCGTTAAATTCGCCCAATACATCCGCTTTCATCAAACACAGCTGAGTCACTCCATTCACCATAATTGCATACTTTAATTGGGGTAAGTCTAACCAGCCACACCTCCGCGGTCTACCTGTTGTAGCACCGAATTCACTCCCTGCCGCTCTGAGTTTTTCACCTGTTTCTTCTAGAAGCTCAGTGGGGAAAGGTCCAGAACCTACCCGCGTACAATATGCTTTAAAGATGCCGAAAACTTCACCAATTTTATTTGGAGGCAGTCCCAAGCCCGTACACGCACCCGCAGTAATTGTATTTGAAGATGTCACAAATGGGTATGTTCCGAAATCAATGTCTAACATCGTTCCCTGGGCGCCCTCAGCGAGAATGCCTTTGCCACTTTTTAAGGTGTTATTTAAAACGTGTTCGCTATCTATAAATTTAAATTTCTTAAGAAATTCAATGGCCTCTAGCCACTTTGTCTCGGTCTCAGTTAAAACATATTTGTAGTTCGGGTACTGCTCTAAAATATGCGCATGTTTGTCACGCAGTTGTGTGAATCGCTCCTTAAATAAGGGGCTTTCGACATCCCCAATTCGCAAACCATTTCTTCCGGTTTTATCCATGTATGCTGGACCAATTCCCTTTAATGTAGATCCGATTTTGGCCTTTCCTTTCGCCTGTTCAGATGCCGCATCTAAATGTCCGTGTGTCGGCATGATTAAATGTGCTTTGCGTGAAATGACGAGAGAATCAAATGGACTGACTCCACTCTTTAACAGCCCCTCCACTTCGCGTTGGAAAATAACAGGGTCAATCACCACCCCATTGCCTATTACATTTAAGGTGTTGTCACGAAATATCCCACTAGGAATAGTATGTAACACGTGTTTTTTACCGTCAAAAATTAACGTATGCCCTGCATTTGGTCCTCCCTGAAACCTTGCGATTACACCGTATTTAGGTGTGAGAACATCTACAATTTTACCTTTTCCTTCGTCGCCCCATTGGAGCCCAAGTAGTACGTCAGCTTTCATGCTTCTGTTTGTTTTTACGCTTTCGCGCATAGATATTTAATGAGTGATGGAGGATTTCGATGTCGAATAACTCCTCTAAAGTTGCTTTTATCTGCTGAATTCTAGGGTCGCAAAACTCGAGAACTTCGCCAGAATCGGCAATGATTACATGGTCGTGTTGCCCTACTCTGTGGCATTTTTCATACTGAGCGATGTTGTCGCCAAACTGATGTTTTCTGACCAAATTACAATCTATTAATAGCTCCATCGTGTTGTAAAGAGTCGCTCTTGACACACGGCAATCACTATTTTGCATACGCAAAAAAAGCGTCTCGACATCAAAATGGCCATAGTAGGTATAGATTTCATGGAGTATGGCAAAGCGCTCAGGCGTTTTACGGTGCCCATTTTGTTCGAGGTAAACCTCGAATATCTCTCTCGCTTGGTTTAATATTTCGTCGCTTGACATTGTCTTATGCAGTGGCAAATGTAACCTATCGTTCTTCGTCTACCCTCTCTACAGTATGAACTCCATTAACATTTTTCAACTTTTCTATGATATCTCTTAAATGTGTTGTATTCATTACAAGCGCAGTGATGTTTCCCTCAAAAACTCCATCCTTAGATTCCATACTTATTGCAATCATATTGACTTGCATGTCAGCAGAGATCACTTCAGTGAGTTGATTAACGAGGCCCACATCATCGATCCCGGTAATTTGGAGTTTCACTTTGAACTGAGTTTGTGCCTTGCTCGTCCATCGTGCTTTCATCATCCGATACGCATATTTTGAAAGCATATTTGTCGCATTGGGACAATTGCGTCTGTGAACCCGAATCCCTCCGATAACGGTTATAAAGCCGAACACATCATCTCCTGCAATAGGGTTGCAACACTTTGACAGCGTGTAATCTAGTTTCTGCATACTCTCGCCTATGAGAAGCGTATCCTCTTTTGCGTTGGGGATATACTTTTCAGAGACTTCGGTTTTTTTAGAGGTATCTGGTTGAGGACCTTTTTTCCAAAGTATTTTGCCCTGTTTTAATTCATATCCTGTGATGCTATCTAATTCAAGCGTGCCGTTCGATATGAGAAAATACATCTCTTGGGCAGAATCGTATTTAAGTTTCCTATAAAGTGAGAGGATGTTTGATTCGATAAATAACACCCCCTTCTTTTTTGCCCACTTTTTGAATGTTTCTTTTCCTTCAATGGATTTGGACCGTTCAACTTCTTTGAGGGAATGTTTTATTTTCTGTCTGGCATGTGCCGTTACCACATAATTCACCCAATCCTCTTTCGGTATCTGTTTGCGAGAAGTGATGATCTGGATTTGGTCTCCGCTATTCAGTTGATAACTCAAGGGCACAAGCTTGTGATTCACTTTGCCTCCGATACATTGTGAACCGACCTTCGTGTGAATGCGGAATGCGAAATCCAAAATCGTAGCACCTTTCGGGAGGGTAATCATATCTCCATTTGGCGTGAAAACAAAAATATCGCTCGTCGTTAAGTTCATCTTGAACTCATCAATAAATGCGAGCGCATCGTCTTGATTTCCTTCTAAAATCTCCCGGATTTGATTCAACCAGGTATCGATTTGATTTCCCGCTTCGGTCTCTTTATTTCCTTCTTTGTATTTCCAATGTGCCGCGAATCCTTTTTCCGCAACTTCGTCCATTCGCTCACTTCTAATCTGAATTTCAACCCATTTTCCAGTTGGAGACATGACGGTGGTATGAAGTGATTCGTAGCCATTTCCTTTGGGCAAGCTGATCCAATCTCTCAGTCTGTCCGGGTTTGGTTGGTAGAAATCCGTCACGATTGAGTAGGCTCTCCAAATCTCAGTCTTCTCTTTCGCTCTTTCTGTGTCAATGACGATACGTACAGCAAACACATCATAGACTTCCTCAAATGAGACTTTTTGTTTCTGCATTTTGGACCAAATGCTAAAAATTGATTTGGGCCTTCCTTTGATCTCGTACTTAATCCCTGCCTCTTCGAGTTCTCTTTTAATCGGCGCACAAAAGCTTCGGATAAACCTCGCTCTTACAGCCTGTGTTTTTCTTAATCTGGTTGAGATTAATTCGTATTCCTCCGTTTCTTTATACTTGAGAGAAAGATCCTCAAGTTCACTTTTTATGGCATACAGTCCCAAACGGTGTGCAAGTGGTGCGTACATATACAAGGTCTCAGAGGCAATTTTTTGTTGCTTATCCGAACTCATAAATTGTAGTGTCCGCATATTGTCAAGTCTATCTGCGAGCTTGATTAAGATCACCCTTACATCGTCACTGAGTGTAAGAAGCATCTTTCTGAAGTTTTCAGCTTGTGCACTCGTTCCAGGTTCAAATACGCCGCTCATCTTCGTCAGCCCATCAACGATGTTCCTGGCTTTATTCCCGAACCCATTTTCAACTTCATCTAGCGTTAAATTTGTGTCCTCAACAGTGTCGTGAAGCAGGGCACAAACAATAGAGGTTGTATCTAACCCGAGCTCTCCTGCCACCACTTTTGCAACGCTAATTGGATGATATATATAGGGCTCTCCACTTTTACGCCTTTGTTCGGAGTGCAATTCAAGTGCCAAATCAAAGGCCTTGCGTATCGCTTTTCTCTCCTCCCTTGTACGGCTATTTTTTGCAGCACGTAGAAGCCCTCTATACCTCCTCAGGATCTCTTTCTTCTCTTCTTCTACGTCTATTTTCATTGCGCTTTTACCTGTTACCAAATCTACTTAATTCATCCTTCGTTTTACTGACTTTGATGAGGTAATTTCGCAATATGATTGAAGCAAACAACCCCAAACTTAGTTCTTGGCTTAAAGTTCCTACAGGCCACGACTTCCAAATCCAGAATTTGCCCTTCGGAATTTTCTCCACTTCTACGCTTTCTCCCCGTCCTGGTGTCGCTCTTGGAAATCATGTTATCCACTTGTATGCTTTGTTTTCAGCGGGTTATTTGTCAAATCTTCCTTACGAAGAATCAGACTTTTCATCTGAGACATTAAACCCCATCATCAGCAAAGGAAAATCTCCATCACGTTTGTTACGTGCGAGAATAAGTGAGTTGTTTCAATCGGATTCTGCTGAGTTGCAAGAATGTGTCTCTGATCACGCTGATTGCATTGTCGAGATGTCAAATGTGACAATGCATATGCCTGTTCATGTAGGAGATTATACAGATTGCTATTCTTCAGAGGATCATGCACGTAACGTAGGGAAGATGTTCCGAGATCCTGAGAATGCCCTCCTCCCAAATTGGAAGCACATGCCTGTCGCATATCATGGTCGGGCCAGCTCAATCGTCGTCAGCGGAACACCTGTAAGACGTCCCCATGGGCAATTAAAACCATCAGAAACCGAACCGCCTATTTATGGTCCATCTCGCCTTTTGGATTTCGAGCTGGAAATGGCATTCATCACCCATCCCGGGAAACCCCTCGGCACACCTATCACAACATCAGAAGCAGATGACTACATCTTCGGTTTGGTCTTATTCAATGACTGGTCTGCCCGAGACATTCAAAAATGGGAATACATTCCACTCGGACCTTTTCTCGGTAAAAATTTCGCTTCCAGCATTTCACCTTGGATTGTCACATTAGATGCGCTCCATCCTTATCGCGTTCCTGGACCCGTTCAAGATCCAAAAGTCCTGCCCTACTTAGAGTACAGTGGAGACTCACATTACGACATCGATCTCGAAGTAGAAATTACAACCCCAGCGGGAGATTCAAAAGTCGTATGCCGTTCAAACTTCAAGCACATGTATTGGAACATGCGTCAACAACTCGCGCACCACACCGTCAACGGTTGCAACATTCGTGGCGGTGACATGATTGCTTCGGGAACCATTTCGGGGCCTGAAGAAGGGTCTTTCGGGTCAATGTTGGAAATCTCTTGGAAAGGCACCAAACCTGTTCCTATGTCTGATGGAACAGAACGTCGCTTTATCAACGACGGGGATACCGTCAAAATGAGAGGTTCAAATGGCACGATCGGTTTCGGTGAAGTTTCGGGGGAACTGCTCCCTGCATTTAAAT
>Ga0307984_1000501_pt1 | contig 17070 bp, 20 predicted proteins | sample EllFjometageno78_FD_203169 | JGI IMG/M metagenome (GOLD analysis project Ga0307984, IMG submission 203169) | Marine microbial communities from Ellis Fjord, Antarctic Ocean - #78 | ecosystem: Environmental > Aquatic > Marine > Unclassified | place: Southern Ocean | collected 2014-10-09
TGTGTGTTCCAAGATTATCGTGGGTTTTGGTCTAGCCATAAGAGTATCCTAATTATTGGTTATACTCTTATTTATCATATTTTGTCAATAATAGACGTATATAATACGCTTTAAACCAAGTTATTTTAACTGCTAGGCGGCTCATACATGGCATCATTTATGGTGTGAGAATACCAAACATTACTTTCCAGGCAAAATATTCGGTTCCATTGTTTATCATCAAAAGGTGCGTATAACATCTCTGCATAAGTCTTTGCATAACTGGACATATTAGTATTATTAATACCTGCTGGATTTAGACCTACAACTCTACAAGTTTCACTAATATTAGAAGTCATTGCAAGTTGTTGCATCGTCCTAGTAGTAGCATATCTAAAGGTGGAGTTTATGTGTGTCTGATTATCCTTTCCAAAGGAGTTAGCAAATAAATCATTTGTACTGGCTCTTTCTGGCAAATGGGCTTTTTTCTCATAAGAATTAGTGTTACCAAATGTGCTGGTTGTATAACAAACTCTGACTGGTATCTTAAGTATATTCAGTTCTTGAAGTAATTTCATACAGAAGTATATATTAGGACCAATATCATGGAAAAAATCTATAAACTTAACTAGAGATTCAGTTAATAGTCCGCTGTCATTGTCATTTTGTCCAAGATTGATATTGAAAACAATATTCAAAGGAGTATTCTCATCCATTCTATTTCTAATATAACCTTCAACGTGTTCATCAATAAAAGAACGCACGTCTTTGTAATTTACATTATGCCTGCCAAAAATGATAGGGTTATCTAAATTATCTATAATCTCTCTACTAAAAGGAGTTGAAGAGCCGAACATCCAGGTAGTCAGTTCACTGTCACCGAATATACCAATCATTCAAATGTCCCGCCATCAAACACTTTGGTTTCTACACTCTCTATCTTTTTGAGTTCCAATAACAACAAGGCAATATCATTTTGAATGTCATTTGCTTCTGTTATAGATAGACGAACACTATTATCACCCTTAAGGTTTGCTCGTTTTATCGTTGCTAGTAGGTTTTTTATACTTTTATAATCCATCACGTTTATTCGCTAATAAGGTTTCTGTTTGCATCGCCGATTTGGTTTTGAATGGTCCTATGAAATCACAAGTATTTAGTGTGTCCAGTTTACCACCATAAAACCAACGCCAGTCACTAGGAAATCTCACTGCATAATACCCGGCGGCATATCTTACTTTACTTGTTTCGCTCTTGGTATAGGTTGGTATTTGTTTACCTTTTAACTCTATCGTTTCAGAGTTATACACTACGTGTTTAGAGGCATAGCCATCGATTTCTTCTGATGAAGTGTTCCATCCGCCTCGTGGTCCAACTTTGTTTTCATCTACAATCTTTGTGAAAGTTTCTTTGGGTTCTAGTATTCTTTCACCAAAACGAATAGTGAGTTCAGTCTTAGATATATGTTCATTAGCAATGATAGTTTTCATATCATCTAAATTTCTTACATTCAATTCAAAATCATCAGAAGAACACTTGCGTATTGTTCCGACCTTGACTCCTGAATTCTCTATAATCCAAAACTTATCTTTAACTATTTCTTTAGTATATATCATTGAATCTTTTTAAGTATCTTCCATGTTTCTTTCCAATTCTTTACTTGGTGACATTTAGAATACTTATAGGGACTATATTCAATTGCTTGAGCAATTGCGTAATCATTACCACCCGGATATATGCTGTCGCCGAAGAATGTAATCTTGTCTTGGTATTTAAAGTCTTTTAGTATTTGTGCTTTGTCTTTACCTATCGTTATTATATCTAAGCCAGTTTCACCTGCTATCTGTGATACAATGTTGAACTTGTCGGAGAATAGTTTGTTAAATTCGTCAGAGATTAACTTGCGTTCGTTAGTGGCAACATCGTGCTTGACGTACTTTTTTCGTTGGTCTTTCGTTGCGTTTCTACCAATAACACTGAAGTTGAGTAGACCCGGACGAGCATCAAAGTGTGCGCCAGATTTAGTATCAAAGACACTTTTTATCAACTTGTTTACTAAGAACTTGTGTGCTACTTCGGGTAGTTCAAACTTCTTTGTGCTGAACACACAAACACTACCTACGTATTTTGTATTACCAGAACAGTTGTATGAGGCTTCTACTTTTCGATACAGTTCAATTCCAATCTGTTCTATAGTCTTAGTTGAATCACTGCCAGTGACTAAGTATACCTTATGAGAATCAGCAAACTCCAAGAACCATTTTAAGAACTTCTTATCAATCTCTGATCTACTTGGCGTTATTGTACCATCTACGTCAAATATATAGACGTGATTACTCATCATACAGGATAACTTTTATTCAATATGGCTGCCAGTTCATCAGGTGACTTGGCAAGATTTTGTAAATCATGTATGCCACAGAATTTTAGAAACTGCATACCAACACCAGCATTAGTCTTAGGAATACTATTCTCTGCAATAGTTTCAATAAACTTTACTTTAAGTTCGTGTGGTTGAGCCGTTAAGTCTACTAGTTTAACATTGCGTTCATAATCATCACGTACAGTATGTTCTACGCCATTATGGTCAGTCCAGCGTTGTAACATAAAGTTATTCCAATTGAACCCGCCTGTATCTCTGTCTGCATATGCTTCTTGCATACCTATTTTGTTTCTAGTACCTTTCTTACGACAACCAGGATATGCACTAAAGATGTTATCTGATGTATCACCACGGACACACTTCTCAAACAATGCCCACTCTGGGTCTACTTTCTCTTTGATTTCACCAGTCTTCTTCTCTTTGATAGGAGTCATATTCTTATCATCTTTAAAGAACCCATCTTTAGTAATGATACGATTTTGAACACCATCATACATCGTTACGTTATCTGTAATTAATTGAAAGTAATCACTATCACTTGATATGATAATATGATTATCATTTGGATGTGCCGCAATAAACAGAGCAATCATATCATCTGCTTCTGCTTCTGGGTTTCGTAGCATGGTTACGTTTGTTTTGTCGTTTAGAAATGTAACCATATCATCATATGATTGAAACATGATTTGGTCTTCTTCTTGCTCTCTGGCACTCTTGGCCATACGGGCGACTTGTCTATTCTTCTTATAAGGTTCATAGAAGTCTTTACGCCAACTGCGACCTTCTAAGCAGAATACCGCATGGTCGGCATTGAATTTGTTGTAACATAGTTTGACACTACTAAGCATTATGTGATATGCCATACCAATTTTCATATCAATATTAGCACCACGCATTGCTACATGCTTTGCTCTATGATACATATTGAATGAATCTACTAATATAAATGTACTCATGTATTCCCCACTTTATGAATAAGTAACTTCTATTATAACATAATTACTCGAAAAGGTCAACTTTATGAATACTCTGAAGTATTCTTGTCTGTTCTAATCTTACTAATAATTAATCCATCTTTAGAATCGGTATCTACACTTTTTCTGACACCTTCTTCGTCTTCTAAATCATTTAGAACGATGTTCTTGCATAAGTCACTGAACCAATTGTCTACGATTTGGTCTGATTCTAACCCATCATATCCAGCCTTTGCTAAGTATTCTACAAAGTTTTCATTAAAATCTAACTCAAAGAATCCTTGTCCTGGTTTATCTTCGTCAAGTTCCATACCAACGACTCTGATGTATTCTTCGCCATTAAAGTTTGCCATGTTCTTATCATGGGCATGTTGGTCTATATGACCATACTTGAAGTTAATCTTTTCAAGTGCAATTGCTTGTTCTTTCTCGTCTGTAATTTTTCTTGCAATGGCTCTTTCTTTTTCTTCTGGTGTGCCAAACCAAGTATTCGGATTTAGTGTTTTACTCATAGTTTCTCCTTTTCGTATTCAGTGAAGTCATAGTATTCGTCTTTCCAAACTTCATTGTCATCTTCATCTAAAATCTTTATGTATTCAATATTAAAGTCTCCCAGACCAGGTGGTGTTTCATTCTCTGGTTCGTGGTCGACTGCATTCTCACCTAAATCGTCAAGTAGTGCATCTAAATTTTCAGCCACATCTAACTCACGCACGTAGAATATTTCTTCTGCATCATAGTAGTCAACTTCCCAAATAATGGTAAAGTCTACCATTAGCCTTCTTCTTCCATCATCTTTTCCCAAGCAATAGTCATACTGTTAAACATTAAATCATAATGAAACTTTGCTCTATCTTCTTCATTTAAGTCACCGTCATAGTCGGCTTGTAGTTCATCAGCAAGAACTTCTGCAAAGTGTTCTATGTCTTCTTCATCTTCTATTGTTTCTATATGATGTCCATAATAGTTTTCTACTGTTTCGTAGTCAGACTCTAGTTCAATTGCAAAATGTTTAGTTAGTGTATCTTCTACCATCCAATCTTCTCCCATGGTACATCTTTGTCACCAAAGTGTCCGTATGTACAGTTCTCACTGTATTCATAAAAATTAAACAAATCAAATCTATCAATAATTCCTTTAGGACTCAAGTCAATGTTCTCGCGGATAAACTTCTCAATACTCTTACTGTAACCGTTTGACTCAACATAGATACTCGTAGGTTGTTTAACACCAATTGCATAACTTAATTGAATGTTACACCAATCTGCCATGTTATCTGCTACTACGTTCTTAGCCAACCAACGTGCCATATAAGCGGCACTTCGGTCTACTTTCGTAGGGTCTTTTCCAGAAAAAGCACCACCACCATGAGGAGCGAAACCCCCATATGTATCCACGATAATTTTTCTTCCTGTAAGTCCTGTATCACCATCAGGTCCACCAATAACAAAGTTACCAGTAGGATTAAGATGCCAGGTAGTATTTTTGTCAATCAAGTCTCCTAATACTTCTGTTGCTGCCGTTCTGGCAAGATTTCTTGCTTCTTCAATGTTACCATCTTCAGTATGTTGGGTACTTACAACAACTTGGTCAACACGAGTTGGTCTACCACCTGCGTACTGCATACTAATTTGTGATTTAGCATCTGGACCTAATACACCAGGAACAGAATTGTTAATCACTTTTAGATGTTTTAGTACTTCGTGTGCGTAATAAATTGGTGCTGGTAAGTAAGCATCATTATCGTTACAAGCATAACCGAACATTAGTCCTTGGTCGCCTGCTCCGAAGTCGTCAGTACCCAATGCAATATCGCCACTTTGACTATGAATTTCGTTATAAACCTTTAGTCTTTCCCAGTGAAATCCATCTTGCTCATAACCAATCTCTTTAACTTTTCTACGAATGATGTCGTCTACTTCTTCTTTAGAAACATTGAAGTTCTTCACTTCACCTGCTACTGTTACCATGTTAGTGGTTACAAGTGTTTCGATAGCAACACGAGATGTTTCATCACCTGCTTTAAGTCCTGCGTCTACTAGTGCATCACTAATTTGGTCTGATACTTTGTCAGGATGACCATCGCTTACACTCTCACTTGTAAAAATATAGTTGTTCATTATTTGTTCCTATTGCTATTAAATTAATACTCTATCTACTATTATATCAAATAATAGGGTAAAGGTCAAGTGGTTTCTTCTATTGTTCTTGTAATATTGAGTACACATTGTACCCAGAATCACGTAACTTAGCACCACCACCCAAGAACTCAAGTTCCATTATACTTAATATACCAACTACATCTGCTTGAAATCTATCTGTGAGTGTAATAACAGCCTCGAGAGTTCCACCAGTTGCGATAACATCATCTATGACTAATATTTTGTCGCCCTTTTCAATTGCACCCTTTTGTAGGTGCAGTTCATCAGTTCCGTATTCTAGTTCATACTCAGTAAAAATTGTTTCACCTGGAAGTTTGCCTTTCTTTCTAGCCATAGAAAATGGAATACCAGTAGAGGCACTTAACGCACCTGCCATAGGAAATCCACGGGCATCTAACCCAACGATTTTGTTAAACTCTATCTTGTTGTCGATGATGTAATCATTAAATAATGACATGACATTTTGTAACCCTTTTGGGGCGTTGAAGATACTTGCCATATCTTGGTAGAGAACACCAGGCCTAGGATGGTCTGGTATTACTCTAATAAGATTTTGTATAGTCTTTGGAGTTGGTTTAATAATAGTCATAATTACTCAGTTGATTCTAGTTCTTCTTCTAGGTGAGTTATTTCTTCTTTAAGATGCAGTTTTTTCAATTTCAATTTAGAAACTACATCATCTTGTGTTCGCATGTTGTACGCGGTAACTATTCCATTGTCTAAATCTTTATGTTGTTTCTTTAAATGTATTAGTCGTGTGCGTAATTGCTCTGTTGTTTTTATTTTTGTCATCTGCTTTCACTCCTATAGTTATTTTTTACCAGCAGTTTTAACTTCATCTACTGGAATTACCATATATGGACCTTTGTTATAAGCAGGCATAATTGGATAAGACTTACTAATCTCTAACTTTTCCTTCTGGAGTTCCCAACTATCTTTGCTACTGGTCGTTACATTAAGCACTGATGTACTTGACGGTATGTGCTGTGTGTCTCTGACCTTCGGTGGTGTCCATTTTACCACGTGAGTTTGAGTATCACTTACGTAATACCCTTGTATATAGTCTACATAGTCCTCAAAGTTCATCTGTGAACTATGTAGATATTTATGTCTTAAACGTAAATTAAACTTCTTCCACTCGACTCTTGCATCTTGCTTTTGTCGAACTGTTAGAATTTTACGTCTTTGCATTAATTTCCTGCTTTTGCTGGAAGAATGTATTCGTATAAACCTAGACCACTATCAACTGCAATCATCATAGCACCTTGGTCTGAGATTTTCATGTTCATTGTACTTGTGTCACTTAGTCTAAGAATAGTAAGAACTGTCGATAGTGGAAAACTCCAACCAGTCTTTAGTTCACCTTCTACATTATTAGCAAATGGAAGTTCTACTTTATCTGTTGAACTATCACCAATGAAGAACACTAGATTACCATCAACTGTTCTTGCAGTAAGCAATGGGTCAAAAGAACCTAGAATGCCAGCAAAATACTGTAAGTCTTTGATTGCTTTTTGTGTTGGCATGATTTCTACATTCCATGCCGCACCACGAAAACTTGCTGTCTTAATTTGGGCATCTACTAATTCACTTACGATTACTCGATACGAACTATCAAATCCACCAGGCATTGAGAAGTTAAGTTCTGTAGTAACATCTTCACCATTACGTGTTTCTGTGCCTACTTTAACATCAGACTCAATCTTATTGCCTTCTCTGTCTTCACTAGTATAACTAAGTAATCCACTTAGAACACCTAGTCTACCAAGACCAAACTTTCCTTCGAATTCAGCAACTGGTTGATGCAATTTACCACGCAATACAACCGTGCGGTCATCGTCCATCGCATCAATAGTTGTACCTTCAGCATCAGTTGTTACTTTAGCCGCTTGAATAATGCCTAACGAATGTGTGTGTTTGACAATATCTTTTAAAATATCCCGCATTTACTTACTCCTTTGATTAATTAACTTAATTATAACATATTTCTGGTTCACTTGTCAACCTATAAATCGAATAGATTATCGAATGTTTCTGATGCGTTTGCATCACTCATATCCCAATCTAACACTCCAATTAGGTTTTCTAACTTTTTATCAACAATAGTCTGTTCCATTAACTCGTGGTCAAATGGCAAATCCTGGAACCATTGGGGTATTTTTGTTGCGTCAACTGGATATGCAACACTCTTTAACTTGAAAGTATTTGGCTTTAGTTTGCATATGATACACTTCATACCATCTACGATTTCTACTGCGTATCTATCTTGGTTAAGTTCTCGTAACATATTCCAGTTTAGAGCGGCTGATACATGACCTGGTAGATGGACTTTATCTTTTTTAGTTTTATCACCACCAGTATTCAAATCTCTTGCTAACGCTTTTTTAGATGCGTTCACACGATTCTTATACGAAGTCAAGTTGTTTACACGAGTCTGTGAACCCTTTTCCCAGCCAGGCTTTGCTCTGAATTCTTTCTTAAACTCTTTAACCATGCTGATAACCTCTTCTTCTTTGCCATCAGTTAACACTTTCAATAGAACATCACTTAGAAACTGTTGCATATATTTCGGAGTATCACTTCGTTTTAGGTCAAGACCCATCGCTTTGATTTTACCAGGACTACCATCGATATCCCTGCGTTCTCCATCATCATCGTATATGAGTAATGCATAGCGTTTCTTCTTAATAAAGATGCCTGTTGTTGCACAGTTCTCACGACCAGCAACGATAATCTCGCCTTCTTTTCTAGGAACATTAAAGAACGTCTTCATAAACTCTGGAAAACTCGTATTGACTTGGTTTGCAACTTCGTCATACAATGTCAGAACTTTATCTTTGTCCCATTCAATAGTACCATCTTCAATTTCTTGTTTGTAAACCGGGTACATAGAATAGTAAATAGAGTCAGTATCACCGTATATAACCGCTGGACCTTTGTAATCGTACTCACCAGCGATAACCTCGTTCGTCTTAGCACCCATGTGGCGAGTAATACAACGACCCGTAAGAGTTGTTGATTGGCCAATACGCTTATCATAGAAACGACAACCTTGATTCAATAACGCACCATACAGAGAGTTCAAGTTAATCTTCTTAACTAACTGTCGTTTATCCCAGTGAGCAATTGCTACTGTATCCCCGGCTTTAATAGCCTCTTTCTTCTTCTGTTGCATGACTTGTCGTTCTGCATACCAACGTTCTAATAAACTTGGAATGATACCTTGAACATCTTGTCTGAATATAGTACCATTTGCAGTAACAGTCCAATTCAAATCACTATTGAATATTAAATCATATGCTTCTGCACCAGATAATGTCTGTGTAGTTTTAAGTTCTTCAAATGGAGCATCTTCTAGGACTAAAGTAATTCTACTTGCTTTGTCTTTCTCATTTAGTACACGAAACTCTTCCGAACTAAACGTTTCATCCCAAGCCTGAGCGGCACCAAAAGTCTTAGCGCCAGTCTTTCTTCCTTCTGATATTCTATCACCAATCAACTTGTCCGTTAAGTCTGGTCGTAGTTGACCAACAATTGTTTCGGGAGACATATTCATAGCACGAATAACTGAAGGATAAAGAGAGTTGATATCGATACCAGCAACCCAACGTTGTAATCCTGCTTTAGGTATTGCCACAAAGGCACCCGCGGCTTTTTGTAATTCAATGGCTTCAAGTTCTTCATCTGTATGGTCAACATCATCATCTGACCACGCACGTCTTTTTCTATCTGGGACAACCATATCCCTACGATGTGCTTCGTTGATGATTGCTTGTTCTGTCACAGCAACAGCACCCATTGTTGTTTTGATGTTCACTGTGTTATCGTGTGCAATCTCATTTGCTAATTCGATAAATCGTAGTTTCTTGTCAAGTTTATCAAGTAACGCGGTATCTTGCCTGTTGTATTCTATGAATTTAAAGAAATCATTATTATACAATTGGTCCAATGTACCTTCGTAGATCACTTTTCGTTCACCTACTTCATGCTGTCCGATTGTATCAAGTGCGTATGAATGCATTTCGTGGTATGTATACTTACGATACAGTTCTAAGTAGTCTAAATGAATTCTTCCGAACAAGTCGAATGTTTCTTGTTCTTTGCCGTACTTCATTACTTTTCTTTTTTGAGGATACAAATCCCACAGACACAACTTCCGTGTGTGAGATTTACTCAATATCTTAGTAATTCTATTTACGGTGTATGGAATATCATAACCTTCAGAGTTCCATCCAGTTAACACATCTGCATCTTCAATAACATCCATGAAATCATTCAGCATATCACCTTCGTTTAGATACAGTTCTGTATTCGGAAATTGGTCACAAATACGTTGTGCTTCTATTAGACCTTCACCTGTTCGCATTGCTTTTGGCGGAATAACAAGAGTCACAAGCAAGTCTAACCATTGAAGATGGACAGTTATCGCCGTGATTGGCATGAATGGGTCACTAGGGTCAGCAAATCCTCGACTTGCATCGAAGTCTGTTTCGATATCGAAGAATGCTGTATTTAGGGTTGGTGACTCAATGCCGTTGTAATGTTCACTTAAACACTTTACTTCTGGTTTCATATCACTTTCGTAAAATGTTTTACCAGTGTTGATTTTTCGTTCTTTGTGTAAGTCTTTAAGACGTTTACATTTGATTTGGCGAACTTTATCACCAGTAATACTTACATGGTCACCACGTGGGTCTTTCACATAGAAAGTACGCCACGCTGGATAATCATTATAGACTCGTTTACCCTTAATTCGTTCTACTACATTAACAATATCTTTATCTTTGTTGTAATAGGCGTCTACATAACTCAAAGAGTTCGACCAACAGTTTCTAGGATTGTTTCCATATCTTCAAAATCTGCACGAGTTTCGACTAGTTTGGCTTTGTGTGCTACAGAGATTGCTTTATTTAACACTGATGGTTTTACATCGAGTTCTTCAGCAATTGCTCTTACAGTATCACGCAAACCGCCCTTAAGGTCTTCGCATTCTTGTAGGACCAGACAGCCCTCGTTCACTAATTGAATTAGTTTTGCTTTTTCTTCTTGATTAATTGCATCAATTGACATATACATCTCCTATAAGTTGGACAATAAAAAAGAGTGATTGCTCACTCTTTATATATTAACATAGGTGACTCTTAAAGTCAATAGGTTTATTAGGTTTATTTGTCTTCCAAAAGTGCTTGGTCCATGGCTTTCTCTACCATTTCCATCGCCTTATCTTCAGGAGAATACTTTGATGCCGCTAGTGGATTAATGAACCCTGTTCCGCCTACCAAACCACCTAAACTTTTCATTCCCTTTTTGAAACCTTTTTTAACACTACGTGCAGTGTTGTCACGTTTTTGCTCTCCTCTGTGTTGGGCTTTTAATTGGGCTATTTTTGCGGCTTTGATTTCTTTTGGTGTCATTTCTTCACTGTCTTTATTACCAGAATTTTTCTTTCTCATGTTTATAATCATCTTGGCTTTTGGACTATTTGGATTATGCTTTTTGCCATTTTGATCTACTATAGCATCTGCTCCCACATACTCTGGCTGAATCTCATTAATCATTTCATCTTTCGAATCATATATATTACGTTTAATAAATTTGGTTGCCCCGTTCCCGTTGTTAGAATTATTTGAACTTGGCGTAGCAAGTGGTGTAAATGGTTTAGCAGTTTTCCAAACCGTATCTTTGATTCGACCAGGTAAATCACTAACATTTTTAACAATATTTCCATCAGCCTCCATATCAACGGCTGCCAATGCCGCAGCCCCTTTCTTGCCACCAGGTATTTTATTCAATACTTTTCCTGCAATTTTCTTCTTTGAGCCGGGTATATGAATTCCCTTTTTAATAATATTTTGGACTGCTTTAGCGCCACCTTTTTGAGCAAATTGTCTTGCTATAACTGGTGCTAGAAGTCTCGCCGCACCAATGGCTAATGGAAGCCATTCATCTAATCGACCTTCTTCTCTAGCCTCTTCAATTCTCTGTATATCTTCTTTAAGACTACTAAATGCAAAGTTTGATATCTTGAGCATGCCTGCTTTAGTTCTTAACAAGGTGTCCATTTTTGCTTGAGTCTCTGGCTTAACTGCATCATATACTTGTGAAACTGCTGATGCTGTGTATAAATCTACTTTCATCTTGCCATCATCAAACTTAACTTGCATGTTTTGACTATCTGCTACAATTTGCTTAATTGTGTCGATTGCTTTACCAGTAGTATTTGGTTTTGAACTCATCATATTTACAAAATCATCTCTTGCTGAAACTGCCTCTGCATCTTCGTCAGCGGCTTCTTTTACTTTCTTACTGAACGCACTTTCACTTTTCAATGCTGCCAAGTTTTTACTCATTTGCTTTTTACGATCTTCTAAACCTTTGGCGGCATCACTTGCCATTCCATCACCAGGCATTGCATCAGCAGTAGGAGTCTTTTTCTTCGCCAGCCAATTACCAATTGCCTTGCCACCTTTATAAGCGGCTGTACCCACTGCCGCCGCGGCTGCGCCTACGGCTAGTACAGGTAAAATTTCATCTAACTGTTCTTCGTCAGTTACTGATTCTGCATATCCTGATTTTCGTGTTGTTATAGGCGTATGAATTAATGGCTTTTTAAGGTCTCTGTGAGGACTTAGTTTTGAACCTCTAGTCTTCGGTGCGCCTGGTACTGAACCTGGCTTTAATATTTCAGTCACTTCTTTTGAACCTTCTTTAATTCTAGCATCTAATTTAATGTCATCGTAACCTTGTGCTTTGTATTTGTCATATAGAGTAATAGCCTCATCATAAGTTAACCACTTATCATTAACTTCAGTACCACCAACCCAAACAGCATATTCCATTTGAGAATTATCTACTTCTTGGTCATATTCTTCTTGAGACATATCGCCGTGATAATCGTCTTCCCAATTACTATCCAAATCATAATCGTCACTATATGATTCTACTTGTGGTTCTTCACATACTTCTTTCTTTTGCTTACCTGCTGATTTCATTGGTTCTTTCTTATCACCATCTTTGTCTAGGTCTAAGAAGTCTGGCTTTGCTTTTTCAGACATGCGTTTCGTTGATAAAGGCGTAGTTCGTTCATCCGCTTCACAATCTTTCTTCCATTGTGCATACTTGTCATATTCTGTACCAGACATTTTTTCAATCTCTTCTGGTTTTGCTACGTCACATGGACCTTCTGTTAGTTGTGTTAATCTCATAAGCCTACTACCTTTTAATCATTGTATGTTTAGTTTCATCAGTTTTTTTATCTTTTTTCTTAGATTTCTTAGCATAAATGCTCGCCTTTGGGTCACCACTGCCTAACGCCATGGGTACACTAGCAATAGCACCTGCAAAATTTTCACCTAATATCTCGTGTATTTTCATAATAGTATTTATCTAAATGTGTTCTTTGGTAATCCATCTTTGTCAACAGCATTACCGAATTTCTTTGCTTGTTTCTTAATTTCGTCTGGACCAACGTCAATAGTTGTGTTAACACCAGGAACAACTTTGCCAACACCACCAGATTCTGTGATAAATGCAGACTCGTAATTCTCTAAGTAGTAATCGTTGAGAGCAGACCTTTCTACACTCTGCCACCCACTTGCAATCTTAGCCACATAGTAACTAAAACTATGTCTCCACTTGCCACCATTCTCTTTATATTTTCGTTGTAACATCTTATGTAAACTCTCAGCGGCACCTGCATAATTCTTCTTACGTGTCAAAACTTTTAATTTATCGAACATGCCCTCGTCTATCATAATATCTGCCGTAACAAGGTCGTATAAAGATTCTTTTGCTATTCCTCTACTTTTTGGACCACCTTTTCTACGAATTGATTGAAGTTCTGCTTTAGTATCAACGATTGATTGTATCATTGTTTGCATAACATCTCTATTTAACAGACTTTGGATTTGTTCAAAGTCGCCACGTTCAGCCATCTTAGTGAGTTCTTCTAGTTTACGAACTACACTGGCTTCTATTTGATTGAGCATAAGACTACCGAATCCTTGAATAAGCACTTCAGGATTATTTGGGTCTTCTTTATTTAATTTATGTATTTCAGATTCTTCTTCTATCGATTCTATTGGAAATTCTTTGTTAGATGTTTTAAAGTCTTTCTTACGCATTACAGTCTTTACAATTAAATCTAATTCGTTGTTATCTCTGTCCCATCTTAATGCAAATGGCATATTGATATCAGTTGCTAAATCTTTCATTACTGCTTCAGCATCAGGACCCATCTGTGCGATTGGTTTGCCCCAACGTTTGTATTCTTGTTTGAACATACGTGTAAGTTCACTCGCGGTGATTTGCTCACCATTACGTTCATCATTCACTCTATCTAGGAAATGACGTGTGAATTCTACATCAATACCAACTTTGCCAAATATTCTATCGGCAAATGTTTCTAACGCTTCTAGGTCAGATGATGTGATTTGTTTGTCTACTTCGTATATTTTCATTTTTTTATTAACTTAGCATCAGCGGCTTTGTTTATTGCATTTTGTTTAACCACTTTATTCCATTCATTTGGTCTTGCGCCAATGGTACCGTTCTTATCCCTTGAAATAATAAAATCTGTATCTCCAAAGGTTGGAATATTGTTTTTCCGCCACTCTTTATTCTGGTGTACTCTATTGGCATTTTCTCTACTCATTAGTTCACTAACATCACCCTGGTAAATTGCGTGTGGTGATACACCTAATTGTGTAGCAAGTGCCTTAATTTCAGCGGAATTGGCAGGAGCACCGGCTGGATAACCTTCGATACCATCAGCGGCATGTTGTATCTCGTGACCAAGGTTTGCTAATTTATTTTTATTTGTAATACGGGTCCCATCTTGGTTAAAATTTCCAAGGTCAATTTTATTTGGCGCAATCCCACGTTTCTTCAGTACTGCATTCGGCGCCGTCTTCCCATTGGTATAGGCTTGCCTCGTCAATCGTCCTGAAACAGTTTTTTTCTTAAAATTATGATCTGGGTTAAAGCCGTAGTCTGGTATTTCTGGATAGTTACTGCCCAATTCTGGATGGTCTACACCGTCGCCTACTGTTGAGTCTTTATGTGGATTCCGTGTTATTTTTTTAAATTTCATATTACTATCATCAATTTCTTGGCGCCAGTTACCTCCAGGATCTACGAAATTCCCTGTTTTGTTCCAATTCTCACCAGCACTCATTCCTTTTGTGTGGTTTTGTATTGCGGTAGCGTTTGATTTGCTATTCCAGTTATTTGCACTTTTTCCAATAAAAGTAGCATATTGTTCTGGACCGGGTTTGTTCTTAGCACCCAGTTTGAATGCCGCATTGTTTGATGCAATCGACTTCTTAATATTAGTAGTAATATTATTTGTTGGCGTTAATTTTTCTGATATTATCTCGTATATTTTCATTATAGTTCACCTTGTGAGAATTCTTGTATATCGGGGGGAATGCCCATACCTTGTATTGTATTATTACGAGTAAATGCAGTAAATATATCTTTTTGTTCTGCACCAGATAGATTCTTTTTAATTACTTTCACTAATGTTTCGTAACTATCTAAATCATCTCCATTATCTAATCCTAAGTTTGTTGCTATGGCGTCTGCTGTCTTCCATGGTCCAGCAATAATCTTATTGTTGTTCTTTTTAGTATAACCTGTGCCTGCTTTGTTAGGAACTGGTCTACGTAAAACTCTCACTAGTCCATCTCTTGGACTAAACATAAATCTTTTTGATTGTAATGGTCTACCATCTTCAATCTTTTCTTCACTGTCGTCTATGTCTTTAGTTCCAGCGATAGAGGCAATCATTAAGTTACGATATACACCTTTATATTGGCTATCTTTTTCATGAGGTGAATGGTAATATGTCTTTAACCAATCTGGGTCACCTGGCATGAAATCTACTTGAACATATCCTGTGCGAGGTCTACCGTCATCTTTGCTTTCATCAAAGTTTGCAATTTTAACCTTAGTCATAATCACACTAGACTTTGCAATATCAAATATTTGTTTACTCTTTTTAAGTCTTTCTACGAATGCTGGTATCTTGTCTGTATCAATCTTCAATGCAACATCGATATCACCACTAAATTCTCTTTTGCCTACACTACCTAGTGCATTATTTCTCAAATCAATACCCAACTCTTTCTCTAATGGAATTAGCGTTGGATTGATTTCATCAATGTGAATCGCACCTACTCCAGGTAATGAGCCACCCTCAGATAATATTTCTGATTGTACAGTCTTAGATTGTGTTAATTCAAATAATTTCATTATTCAAATTGACCTCTAGCACCGTAGTTTGGTTCATCTTTAGAAGATAATTCGTCTGCTCTCCAATCGTTATGTCCCTTAGACCATTGTAGTTTCTCAGCACCGCTGTAAGGATTTTCATCATACTTTACGCCATCTTTTGCGGCTTTATAACCTTCGCTATACTTTGCAGTTCCTTTGGCATCAGAATAGTGCATAATGCTTGATTCAGGAAGTTTAAATAAATCTACTCCTTCTTTTGCATCTTCTCTGTTTTTTAATACCTTAGTGATTTTATTACCTAGTGCATTAAACTCTTTTTTCTTAGGTGTAACAAGAGTTTTTGCTCCCTTAACTAAATCACTAACAATTCCATCTCCATGATGTTTTTTCAGATATTCGCCCGCTTTTTTACCTGCTTGTTTACCATATTTGTAAAGTCCATAACCTGCCGCACCCGCAACTGCTAATGCTGGCCAAACTTCATTAAGTGGAAATAGTTCTTTAATATATTTTTTATGTATTGAGTTGTACATTACTTCTGATTGTTCTGGAGTAACGTATCCTTGTTGCTTGGTTGTTTTTAGAAGTCCTTGAATCGCTTTTATTTCTCCTCTATCTCCAAATGCTTGTGCTAACATAAGAATGTTTTCGGAGTGAGCATTTCTGTCTTCGTTGTGATTGTAAACTTTCTGCATTTTCGTTAATATAGATACTTTTTCCTCTGCCTCTTCATCTTCTTTTAACCATGATTTTAGATTACCTATTGGCAAGTTAATTGTTTGTACATCTTTTGACCTATCTACTTTTGTTCCGATAACTTTCGGGTGATCAAACGTAAGTGGCTTTTTCCAACTCCATTTTTCTTCGACTGTAGACTCACTATATGCTTTATTTGAAAATGCTGACTTTAAACTTTCAAGTTCCGTCATTACTAATTTAAGTGTTTGTTGAATTGTTTCTGTTGTGTAACCATTATCAATACCATCATGAATTCTGTGTAGTTTTTTGATTAGTAAACCTAACGTTTCATTGTGATATCTATCTGCTTGTCCTTTGTCTTCAGTTACACTTTCTGATTTTGTAGAACCGTCAGCATCAAAATGTTGCTCTCTGATATCTTCTACGTATCCTATTGCTTGTTCAACCATTGTGATGTCCATGTTACCATCGCCACATTCTTGTAACACATGGTGAATATATTCTAGCATCTCATGTTGGTCGTTAGCGTAACCATTATCTTCAGCGACATGTTTTACGTCAGCCAAATATGCTGAAACGCCTGCTGTTGATTTTAATCCCCAATGCTTAGCCGCATTCTTGGCTGCATCGTAAGATG